>OGVV01000015.1_pt1 | contig 16495 bp, 27 predicted proteins | sample 1575891 | NCBI WGS metagenome assembly OGVV01 (sample SAMN07581546, study PRJEB24739) | freshwater metagenome | place: Singapore | collected 2015-04
GTTTCCCAGTCACGATACTTGACGGACGTACAGACGGACACTCATTGTGTTTGCTCAGATCCTGTACCTGCAGGTATAGTTTCTTTCCGAGTGCTCCGCCGGGATGAAATTTTGCAAAGTCGGCCGAACTGAATCCGTTGATCTTCATCAGACATACTGCCATCGCATCGCCCATGACCATCTGAGCCGTGGTACTTGAGGTTGGTGCCAAATTATTGGGGCAGGCTTCCTGGGAAACACTCGTATTCAACACGAAATCAGCCTCCCTGGCCAGTAAGGAGGATGGATTGCCGACGACGGCGATGATGCTGTTGCCCAGGTTCCTGATCAGCGGGATAAGTACCCTTATCTCAGGACTTTCTCCACTTTTCGATATGATCATGACCACATCATCTGCCTGGATCATTCCCAGATCACCATGGATGGCATCGGCTGCATGCATGAAAAGGGCAGGTGTACCCGTACTGTTCATCGTCGCCACGATCTTTGAACCGACAATGGCGCTTTTTCCGATCCCCGTCACCACTAGCCTTCCCTTGCTCTCATGGACTTTCCGGACGGCCTTCTCGAAATCAGCATCCAGGGTTGAAAGCAGTCCGGTCAGGGCTTCCGCCTCAAGTTGAACTGGACCGCCAGCCGTAGCAACTGCTGCACTCAAGAACTTAAATGCGCCGACTGCTAACTGTACTGCTTTGCCAAGGGCAAAGAACGTAGCCACTGTGGCGGCGATCCCAACTGCGTATTCAACAAAAGTAGCAATACCTTCGGTGTTTTTAGCAAGTAGAGCAATACTTTTTGTAAGTGGTTCTAACCCTGCTAAGACACCGACTTGTACGTCATTAAATGCGTTAGAAAGTGCTTGCTGTGCTTGTGCAGCAGATTTAGCAGACTTATCTAAGTTAGCAGCCTTAATACTAAACTTATCAAACGAAGCGTTAACGTTTGCGAGATCGACGCCTTTAATCGATTCTCCAATTAACTTCATACCTACTGCAGATCGTGTTGCAGAGTCTGGTATTTTAGCAAGACCTGCTATAACCTTACGTAATATGTCTTGTTCTGATAAGTTTTGTAAGTCGGTTAAACTAACCCCTACTTTTTGAAACGATGCAATAAGTTCGTTAGACCCCCCAGCCGCTTCGCCAATATTCTTAATAAGATCAGAAATCCCGTCAGCGGCCTTATCGGCAGTTCCGCCTGAATTAGCAAATGCGTCTTGTAATCCCTTAATGCGACCAATACTAATTTGTGTAGCATCGCTTAAATTAGAAAGTCTAGCCCCTAACTGAATACTTTGCGTGATAAGTGCCCCAAAGCCAATGCCAGCGACAACCTTACCAAGCCCTGCAAACGCACTTTCGGTTTTCTTTAGTCGTTGTTCTGTTTCTTTAGCAAACTTGTCGCCTTCTTGGCCTGCACGCTTTAATGCCTGCGTGTATTGCTTGTCATCTAGTTCTAAGGCTACTGATATGTCGGCCATAGTTAAACCCCTTTAATAAAATTTCTGAGCCACTCACCGAATCTCTTTATAGTCGGTGTTGACATTCCCTTGGGTGCCTGTCTAGACCCACGCGCCCCTCGGGATGTCATATGTCGGCCTTTGTCCAGCACTTGAGCATAGTTATAATCCGCGTGTATAACATTCTTCTCTAACTTGGTATTACGACGAGCATTACCCGTTCTGATTGGGGTAATGCTCTTAAAGTAGTTATACGCTTTTTGCATAATAGATTGCTTGGCACCTTGTGCCTTCTTCAACCTCTGATGCAACTTATGGATTCGGACTCTTGACATTATTCGCTCTCGTAACTGCTAACATCTTTTTCATTTCTTCTGGGGTTAACTGTTTTACTGGCTTATCTGGTGTTAGTCCCTTACGCTTTTGTTCTTGTAAGTGTTCATACCTTAGACCTACATCCATACAGTACAGGTCAAATGTTGATGCTCTTTCGAGCAGTTCCCCCGGAAGTACAGAGTATCTCGATGCTAGTTTGTCTAACGAGACTATCATTCTGATCTCTGCACTTTCGAAGTCAACATCTGACCCAGTTAGTTTCCCAGGCGCTCAACAATCTTTGCGATTGCTTTGATTAATACGTGTGGCGGTAGTACTTGGTCAGCAGACATAACTTCACGACCTTCGTCGTCAAGTATTAGTAAGCGAACGATATCAACTACTTCGCCGAGGTTGGTTTGATTTACTGATGCTAACTTGGTGAATACGTCAAGTGGAACGCGGTCCCATGTCATGAACGAAAGCGGCTCACCGTATTCTTTTACAGTGTCTTCGTCGTCTAATTGTACTTCAACAAGTGCTGGTTTTTTACTAAGTTCTTTTAATCGCATTGCGTTTCTCCTTTAATCTGTTACGCTGATGTATTTATTTTCTGTCGAGCAACTCGTTAACTAACAGCAAAATAAAATTTAATCTGTTTTGACACTTCTCTGCGTCACCTAAACAGCATTTTATTTCATTACGTGCTTTTGCGGCTTCTGCCAATAAACTCTTTAGTAGTTCTTCGTCTGATTTGTTTTCGATAGGATCCATCTTCTTTTAATCTCCATAAAAATAGGGGGGCATTGCACCCCCCTTGCAAGTAACCGCTTAGGCTACTTGGTATTCTCCCGAGACGGAAATTGTCAACGGAGTAACCCAGACCGGGCTGTCTGCAGAAACAGTAGGTGCTAGGCCAGTTACGTATCCAACACCACTTAGGGTCTTGGAACCAACTGTGATAGAGAACGTTACTTTGGCCTTGTCAGTAGACAATCCAATGAGTCCCTTTGTTTGTGCAACTTCACCAACAGTAGTCTTACCGAAGAACACGTCTTCATCAACAACCAAGTTACCCGAGACGGAATTAGTTGCAGTAGTAGCAACTTGTAACTTAGCAGTTTCGTTGAGTTGAGTCCAAGTAAAAACGTCGTTAGCGTTGTTGATAGTAATATCTTGCATCATCGGAACCGATAATCCAAGAGTGTCAGTTCCTACCTTTAGGTTTAGAACTGGAAATTGTCCTGATACGCCAGGGGATGCGATGATTGTTGCCATTTTGCTATTTCCTTATAAAAGTTTTGTGAATCTAATTTCAACTTCGGTAATGTTTAGATCGCCTTCGATACTTGTGGTAACGTCAACGGCTGACCTAAAATACCCGTTTGCATTTGCGAGGTTCTTCGCGCCTTTAATCGAGTTCAGTACCTGATTGTAATCAGATGGCGGCTTTTTTGCGTCGTTTGCGAAGAAAACACGTACTGTCGTAACTTCTGAGTCAATTGAAGCATTGAACACTGCGATAAATTCCTCAGTGCTGTAGTCTTCTGTGTCAACATATATTGTCTTAACGTTCTTCAAATACAATACAGTATTCGAGTTCGAGAACGGTAATTCGTCACTGACTTTATATGAGCCTAACTTCAATGACTTTAAGTAGTTGACTATTTCTTGTCTCATCTAATTCTCTTTCTAAGAGTGCTTCCTGGTTTTGCTTCGTTTACAGAAATCATTCCATCGTTATTAAAGTCATACCAGTCACCTGATTGAATCAACTCCTCAAACAAAGCAGTTGCGCGGGACTGATAAAAGGCCATCTTAGATCTTTCTGAAGTGTCAACATCATCGAAGTCTGCAACTGATGGTAGTATGTACTCAGCCAGTGCAGTAAAGACAGTTAAATCAGAGAAGTCATTAAAGCGTGCCTTAATTAACTTTGTGTCTACGTCCGGAACAATCCCAGTATAACGATCCTTATACCAGTCAGTGTTCTTGATTTTAGAAAGAATGCGCTCAGTTGCTCGAATGAGCGCATTCTCGATTACGTCAGAGGTGAGTCCTTCATTCTGTTCGAATATTCGTTGATCAATGTCTTGGACGTTTTGTTCGTCTGCAAAACTAATGATTACCGAACCTTTTTTAATGAAGGACATCAGTGTCTCCTATTATAGCGTTGCGTCGCCGATTAGTTTAACAGCAAGTTCAGGGCGAACAAGACCAGCACCAGCAACTAGAGTCATAACAACGTCTGTTGCGCGAGCCGGAGCATTGCGTTCAGTTTCCATTGCGATACCGCCGCGTTGTGCTACACCGAATGCTGCAGGTGCAAATACGCAACCAGTAGAGTCCCCGTCAACGTCAACACCAACACCAGCGTGTTCAAGGATAGTAACACCAGCAACTTGACCAACAAAGTAGTTACGTAGTGCTTCGTCTGCAACCGAAGTAGCGTTTTGGTACGAGTTAGTTGCAGTCAATGCAGCCTTGATACCGTATGCTTGTTTCGGGTTAACGACAGCGAATAGCGGGCCTTGATACTTGTTAGCGCGGATAGTTGCAGCGGCCTTCATTAGATCAGCAACAGTGTTATCCGACCCAGCAGTACCAACAGACTGAGTAATACCAACGTTAGCGAATAGAGCGATTAGTTCAGCGTCTAAGCCTTCTGCAAGTGCAAGACCCATCTGAGTTGCTAACGAACCGATAACGTCTTCGGAAGCGGAATCGCGTAAGAAGTCAGTAACGCGATTGTAAGTAACAAGTTCGACGAGGTCGATAGTCTTGCTAGTAGTGTTAGTATCACCAGCAGCAGGTGCAGTACCTTCGCCCGGCTTCGAAGCCGAGATACCAGCCCATACAGGGATCTGGACAGTCTTACCAGCATTCATCGGGAAGTCATAGACGGATGCTACTGCGCGTGCAATCGAGTTCTCGTATAGAGCAAATTGCGATTGTACTAATAGGTTCTGAAATAGTTCAGAGTTAATTGAAGTTGTGTTTGCCATTTTATAGTCTCCTTAGTTAATGGACATTAAAGTTTGCCGGCCTTTTTAAGTTCGGCATATTTTTTACGATCTGCTGGATTTTTCATATCCAGAGCGTTAATATCCACCTTTCCGGAACTGTTTGCAGCAATATTGCTCTTTGTAGCAGTAGTTGCAGCAGTTGGTCTGACGAAATGGGGATTCGAATCTAGGAACTCTTTAACTAGATCGTCTACAGTAAGAGCAACACCCTTATCATTGTAACGAACTGTTCCTTTGACATCAACCACTTCGACTTCACCATCTTCATTAAGACGAATGTTATTCTTTAACAGTGCTTTGACCTGTTCAGCATTTACTGCTTGAAACTTGGCTGCTGCGTTAGTTAAAGGAACATCAATCTTATATTCCTTGATGATACTGTCACGCTTCTGAATTTCTAAATCCTTCTTACTCAGACTTTCTTGTAGAATACGTTCGAACTCGCCACGCTTTAAGGCTTGCTCTTGTTTAGTTTGTTCGGCGGTCTTTCTAAGTTGCTTTAGTTCTTCGAGATCACCTAGTTCGCTAAGTGTCTTATCGAATTTCTTCTGCATCGAAGTGCGTAAACCCGCTAAATGACGGTCAAACTCTTCTTGTGTATAAGTCTTTGTTGCCTGAGTGTTTTCAGAAGTCTCAGTACCTTCATTTTCCAACGTATTATCGGACATTGTCGCCTTTGCCTCCATTAAATGAGTTATAAAAATATTTATGACCTAAGTGCTAAAAATACTAACTTAGGCCATCTTTACTTATCTATTTTAGATCTCTGCTTGTATCCATTCGGAAATCTTTGCGTCGATCTCTGCTAAGATTGCAGGATCAGTTGCAGTTTCTTTAGCAACCTTTAGTTGTGTTATTTCACGCTGACGATCTCGCATGTTAAACGAATCCGGATACATGATCTCAACCGTATAAGGTTGATTCTGATATAGACAGAACAAGCGCCATAACTGCTCTTCACATAGTTCCATATTGTCGGCCATTGATGCAAGTCTAGAGTTCAAAAGTTGAAACTCTGTCTCAAGAGCAACTCCTGACATTGCAGTGCTTTGCGTAGCACGAACTCCACCAAGGCTTGCCATAGTTTCGATTGCTGTCTTTCCGTTCTCGATGATCTTAAGAATAGAATCAATGCTTGCACCCGCAAAGTCTAACACGTAAGGCTTTAGTTCGCCGGGTAAGTTTTCAGGCATTGTAATAATTGCGCCTGCGCCAGTACCTACTGACGTGTCTGCTGTAGTAACAAGACTTGGGTGTGAATCCAGTCTAATACTTTGAGCCGCTTCTGAATAGGCATTATAGAGATAACGCTGGAAATCAGCAATATCAGAGATAGAACTAATACCGATGCCACGATTGACACCCCTTTGAGCATAACATATAACAGCAGGGATAACGCCGAGTTCATTAGTTTCAATAACGGGTTCATCAGATAATCTTTCATCTTCATCAGATACAGTGTAAGTTGTAATACGATCAGTAGTCCACTCTTTAATAACGCGAGTGCTGCCATTAACGTCTTCTACGTACTTAAAGTAAACGAGTTCATAACGGCCGTTCATTGCACGTTCGAACTTCCAGTCAATAACAACTAACGGAGTCAATATAGAAACGTATGGGCGAACGCCTGCTTCGATTTCTTCTGCTCTCGAAGTTGCATTAATATTAGGCTTGGACATTAAGACCCAAGTGTGGCCAAAGACGTTTGCCCAAGTATTAACCTCTCGCATAAACGCATTTAATGAGCGGCCGTCAAGATCAGAATCCACAAGAAACTCTGCTAACTCAGGCTGTGACTCTAAGGAACCAAACTTACGTTCAGGTGAATTTCTAAACAAGAAACTGTTATACACTGATATTACAGAGTTACAGTGATTATCTAATGGAGTTTCTTGGCAACGTGCATTGTACTCGTTGTCTGTTTCTAATGTGTAGCGTGTTAGATAGTTGCCCTTGCGATAAACTTCGCCGCCGAGATAACTTTCATACAAAAAACGCCAGCGGCCTATGTTTGCTGTATATTCAGTGTTAGTGCTAACGATAGTCTTGTAATCATATAGATTCATTTTGGATCCTTTATTTCGATGTATTTAGTTAATGCGGTGCCCGAACATTCTCGGAGGCTGCTTTTCGATGTCTCTTCTGAGTGGGAACAAATAGTTAATCAAATAAGTCAATGCGTCGAACATGTGATCAAACCCGGACTTATCCGGAGTCTGTGTTCCTTCCTTGTACGCAAACTTTTCCAAGGACTCGATAGTGTGCTTACATTTAGGATCAACATAATAGTGTATTTGTTTATCAACAGTTTTAAGTCTTGCATTTAAGGAGTTGATTCGGTCTCGGACTGCATTGTGTGCATTCGGAGCCTTGATTTCAAACCCAGCATTAGCAAGTATAGTAAAGTCAGTCTGGCCATTAGCAGAGGTTTTACGTTGTCTGCCAGCAGGATCAGGATATGCAATAATCTTATGATTGGGATATCTCGTCTTGATTTCCTGCGCAAGTTCGGACGTATTCGAATCCATCATATAGACTTCATCAATCTGATGCAGATCGTTACCTTGTTTAATACAAATAGCAGCAGTAACTGGAGAAGTGTTAAAGTCAATGCCTACATGCAACTCTTTAACAGACAGTAAGTCAATGTTGCACTTCTTAACGTGTATAGATCTGTCGAAGTTGTAAGCAATAACAGACCCGTAAGTTTCGAACGTGGCACAGTACTCTTGATTAAACGTTCTATCGTCTAAGTCTCGTTTAGCGGCTTCGATTTCTTCTTGTGTTACGTTGCCACCTTCCAATGTAGTGTATTGAAAACTTGCCCAGTTATTATCATCCTGTGATTTGTTAAAGAGATCAAACGCCCAGTTGCCTTTACCTTTAGGAGTACCGATGAATAAAGCAGATCCTTCTTTGTCGGAAAGTGCTGGACGTAATACTTCAAACCAAGCATCTGGGTGGATGTCTGCAAACTCGTCTAATACTAAGAAGTCTAAACCTACCCCACGCAGCGAGTCCGGATTATCAGCCCCTTTAAGTGATATAGTAGAGCCGTTCTTTAAGGTTATAGAAAGTTCTGTCTCGTTTACTTTCTTAACCCACCGCAGTTCTATTAACTTCTTCTTGAGTTTTTTCCACACGATCTGTTTGGCCTGTCTGTAACTTGGGGCTACATAAAAGACTTCACGATTCGGGATACGTGCAAACTTACAAAGTTCTCTAATAGACAAATGAGTCTTACCGAAATCGGCGTCCGCATATCGCTACACGGAACCTCCTTTCTGATTGTGCAATGTTTGATTGTGGTTTACTTAACGGCATTTTGTTCTTGTACCCATTGTATTAGATGTTCTAGTTGGTTTGAGATTCCGTGACAGGTGTTGTAGTTTTCGGCGACTGTTCTTGAGTACTCAGAGATTTTAACTTCGGAGGGGCTTTCATCAGTGAGTCCGGCGGTGTCGGGAACTTCGTTATTAGCGGCTGCGTCGTGCAACCTAATAATGTTATTGCCGAGAACACAAGCAGAATCTTGCTCGGCTGTAATATATTTGTCAACGTACTTAACAATGGTGTCTCCTTTTTCCTTAATAATACGATCTTTGTACACGTACTCAGTTACTACTTTAACAGTTACTTCAGCAGCCTTGGCTTCTAACTCTTTGATCTTTGCTTCCTGGATCAGTTTCTCTTTGTCCCAGGCTTGATTAACGTCATATCGCCCCTTAAAGTACGCGCCCGTGATTAAGGATACTAATACTAAGCCTGCTGCTATTATCTTATACTTGGTTGTTATCATCATTTTTATGCCACTTGTCATCTACTGTAGCAAATCCAATGTAGGAACCGACTACTGCGGACACGAATACATAAAACGCTCCCGCAATAGATCCCAACTGATCAGATGCTGTAAACAATACTAATAAGGGAAATGCAAGGCCTGCTAATAAAGATAGCCAAGCCATGCGACGGCGATTTACCCAGCGATCTTTCATTCAAATATCTCGTCGAAGTTGTTATCTGGTTCGTCAGGCTTGTTATATGCTTCGATTCTCTTTATTGAGATGTCAACGTAGTTAGGATCAAGTTCGCATCCAACATATTCGTGACCTAAAGATACTGCTGCCATACCAGTTGATCCTGATCCATTAAAAGGATCTAATACTTTACCATTAGGTGGTGTGACTAACTTGATAAGATACTTCATAAGTTCAACTGGCTTTACTGTTGGGTGATTGTTACCTTGATCCTTAATCTTCTCTGCAATATGATGTATTACACTGTGACTCTGAACAATGCCAACATCAGGAACATATGCTAGTGGTGTATGTTGATCAGGAGTTGTAGGATTGCCGGCGGCATCACAGAAGTACCCACCTATACTTTTAAGTTGTTCAGTTAAACTTTTAACCTCGTCAAACCCAACGTGACGCTCTTTACGGCTTACCTTGGGACAGTAAAAGTATTTCTGGTATTCAGGGATCTCACCGAGTACGTTGGATGGGAAACGGCCTTCAACTTGAGTTGTTACGCACTTCTCACCGACTTCTTCTTTTTTTGTTCCACCGATTGTATATTGACTTTTACTTTTACATTGCCAACTGGTCAACTTGTCGTCTCCGACCCTGCACTCGTCAATATTAAGTGCCCCAGTTCCGTATTTCTGTACGTTCTTTGCGATACTTGTCTTAATGGGTTTACGTGCCATAACAATAGGTTCGTGTGCTGGCTTTAATGCAGTGCCCCATCCTGCCCACTCATTATCTGCTGGCTTAGCGATCTCCTTAAACGGACACGGGTTGTTATTGCATTTGCTGGCTTTTAACACTCCATTCCCAGCACCACATACTTCACACGCAGTAATCTTTGGATTTCCTTGTGCTGGTGTATATAACGGTCCCAACCGCCCTTTGGGTTTAGTTTTAGAACGTTCAATACTCTTACCAACATCTTGACTCTTCGGGAATCCACTGGAGTAAATCCACATAATCTGATCACGGATTTCGAATCCTGCTTCTTCAATACTTGTTGCTAACTTATGATAAGTTCTTGCTGCTGAGAATGCCAATATATGACCACCTGGCTTTAGAACTCGTAAGCACTCTTTGTATAGATTAACTTCGCCAGTGTGAGCATCCCATTCCTTACCTAAAAAGTCAATCCCATAAGGGGGATCGGTTACAATACTATCGAAGTGATTGTCTGGGAAGTTCTTTAGTGTGTCAATGTTGTTGCCTTGTATAACTTGATATTTCATATCTTGGGCCTTTGTTCTATTAATTGTGTTTTCTTCTTGCGGATTAAAAAAGTACTTCTGGTATTCGGGGATCTCTCCGATAACGTTGGATGGGAAACGGCCTCGATCAGAACTAAAGGCTTTTCTATCCTCTAATGCCGCTCTGGCTTCTGTTTCTTCTTGTCCTATAGCATCGTGCCAGTTTGTTCCGCCACCAGCAAATACAGCATTAGGGTCATCATCTTCTGCGAACGGAACCCTGCACTCGTCAATATTCAATGCGCCAGTCCCGTACTTCTGCACGTTCTTTGCTATACTTGTCTTAATTGGTTTACGTGCCATTACGATCGGAATATGATCGTTCATTCCTCATCCGTCCACGGTAAGGGTTGATTATCGTCGTTGTTAAATGGATTCTCTGCTTGGCCGAGCATATTCTTTCCAAGCCATATAAGCATTGTGGCATTACCAGAAAGTGCCAGTTGTATTTGCGCTTGTCTAAGTTTTCTGTTTAACTCGAGCCGACCTTTAGATAGGTATTGCTTAAAGTTGTATCTCAGAGTCGAATCGTCTATATCAAACCATTCAGCAATCTCTGAGTTTTTCATCCCGGTAGATGCTAGTTTATAGACTTCATTAGGGTCCACGATCTTTTTGTTTTCGCCGCGGCCTACTTCAATACCCAAGTATGTTGCTTCTTTTAATTGCTTGGGTTTGTTTCCCGTTTTCTTTCGGGGCTTAAGTTCTGCTTTTACTTCCTGAGTATTGTTAGACTCAGTGCTATTATCCTGACTATTCATTGGCATCAGTCTCCTTTAGTTTATTTACTCCTCGAGCCGAAATTCGAGCCGTAAAAAAGCCCAGGTAGTTAGCCTGGGCAGGGTTCTGATATCAGAACAAGGAGATTATAGATTGTATTTCATGTGCAAGTAAGTTATAAACTTCTTGTCAGTTACTTCGAAGGTTAGAACTTGTGCCTGGACTCGATTGTCTATGAGTTCGAACTTAGATCTGTGTGGGTACTTGCAGTGCTGCCAAAGTTCGTCTTGGAGTCCGGGGTTGTTTTGCTGTTGTTGTAGTGTAATGAACATAAGGGATAGGGCTGCCTAACCTGTCATAGTAAGAGCAGCCCTTGGGGTTAAAACTTAACCGTTAGTTTGTTTTTTATTAGCAGCAAGAATGTCTTTTTCCATTTTAGACAACTTCTCGCCATTTGCTTGCTTGCGCTTTAGGTTATGCAGGACCAATTTAGCAAGGATTTGATTAACTTCGGACATTTTGTTGCTCCTGTTGTGTTAGTGTATGTACGTATTATATATTTAATGTGTTCGCTTGTCAAGGCCTTTTGGACCCAAAGAAAAAGCCCGGAGGATAGTCCGGGCTCGTTCTCTATTACAGGAGTATTACTTTTACTGCACTAATTTTAAGGAGGGCTTTTCCGGGCCCGTAAATATTTATCCTCTGTAAACATCATCCTCTAATTTTGTGAGTCTTTCAGAAAGCATTATGATCTGAGAGTTTAACTGCGTCATCATAGTAAGTGCTTGGGAGATTTGTAAGTCTGTACCTTGCTGGTGCCTGTGTAAGGACTTAATACTTTCAGTGCAGTTTACTAATAGATCGTATGGATCGAGACTATTTTCCACGGGCTCTCCTTTTTTTAGTTAGTGCCTTCTTTTCTTCAGGTGTCTTATACGTTGGATGCAAAACATCCTCGGTATCACTGACGTATTTAATAATATTCTCCGATATAGATTCGGCCCGGAGTTCATCTATCCCGAATCTCTTTAAAGCGTTTTCCCACTTACCTAATAAAGAGTTACAAGTCCGATGCAGTATTCTTCTCATCTTCCCATCCGAGTGACGGTGATCAGCAACACTTTGTTCCGGTGTCATTGGCTGCTTACATAACGCACAGATTCCATTTTGCTTTTGGTATTCTTGTTCTCGGTACGCTTTTATCTCGGTAGTCTTTAGTCTTTTCATAGATAGTAATACTCGGTCGGGTAGTAACGTGTTCTAGCGCCCAACCCTTCGGGAGTAATTCCATAATGCTTTGCTGCTAATACTCTGCTATCAAATCTGCCGGCAGGAGTCATTATCGGTTTGCTATTTGCCTTCCCTATTGATGCTTTTGCATTTTCAGTGTGGTGTTTCCCTTCCATCCCTGATTTTTGTATTCCAACAGTTCCCTTATTCCATACAGGATACTTTTTAGGAACTCCTTTTAGTTTTGCAGATATCTTATCTCCGAATCCTTCAGGTCTAGTACGTCCTTTACCACGAACTGCAGACTCTCTCGAGTTGTTGTTAAACGTCTGAATGAACACATTGCCGACTTCGTAATTACCAATGTCGTCACGTCTAGACATAACGTATTTTCCGGCGCCGCGCCCTCTCTCAAACCAATGCCCAGAATCTAACCAAATTGTAATCCACTCTTCGAAGGTAAGTTTAAACTCGATCGGGTTACCTATTCGATCTATTCTATATTTTGCTTTCTTGCAATTCCTATATTTCATTTTTGCAATCGCTAATTCAATCTCATTTAATCTATTATTCATAATATACCTATTCTAAAACTGCGCGTTCAGGGGTTAAGTCTATTCCAGATAACTTACACTTGTTGTTCTGGTCTTGCAGCATTTGTTCCCTGAACGCTTTGACTTCCTTTGCTTTTAGTCTTTTCACAGAAGTCCCGGGCCAAAGGTTAATAGCGGAATCTCTTCTACGTAATGACCGACTGTAGCAGTAATGTATTCTATGGCTTCTAACTGTTTAACTGTATAGTCTCGCTGTGTTCCATAGACTACGTTGTTAAGAATACCGCCAGTCATTGATGCTACTGAGTTTAACCCAGAACGACCTGCAGGAAGTTCCTTTGTTCGTTTAGTAAACTCTTTGTATGCTTCCTTACCTTCTATTGAAGTAGCATTAGATGCTTCACAGATTACAGCGGCTGTTTTCATTAGGACTGCTTCTATGATCTCTCGGTCTTCTTGTGTTATTTCTGTGTAAGTTGTGTTAGCGATAGTTCGACGGGGCATGTAAGGGATTCTCATTATTTTGCCCCCTTGTTTGCTGCGCGTGTTTTACGGCCTTTTGCTTTTTGTTCTTCTGTCCAAGGGCCACGGTTACGAACTCTTGATGCGTCTGATAAGAACTGCTTTCTTTGCTTGACTACTGCGTTACTTGAAGACCATCCCTTTGTATTGTCGAGCCTAGTCATGCAATACTGTTCCGGCTTGCGACCTCTATTGTTCCAGTTTTCTCCCCATAACGTTAGCCAGTCGTAGAACTCAAAGTCCCATTCTTCATTGCGATAACGTGCTTGTGTCTTTTGCTGGAGGTAAACGTAATACAGATCAATCTGATCGTTTAGTGTTAGTCCCGGAATGTCTGTTCTTAGGGCTCCGCAGACATAGTCATCTGCTGCTCTACGGCGAATGTTTGTTTTAAGTTTTTCTGTGTAATGCATTTGGTTCTCCTTTGTTTGCATAATAATATTTAGCATATAAGGAGAAAACCACCGTAAAATAGACTATTTAGAGAGTCTTATGAAAGTTTTGTCTTCATCGGATAGGTCATTAACGTAATAGACTATTGTGACCATACGTTGATACTGATCCTCAAAGATGTAATGATAGACTTCTTTGTTTCTCTTTGCACAGAAATCTTTTAACCTTTCGGGTAATAGCAAGTTCCAGGATTTGTCAAAGACATCATTAGTAGTGTTCCAGTTACTGGCCTGAACGCGTTCTTCATGTATTACTGTTGAATCTTTAGTGGGCTTGTCTGATTCAGGGTCCGGAAGCCCAATGTACCTAACATATATCATAGCGGGATCTCTAACTCAAAGAGAAAAACTTTTTCGCCTTTTAAGCGCATTATAGTTGCTGCGTGTTCTGCTGCTTGTTGTGAGTGATAAAAGCCAGAGCCGAAGTCTATGTTAGTGTTAGACATGTCAAATATAAAAGTTGAACTCGAGGGCATTTGTTTAACTATAATCCACAGCCCGAGGTTGGATCTAGGGTCAACGGGTTTCATGTTGTTTAATCTCCTTAGTAGAGGCCCAGCGGACCCATTTGCGTTTGCATTGCTTACAGACCCACATTCCTTTGTGAGGTCCAGTGTTAACGATAACAAGTTCTTGTTCGTGGTTCTTGTGATAATCTTTAGGGTGTTGTCTGTTTTTCATTTTGTTGCCGTTGCTAATATAAGTTCTTTTTCTAACCAAGTAATATTTTTTAGTGTGTTTTCCGATTCAGGTGCAATTACCATCTCGTGCTCACTAACCTTTATAAATGTTATCAAGTGCTTACATACTTTTATTGTAAGAATGCCACGTTCGACATCATAGTTCTCGACACGCATCATACTTATAGGACTGCGTGTCGATCTCCATATCGCAGGTCTGTTTTGCTGATTAGTAGCAGGATCCCAATAAAATAACACGAACCCAATACCAGTAAGATTAAGGTAAAAGGACAAGTATGGTTTCTTTGGAGAGCCCGCATTGTACATCATTGACTTGTCAACTGAGTTTTTCATTTGGGTAGTTTCCTTGAGATGTGTAACACTATTATAGAGACACTGTGACTCGTTATTATTAAGATGAACAATTCGTGTAATCAACTTTGATCATATATCCAGTCATTCGTCTCACGTATGATCTCAATTCATCTAAGTCAATTATCTTATCAGTCCTCCATCCATCGTGCTCAGTAATAAATCTCATTCCTTTGTCTTTCTTTAAGAACTTCTTAACTGACTTCATTACTTCTTCTTCTACTTCGAAGTATAAATCTGATTTCTGTTTACCAGTTACTGGTTTAATGCAAGATACTCCATTTGATCTCACATAAGTCTCTCTAACAAAGTTCTTAGATAAGATCTTCCACATCTCTTTGATCTCTTGTTTAATAGCAATGATCATTGCGTGGGATTGTAATGCTTGCATTGCAGGGGTGTTATAATTCAACGTGTCGCGGTATATGCGATTGTCTTTGTATGTACTGAGTTTAGCCCCTTGGAATAAGGCAGTGATTACTTGTTTGGCTTGTTGATAGTCGATGCCGCAGTCTTGGGCAATCAGGTTTCTTATTAGAGTTTTGTTTTCAAGGAAGTATTCGATTACTGGAGTGGGTGTAGTTAGGCCATCGCGCTTTGCTCTTTGCAGCAGTAAGGACGGGGCCGCAGTTTCAATATCGTAGTCGTGCACATACCCTTGTTGTGCAAACTTAACTTTACGTAAGTCACTTGGTATTTGCTGTAGCCTGTGATACTCGCGAGTGCCGATCTTCTTCATTACGAAGTTACCAGACTCGATTTCCTCTTTGTATTGATCGAATACTTCGTCAACAACTTGGAGATGTGTAACACTATTATAGAGACACTGTGACTCGTTATTATTAAGATCACATTCCTCTTTATATGATCTCCAATCAAGTGTTGTCTTTTTCTCTAATACCTCGTTCAAATACCTCTCGCCTATCTTGTTCAGTTTGTATTTCTTCGAAGTATCTGTTAATGGATTATAGAAATGATCAGAGCATTCCAGTAATACACCTCTGAGGTATTTGCTTAACTTATGTCCGCTATGTCCGAAGTTCTCTGGATTATCGAGAGTTTCCTTTGACAACATAATGATAGCATTGCGCTTTAGGAATACGCGATTAACGAACTTGAGTGCTTTGGTTACACGAGAGCGAACTCGTGGGTCATTGAAGTTGGGATTGTATTTCATGATAACCTTTCTAATGTAGGAAAGCCGATTCGCACCCAACTCGGCAAACATTGGTCCTGGCCCAGAAAGGGAGCGTAATGCTCTATTTGGCCTGTGCTCGAGTATTTAGTATAAACGAATTAAAACCGCTTGTAAAGGGGTTATGGTTCGATTAAAAATAAATCATTACCGAATTGAACTGGCTTACCAAACGAGTAGTCATAGGTTAGTGCATCGGCGCAGACGATGTTGTTTTCCACTATGTGCCGCAGATGCTCTTGCCCGCATAGCAGCCTGTCTCGGCACAGTGCTACATTGTCGGGCATTAGGTCTACACCATAGATGGTTGACAGTGCCTGCTCGAACGTGCTACCATTCTCCATCTTGCGGATTAGCACCTCCGAGAGGAACTGGCCGTCGCCGCAGGAATTATCCAAAAACGTTTTCGTTGGATCTTGGAACTGGTCAATTGGCAACTGATCCAAAATCTCTTGCACTAGGGGCGTGGGGGTGAATACCTCACCTGTAGCCTTTACCCTGAGTTTATCACGCTCTACTCCCGACATATATTCGCGGTTTCGAGCGTGATTGATTACATCATTTAACGTTGGCTTCGACATAATCAATTTCTTCTTGTGTTAACCCAAAGTGGGCGTATAGTTCTTGATCAGTCCACGGCTTAGTAAAATCTACTAACGGAAGAGCGCACGGGGTCAGTATCGTGACTGGGAAAC
>OGVV01000016.1_pt1 | contig 16483 bp, 20 predicted proteins | sample 1575891 | NCBI WGS metagenome assembly OGVV01 (sample SAMN07581546, study PRJEB24739) | freshwater metagenome | place: Singapore | collected 2015-04
AAGAAATAATCATATAATGCACCACCAGCAACATCTCCAAGAAATCCACCAGCAACTCCTCCAATAATTGTTCCTGCAACAGGAACAACTGACCCTATTGCAGCGCCAACCGAACCAAGAAGAGCAGCACCAATTGCTTTGAATGCTGCTCTTCCAGGGTCTTCACCTAATGCAACAGATAACCCAAAATCAATAAGAGCTCCAATTATAGGAAGTTTTTTCAAAAATGGCTTTGCAAATTTAAGAACTGCTTTTGCTCCTCCTTTACCAGCAAGTCCAACAAAAGCATTACGAGCACCTTTTTGAAGTGCTCCTCTCTGCATAGATTTTGGAAGATTTTTTAAATTATCTTTTCCAAATCTTTTAATAAACTCATCTCTTCCATACCTTTGAGCAAATCTTTTCTGTGCGTCTTTACCTACTCTTCTTCCTTTAGTATCAATTCCTCTTTTTGGTGCTCCTCCTCTTCCAGAACCACCTCCATCATCCCCACCAGACATATCTGCAAGGGCAAAAGATGCCGCAATTGCCGCAGTTATAATATTCCCAACAGCACTATTAAATCCATCAAATAATTTAAGAGCAGTATCGCCACCAAAAGAATTTATTGCTTTTCTAGTAAAATCATAAGCCTCATATCCTTTTTCAACAAATGTTACAAGACCATTTAATAATTTTCCTCCAGTATCAATCAAAAATTCCATAGTATATCCAAGAAACTTTGCAACTTCAATCAATTTTGGAAGATGATCTATCAAACGAATAGCAATAAATCCAAATAAAGTACCTAAAATAAATCGCTTAATTCTATCTAAAAATCCTAATTTAGGTGCTTGAGGTAATTTTAATCTATTATCTTTTGGTTTTTCTTTTTCTTCTAGTTTCTTTTCTTTTTCTTTAAATTTTTCTTGTTCCTGAGATATTCTTGTAATCTCAGCACTCTTTTTCTTAAGAGTTACAAGACTAGTAACAAGATTTTCTATTTGAAAAACTTTCTCTTTAATTTTTACCAAATCATTTTTTAATACAGAAACACTATCTTCTCCAGTTTCTATATTAGAAAAAGAAGAACCAGGAAGAAGTTTTGTTGGATTAATTTTTGGTGAAGATGTTTTTTTCATTTATCTTATCCTAGTCCATATGTTGCAGCATTTCTATTTCTTGTTATTGACTGAACAGAAGAATTAAACTGAGGAACTTTTGCCTTCCCTCCGGTAGAAGGTTTACTTCCACTACCTCTCTTACCACCCATTCCTCCACCTGCGGGGTTGTATTTAACCTTTACTTTAGGTTTTGGTGGGGGAGCTGGTGCTGCCTTTTTCTTTTGGGATTTTGAAATCTTCATTCTCATTTGTTCTTGACCTGTACGTTTTCTTCCATCAGGTCTCAATTCTCCACTTGCAATTTTTGCTTTTGTTTTCTTTCTATAATTTAAATCATTTTCAACGTCTTTTAAGTTTCCTCCCATTCGCTTCATCATTGTCTTTTGAGTATCAATGCTTGCTCCCTGTGCTCTTAAAGATTCCAATGAATTGACCATCGCTTCTCTATGCTTTCCTCTTGCAAGTCGGGCATCATTTTCTTTATAAGCATTGGGATTTATCATTCTTCCAAGTGCTTCAAGTGGATTAGTAGTTCCTGTTCCTGGTTGAGGTCCTCTTACATAAACAAGTTTTCCGTCTCTCATTGCCTTATGACCAACGAATGGTCTTCCTTTATCATCAACCATCACCTGTGTCTTAGGAGCGTCTTTGAAAGATTGTTCTTTTAGTCCCCATCCACCTTTGATTGCTCCACCTTTAAGACTAGTTTTTCTTCTATTCATTTCTTGTTGAAGCAAAGACAATCTTTCATTGTCTTTGCTTAAAATATTTCCAAAAGGTCCAGATGATATCCTTTTTTGAGATTTCAATTCTTCAGTTATTTGCCTTTGTAATTCTTTATCACTTAAATTCCCCATTCCAATTCCCATTTGATTATATAATCCACCAATAGCACTTTGAATTTGTGGAGCAAATAGTTCTAATAATGTTGTTGCTATAGTTCCAACTAATCCACCCCTACCTCCACCTCCAGGAACTTTCATATTTGTATAAATTTGTTGAATTGGAGGATTAGAAAGACCTGCAGTCACTCCAGTTCTAGCAAGTCCTCCTCCGGCATAAGGAACAATAGCACGACTTGCAGGAATAGGTTGTCTTGATACTCTTGCTGTTCTTTCCTCTATTTTAGGTCCTCCTGAAATGAATCTATCCATCCATCTTTGAGGTGCTTGAGAACTTCTAATAGTAGATGTTGTTCCAGTTCTTCCAAATCTATTTGCTAAATTTGCAGCTTGATATTGCTGCGACATACTTAATCCGCCTTGACGAATATTTCCAATTCTTGGTCCAAATCCTTCTGGGGTTATTTGTCCTCTACCACCCCAAACATACATATTTGAAGACCTGGTGTTTCCTCTTAATTGAGGTCTAAAATTATCAGTATATTGTATAAGTTCATTACCACTTAATACTCTTCCTTTATCTCGTACATTTGCAGTATATTGCTTGAGAACATCAGTTGGAACACTCAATCTTACTATTGCTGGTTTCCCACCACTTAATTCCGCAGCCTGCTCTGCATATAATCTTGCAATTTTTTGATCTGGCGTAGTATAAAATCCTTCCCCAAGAGCGCCAAAAGTAAATTTCTTTGGATCAATTCCACCACTTTCTATCATTTTTTTGTAAATATCACTTGTTCCATGCCATAATGTAGTGAATTTTTGTGTTCTTAATCCCTCAGCAACGTCTGGAGTTAAACTTCTTGTTGCTGATCTTAATCTAGATCTTGAATTATCCCCAACAAGACCACCACCAGCAGCGTAAGTAGTTCCCTGAACAACTTTAGGTTTATTTGTTCCTCCTGCAGCAGCATTCATTGACTCAAGAGTATCTACACCATATTTTTCAACAGCACCACGAGACATTACAAACTCACCATCAGTAAGCATTGCCGGAACTTTATCAATTCCTTTTTCACCACTTACTAATCCAGAAGTTGCTGCTCCAGCAGACATTCCCATAGGCCCAAAAATGGACCCCATTGATGCACCTTTAAAAAGATTTGCAAAATTTGCAAATCCTCCTCCAGAAAATTTTGCTACTGGTTGGGTTTCTGTAGTTTCACCTCCTAAACCAATACCACCGAAATCTTCTATTCCTTTACTTAATGCAACTGTTCCTACTGCAACTGCACCAAGTTCTACTGCTGCCCCAATTAATTTTCCTTTAGGTCCGCCAAGAAATTTAGAAAATTTTCCAGCACCTTTTAACCCTGCTCTTGCTGCAAGACCAACAGCAGCTTTAATTAGAGCACCAGTTCCTTTTACAACTATGCCTATCAAACCTCTTGCAAATTTTCCAAGTCCAGTTCCAAACGCAATGTAAAGTGCAAGAAGTTTTGGCCAATGATCTCCTAAAAATCTACCAATTGCCCTGATTTTAGATTGATTTTTTTCGTCACTAAACCATCTTAAAAGTTGTATTAATGCTTTTCCTATAAAAATAGCAAGTAAAGAATCAATAATTCTTTGAAGAATAGATTTAACTGGAGAAATTACTTTTTCCGCAATTTTTTCTACTACATCAAATTTTGTTTCTAGTTCTTCTTCTCTTACTTTTCTTTTTAAATTTTCTTTATTTTTTCTTTGATTATCTAAATCTGTCTTAGTTAAATCATTAAATGATGTAAGTTGTTCTACAATTTTGGAAAGAGAATCTAAAATACTTTTTAATTCTCCATTTGCAGAATCTTTTCTCTGAGGAATTAATTTTTGTTTTGGTGCGACAACTTGAGTTTTTTTAAATGAAATCGTTTTTACAAGTGCGCCTCCAATAAATTTTTCAGCAGTAATTTTTTTCTTAGGCTTAAATCTCCCCTTACCTTTTTTATTTTTTATTCTCTTATATTCATTTTGAAGAAGAATTTCTTCTTCTCTTGGAATTGTTCTTTTTCCAAGAGAAGATAAAACTAATTGTTCTTTAAGTAAAGAAATATAAGTATCATAATCAATATCAAAGACTTCCTCAAGGCCAAGAAGTCTTAATATTCTTATATCAACTTCTTCCTTATTAAGAGTTTTATTGGCTTTAGAGGGAATGTCCGCCATGTTGTGTTTGCTGTTTTAGTTTTTCTTCTTCAATATGTTGTTTAAGTAATTCAACGTAAACATCTCTTTCCCAAGGTATCATATTTTCAATTTCAGTCAAACTCCACTTATGATATTGAATTAGTGAAAAATTCAATCTATAATAAGATTCAAGATCCATATGAATCATCATTATGCGAAAAAAGATGATAACCCTTCAAGAACAACTTCACTTTCAACTCCAGTTTTTGGATTTGTAATTTGAACCGTATGAGAAAGTTTCGGCATAGTATCAAAGAATTTTTCAATCTTCTTGAACTGTGAGGAATTCATTTGATCTAAAAATTCTATCAATTCTTTTTTAGTAACATCACTTGCAGACCAAACTTCTTCTTCAGTATAAATTTTATCAATACAAGAAGCAATCAGTTCAAAAGATTGGTCAATAGCATCATTTTGATTGAAATCAAAATTATTTTTAATGAATTGGTCCAATGATGGATACTTCATTTCCATCATAATATGATCATCAACTTTAATTTGATTTGTATGTTCATCATCAAATTGAACTTTGATTGAATCAATATCAATCGTTATTTTTGCATTTGTCTCTTCATCATCTGGACAAATTACATTAACTTCAACTTCTTCTCCTACAGATTTTCCGCGAATATTTAAAAACAAATATTCAATATCAAAAGTAGGAAGATTTTCAACTTTTATTCCTTTTGTATGAATGCAATTTTTAATTACATTTTTAATTGCAGTTGTAATTTGCTTAGTATCTTCTGATTCCAAAGCAAGAACTAAAAGTTTTTCTTCTTTTACTAAAAATGGTCTGTATTGAATTTTTTGTCCAGTTGAAGGCAACTCAGTTTCATAAACTGGTGTAGAAATCTTAGGTAAAGGCATAATTTTTTCAAATAATAAATTATTTTTTTATTATTTATGGGTAATTTATAAACCTTATTATGCAATTCTATCTCCACGATTTGTAAGTGGATCGGGAAGTGGTGCAGAAAAAGATGGAGAAGAAAATGTTGTATTTGTAAGACTTCCTGGAGAAAGATTTCCTAGATTGAAATTTTGTCCGTATGCGGCATTATAATCAGCTTGCTGTTGAGGTGTTAATTCAAAAGGATTATTTGGAACAGTATTTGCTGTGGATTGTCCTGGTTGAGAAGACCCAGAAATACTATTACTATTCGCATCTAAAATATATGCAGTATAAGTCATAGAAACAGTACATTTCAAAAGTTGTGAAGAATCATAAGAAACAGGCATTGATTGAATAGCAATTGGATATGGTCTTACAAACTCATAAACCATTCTTGTTTTATAATCCCTTTCAAATTTAGTTACAAATAAAGAAGAACCTTCTCTATATCCTCCAGTACCATCAGGAAATCTAAACCTATAAGAATACCCTGGGGTCTTTACTCCACGATTTTCACCATCGCCTTGTTGTTCTCCTGCAATATATTTAATCCAAGCTTCAAAAAAACGAATGCTATAATGATCAGAACCATTAACATAATAACTTAAATCAATTCTATCATCATATGCTCTTCTATAGGCAAATCTTTCTGTAACTCCGTGAAAATCATCATTATTTTCGTGAGTTAAAAGTGAAGAACCAGGTAAAACAGCATCTGAACAATATAAAAGTAAATTCCTTTCTTGGGTTCCGCCAATAGAAGCTTGATTAGCACTGAAAAAACTTGCAGCTCCACTAGGAGCTTTTACTTCGACCTGAAAAAAAGAAGTTATTGAAGGTCTTAGTAAAAAACTTTTAATCGTTTTTTCTAAATTAGTTTTACTTGGTTGTGTTGCAGGCATTAAATAAGTATATGCTTTTTATATATTTATGACTAAAGAAGGAAAATATCATCAAGGAAGATTTAATCCAAGAAATCCAGAAAAATATAAAGGTGACGTAAGAAATATTATCTACAGATCTTCTTGGGAATTAAAGTTTTTACAATGGTGTGATCGTAATGATAATATTTTAGAATATGGAAGTGAAGAATTTTTTATTCCGTATTTTGATCCAACTACAGGAAAAATAAGAAGATATTTTCCAGATGCTTATGTAAAAGTAAAAGAAGCAAACGGAAATATTAAAAAATATATTATTGAAATTAAACCATTTAGACAAACACAACCTCCAGTTCCAGGAAATAAAAAAAAGAAAACTTTAATTACTGAGGCAATGACTTATGAAAAAAATATTGCAAAGTGGAAAGCTGCTAAAGAATGGTGTGAAGATAGAATGTTGGAATTCAAAATCATTACCGAAAAAGATATTTTTTAATTTATAAATAATAACAGAGATATAAAATACAAATGAATGATTATTACACATATGCTTACTTAAGGAAAAATAGAACTCCCTATTATATTGGAAAAGGGAAAGGAAATAGGTGCAATCAAAAACACGGAAAAAATTGCAATCCTCCAAAAGATAAAAGTAGAATAATAAAACTAAAGCAAAACTTAACTGAAGAAGAATCATTTAAACACGAGAAATATATGATTGCCGTGTTTGGTAAAAAATGTGATGGAACTGGTATTTTAATGAATATTGCAGATGGTGGTAATGCTCCTCCAGTGCATTATGGAGAATCTCATCCATCAAAAAGACCAGAAGTCAGAGCAAAAATAGGTGCAGCAAATAAAAAAAGTTTAAAAGGAAAAAAAATTTCCGAAGAATCAAAAAGAAAGCAATCAAATACTTGGAAAGAAAAATTAAAAAATAATCCAAGGCCAATGTCTTACTATGAAGAAAATTTAAAAAAAATGGCGGAAAGAAATAGAACTGATAAAGAAAAACATAAAAAACATAGTGAGTTTATGAAAAATCAAACTTTTGCAGCAAAACCAGTAGAGTATGATGGGACAATATATAAATCTATGACCGAAGCTATTGAAAAAACTGGACTTTCCAGATATTTAATTCTTAAAAAAGGTGGAAAATTTATTGATAAAAGAAGCAATAACTAGGGTATAAATAAAGAATAAAGAACTTCTATTCTAATGCTACATCAAAAGGAAACAAGTTGGATTCTTATGTTCCTTGTTAGGGAGGAGTTCTGATGAGTGTAGATCTAACTTCTAGGGGATTTCCAGGTTGGTTTCAAGATGACCAAAATAAACCGACTATAATGAGAGCAAATGTTACAACATTGACTGATAGACAAGGTGCTCTTACTCCAATAGTAGCAGAAGTAAATTATGCAACTGGAAGTATTCAATACTATGAGGTAAGGGGTGGTATAGGATATAATGGACAAAGAATTCCATTGTTTACACAAAGTGCCAGTGGTACAAGAAATATACAAAATCAAGCAAATTTAAATAATATAAGACCAGAAGATCTTGCAAGAGTAGAATCTAGTGTTAAAAATGTTGCCTTTAGAGCAAATCAATCATTAGCATCATCGACAGAAAAGGAAGCATTAAAAAATAGTCCATATTATAGATCTTTAGGAAACACTGCACCAACTCAAGGAGGAGGACAAGGTGCTCAAGGACCTCAAGAAGGAGGACAAGGTGCTCAAGGTGCTCAAGGTGCTCAAGGTGCTCCATCATTTACTGATGAACAAAACCGAACCATAGAAAATACACTTAAATCATATGTTGATGGTACAAAAACAAGTTATAAACCTGATCTTAAATATCCAGAAAATTTATCACTTACAGATCAAGATGTAATAAAATTTTCTATAATGGAATACAAACCATCAAGATTTCGTGTTGCTAACAATTCCAGTTTAAGATCTACTACAGAAGGAAGAAATATTTTAGGAAGTATTACATTACCAATTCCTTCAGGAATATCAGAAAAAAATAATGTTAGTTGGGTAGATGAAGAACTAAATTCAGTTCAACTAGCAACGAGTAGTGTAGTTTTACCATTTTTAACACAAGGAACAAAAGCAGCGGGAGAAGCAGCAAAAAACACTTTTGAATCTATGATAGGTGGTGCTGAAGGTAAAAAAGTTGCCGAAGCAGTAATAGCTGCAAAAACTTTAGAAAATGCATTAGGTACTTCTAATGTTCTTGCAAGAGCTTATGGAGCAACAGATAATCCAAATTTAGAATTATTATTTGAAACTCCAACAATAAGAGACTTTAGTTTTAATTTTAAATTTACTCCTAGATCTGAATCAGAATCAATAAAAGTAAAGCAAATTATTCGTTCCTTTAAACAAGCAATGTCGGCAAAAAGAAGTACATCAGTACTTTTATTGAAGGCTCCTCATACTTTTAAAATAGAATATCTCACAAAAGGAGGGAAACCTCATCCATTCTTAAATAAATTTAAAGAATGTGCTTTGACGGATCTATCTGTTAATTACACTCCAGATGGAACATATATGACTTATCTAAACTCATCTATGACTTCATATGAATTATCTTTAACGTTTACTGAACTTGAACCAATCTTTGATGATGATCACGGAAATGAAAATCCAATATCTAACATAGGATACTAAAATGTCTAATTATTTCAAAAAACTTCCAGACTTTGATTATGTTAGTAGATTACCTAATGCTAGGATATCTGATTATATTAGAGTAAAAAATCTATTTAAAAGAACAAAAATAAGAGAGGACATTTTTGAGAATGTTGCATTCTTTGAAAGATATACTATAAAAGGTGACGACAGACCCGATATAGTTGCCTCTAAAGTTTACGGTGATTCAACTTTTGATTGGGTAGTTCTTATATCAAATAATATACTCAATATTCAATCAGAATGGCCACTTCCTCAAAGAGAATTTGATTCTTATCTATTAGAAAAATATGGTGATTATAATACTCTTTATAATGGAATACATCATTACGAAACAGTAGAAATAAAAAATTTAAATAATATAACCATAGTTCCTTCTGGACTTAAAGTAGATGAAAATTATACTGTGAGTTTTTATGATCCCTCATTAGGAGTAATTGTAACTCCATCAGTTACAAATGTTCCAGTTACAAATTATGAATATGAGGAAAAATTAAACAACGAAAAAAGATTAATTTATTTACTAAAACCATTTTATCTAAATCTAATTGTGAATGATTTAGATGAAAATATGAGATACAAAAATGGGTCCTCACAATATATTAGTGAGGACCTTAAGAGAGGAGATAATATTAGACTTTATGATTAGTCTTCTACAAGTTTTTGAAAATAAGATAGTGCCTCATCTTCATCTTCATCCACATTAGATGAAAGACTATTCAGTTGGGACTTAAGATCATCAGGAACTGGAGGAGCAGACTTGCTCTTGCGATAAGATTCTTCAAGTTCTTGCATTACATTTTCTTCAATGTTCCGTTGAGGAGCATATGATTCATACTCATCTTCTTCATCTGCTGTTGAAGTCTTAGGTGCTACCTTTCCAATTCCTAGAACAGCATTTAGACGCTTTTCTAGATCCTCATAAGATTTAAATTGATCAGGTGCAACAATTGCAGAAAGAGAATATTCCTTCTTCCAAATTGCTTCTAGAGCATCATCATCATCAAGAAGTGCTTCGGGAGAATCAAACTCAGACTTATCGTAGTTCCAATACCCTTCTACCTTACGAATCTTAAGACGGAAGTTTGCACCTTGCCAGAAATCAAAAGGATTGATTGGTGCTTCATCTTCAAATTCTGGTTGCATCGCATTCAGAATCTTATCAAAGATTTTCTTGCCGTATTTAAACTTTATGTTCAGATTGGTTCGCAAGTCCAATCCCGATCTTATTCAGCTATATTTCTCAATATAGAACAGACTATATCATAATCCATTAAAAATGGATTCCAAGCACTTCGGTTATCATTTGCTTATAACCTACTCCGATAAACGGATAGTCGTTGAACCTTACCTTCTGTGATAGGTCTTGGCTGCTGATTGTCTCTATTAAACTGTTTTTACACATTTCAGATTCTTTAGGTTCCCATACAACTAGAAATGGTATGTATCCTGCATTTTTAGATGCTTCCATTTTTAACAATACATTACTTTTGTGTATTTTTAAAGTATATGAAGATTTAACTTCAAAAAGTAAATTATCTATTATAATATCAGGATAATAACGTCTAGTTTTTCCGTTAATATCTTTATATCTTATTGATATTTTACTATCTACTTTAATTTTAGTATTGTCAAAATGATCTGTTAGAACATCAAGAACGTATTTTTCATACCCTTGAGTGCGAACTTGTATACCATTTAGTGTATACATATGATATTTGTATTGATTTCTAGACTTGGTAATGTTGTCGAAGAACTGATTATATTCTTCTTCAGACATTTTTTTATACCATTCTTTTTTATGATGCGAAATAAATTCAGAGTAAGAAACAAATCCTGTATTTTCAAGTAAAGTTGCTACTCTTTTCTTTTCGATATCTTCTTTTGAATTATTTGAGAACCGAGTATTCAACATTTTACTTATTATGGATTGCTTATCTTCCTCAGAAGAATTTTTCCACATTTTCTCAGTATTTTTATTATACTGAGAAGAACACTTAGAATTACAAAACTTACGATAAGAAAATTTTGTAAATTTTGTAGGATTTCCGCAGTTGGGACATATACCTTCAGAATCTAATTTAAAGTGTTCGTCATAATATTTTTTTGGTTCTAATCCGAATTTTTTTATTATTCGAACTATTCCCACTTTAGAATAATATTTTCCATCTAAATCACAGTACAATTTGTTTATCATATGTGTTCTTTTACATAAAACTATTTATAAAAGAACAGTTTTCTTTCACAGGGAATCCGTTTTAGTCAGTTTACCTAACAAGAGTTTCCAGCAATTCACTTGGTTTTCATATAGTATTACTACTATATGCCTCTTTCTAAATCAAAGGAATACTTTGCCTTCATTCTCAGGGTTTGCAGGATCTTTGATTACATAGATATTGCTATAGTAAGATAGTTTACGCTTACGTTGACGAACAATATCCTTATCACGGTCGTTTCCAGAGTTCCAAAGTTCTGAGTTGTTTGCACAGCACTTATGTTCATATGAGTTCGCTATTCTCATATCGGGACAAACCCAGCTTATAGTTTCCTATAAGGTCAGACTATATCACATACCTTTATTAGGTATCTCCGCATTTCGGGATGCTTATCCCTACTCCTAGTCACAGGATAGTCGTTGAACCTTCCTCTTTTGAGGTTTGGCTGCTGATTGCCTTATGAAGTATTTTTAGATATTTTTCTTTGTTTTTTAGAGTTCTATCTTTAATTAAGTCTTTAGAATGTATTACCAAAAATATATGGTCATATCCTGCTTTTTTAGAATCAGATTGCTTTAGGAGATTTTCTTCTAAGTTAATTTCATAAGTGTATTCACTCTTAACTTCTATTAGTAAATTATTAATGTAAATGTCTGGATAATATTTTTTACCAGTTGAAAGATTTATTCTTGGAACTTCTTTTCCAATTTTAATCTCATTCACATTAACAATCTCTGATAGTAAGTTTAAAGCAATGTCCTCATATCCTTGAACTCGGAATACTTTTTCTCCAATAACAACTTCCCTATTTGCAGTTTTATATGGAGGAATATGAGAAGTTCCATTTTTTAGTTTGGTTGCATTTGCTTTAGCGACCATTAAATCAATATCTTCTTGTGTTCTTCTTTCCCATTGAAGTTTTGTCTTCTTGGAAAAGTAATCTTCTCCATATTTTTGTTTTAAACCTAAAGCAATTTTTTTAGATCTTTCCTTTTTTTCTTCCTCTGAAATTTTAGAAAGTGTTATTTTTCTTTTTTCTAAGGAATTTAAAAATTTTTCCCTGTCGCCAACAAATCTTTCACTAACTGCTTTTCTGTGTTTTTCACTTCTAACAGCACATTCTGAAGAACAATATAGGTTATATCCAGTTGTTATTCTTCCAAAACTTGTTGGATTATCACAAACCTCACATCTACCGACATCGCCCAAATATTTTAAATAATATTCTTTAGATGTCATTGATTGAGTTCTTAGGTAATTAGAAAGACCTCTTACTGTCGGATAATACTTCTGATTAATATAACAATAGAAACCTTTTTCAGTTTTTAAAATACCTTTTTCCATAAGTTAATGTTCAATCTGCATATATTTATGGAAAAAATACTTCACTTAGGTGTTCCAGCAATTAACGGAGTTTTTCAATGCAAATTACTTTGCAAAGCCGCCTATTGTCAAACGGGACACTTCTGACCTAGAGTAGTAAGACAGTTATCAATTAACCATCCACCAGAACCTTGAAATGCGTGATTGTACATTTTTACCCAAGGTAGATCTTCACCTTCTGGGGCAGGAAGAAAACGAATAATTGCAGAACCTACATCTCCTTTACCCATAGTAGGTTTCCAGAAGCGTTCATCTACACCTCCAGATGTGCTGCTCATTTTTTCAACTTCTTTTACCAGTTTTTCGGTAAGAGAACCAATTTTAGACTGTTTTTTTAGTGATTCAAATGACATTTTAGTTAAATACGGATTTGGCCTTTGTGATTTTGCTTAAGGGATCATCCAGCCCATAAGATAATACTACTCCTCTTCCTCTGAGTTGTCAAGCTGATTTTTCATCATTGAAATAGTATTTTCCATATTTGAAAATATAAGATTCATATCAATATCAGAAGAGAACCCCATTATAGATGCTGCTTCTAACATTCTTTCTTTCATATTAAGTGCTTCAGGATCATCAGATAAACTCAAACGAGTATAAAGAATTTTTTGCTTATCTAAAAGTTTTTCAAGGAGTGATATATGAAATTTCTTTTCATCATTGGACATAAAAGGAAATCTAAAAATATCTTTATAGATATCTTCCTGTAAAATAGAAATTTCAGACATTTCTGCCCTAACTATTTCAGAATCAAAAAAACTCACAATACACACTCCTTTAAAATATTTTTATATTTAGTTTTATCAATATGTAAAAAAGGAGTATATTTTTCAATTCTCATTGAAACAAACTCCCATATAGGGTCAATTAAAATTTTATCAAATTGTGATTTAAATTTTAAGATTAAATTTAAAATTACTAATGTTTCTAACGATATATTTTTTCTCAAATATAATTTAAGAATTTCTGGATGTTTCCCACTAGAAACATCAAACATACTATCAAAATTTTTAGCATTTAAAATACTTACTTCTTCCTTAAAAATGTAAGAAAGTGATTGTATTTTACGCATCCAATTTCTATAATTTTGTTCTCCTTCTTTTATAATCTCGCCTATCCATAGTGTTTGAGGATCATCACAAGATACAAAATTTGAAACAAAAAAATTTATAATTTCTTCGTCACTTTTTTGACGAGACATTTTTTCAAAGTAAAATCTGTCTTTACGATTATAAAAAGATTGAAGATTTGCTTTTACTTTACCATTATACTTATGATAATCATAAGTTTTTTTATTGAAATGACTTTTTAATGAAAGATAACAAAGATAAGATTCAAAAGGTGTCATTAAAATACAAGTCTTGCTCGGGAAGTTTTCTTAAGAAAATTTAGTTCCATTGCTTCATACTTTATTTTTTCTTTCAAGGGTTTAGATAGAAGTTTTGGAACAGATTCTAAATCAATACTATTTGTTTCACAAAAGACAACTATAGCATCAATATACTTCATATCATCATTAGTTTGTACAAGATTTTCTATTTCTTGTGCAAACCTAGAAGGACAATAAAACTTTTCTTCAAATACTTTTTCTAATTCCTTTTCTAAATTGTTGTCCATTAATTCAAGTAAAGTTATTGGCAATTGTTTTCCGTTACAACTTATAGTATTTTATCATTTCATTCTTTGGTTGTCAAATAGTTTGCAACTTATCATTAACAAATTTTTTAATATACTTAACTACTAATTTCATATATTTTTTCAAATCTCTTTCTTCATAAACGACACATTCACCATTTTCACAAGTCATTATGATGACAAGTTTTTTAATTTGAATTCCAGTCATTTCATAAAGAGCCATTCCATAAAACATGGTTTGAACAAAATATCCTTCTACCCATTCACGAGGTTTTGGTTCTTTTGAAGTTTTATAATCTATGACTGCAAGTTCTCCATCAAATTCTGCAATAGTATCGACAGACCCAGCAACACCAAGAATTTCACTATACAGAGAACTTTCAAGGCAATGAATATTATTTATTCGATTTATAGTTGATTTAGCAATTTTAAATAAGTGCTCTGAAATCGGTTGAACTTCTGGAAGTTTTTGATTGAGCAAATAATTTTCAATAAGTGTGTGAGTATCAGTTCCTCTACTAGTTGCTCTTTTCGTAATTCGATTTGCTTCCTCTTCCCCAACTTTTTTACGCCATTCTGCAAATTTCTCTTTATTAAAATGACTAATTACAGAAGTAATAGAAACTAATTTCTTATTTTTTCCGTTAATAGTGTAATATCGAACACCATCTACCAACTCTCTTTCAAGAGTTGGTAGATTTAAATTCACATGAGTAAAATTCATTATGTATAACCTAGAGAATGTTTAGCAATAAGATACTCTTTAACAAGACCTGATCTTACAATATCTTCAATACCAAATTCAATAAAATCAAATGAAGGCATTATTTGAAGAATTTTTACAAAATCATGAATTCCATTTCTTTCATTTTGGCGTACTAAATCACTTTGTGAAGCATCTCCACAAAACATAATTTTACAGTTTTCACCAACACGAGTAATGATAGAGTCATTTTCGTGCATATTCATATTTTGAAACTCGTCTATAATAAGAATACAATTATCAAAAGTTGTTCCTCTTAAAAAAGAACTAGACCAAAAAGATATAGTCCCTTGAGTTTTTAGATTTCCGTATAGCATTTCAAAGTCTTCATCAGAAGGAAGTTGAAACATATACTTCACCATATTTTTATATGGTATCTCAAATAGTTCTGATTTATCTTCATGAGTTCCTGGAAGAAATCCAATCTCACGAGTTTGAACTAAAGATCTAATGATATAAATTTTTTCATATGGGGTTTTTTCATCAAGAACATCTCTTAAAGCATTATAAAGAACAATAAAAGTTTTTCCTGTTCCCGATGCTCCATATGCAACTAAATGTTTACCTTCATCATAGGATTTAAATAATCTTTCTTGATTTGGTGTTAATGGATTTATATCTAAAAGGAAATCTAAATTGATTGGTTTTCTTTTTCTCATTTGTCGAGAAGTTAATCCTACACCAATTGATTGATTTTCATTACCAGTTCTTCTTTTTCTTGCCATTTAAATTTTTCCAATTTGTGATTTTGAACCTGCTGACTTTGCACTTTTTTGTAGAATATCATTCCAACCAGGATGGTTTTTTACAAGTTTGTCTCGCCACTCACCAGTTTCTGCAGTAGCCGCACATCCTTCTGACCAATCACGGACCCAAGGTTTATTATTTTCATACCATTCCATTATATCATTAACACTCATTTCAATTACCTTTTTTTCTCCAGTTTCTGGATTCCAAATTGGATAAATCGCCATTATACTGTTCTCCATCCTCTATGTTGTTTTTGTTTTTTTCTACGAACATCATATATTGCAGAAGGATTTAAATTTTTAGACATACAAAATAAAGTTATTTATTCTAATGTAATACTACTCGCATCATCGCACTCAATACAATCAATACATTCATCCATATCTGGATTTTCTTTTAGAAAACTTTGAAATTCTTCTTCTGTTAAAAGAATTTTAAAAACATGACCAGTTAAATGGTCTTTTATACACCAAGTCTTCATTTTTTTGTATAAAGAAATTATTTAGATGCTTTTCTTTTTTTCCAAGAATTTTTCATCTTTTCTTTAGTTTCTTCGGAATGTTTTTTACCTAGTTTAGATTTTCTTATTTTATCTTTGGTTTCTACAGAATGATTTTTTCCAAACATATGATTATTCTCACCAAATTGCATTTTACTTATTTTATCTTTGGTTTCTTTTGTTCTTTCTTTTCCGATATTTCCTTCTCTTATTTTTTCTATAGTTTTGAGAGAATGTTTTTTCCCATAGTTGGGGTGATTTTCACCACTCAAAGATTTAGAAATTTTTTGTTTAGTTTCTTCAGAATAAACATTTGTTTTCCCAGCATTCCAAGGTTTCATTCCAGATGTTCCTTCACCACCATTGGTCATATTATATAAAATACCAGTTCCTAAATCTTTTCTACCAAATACAGCAATCATATAGATTTCGTGCTTAAATGCTTCTTCTTCAGTTAGATTTTGTTTTAGTAAAATTATTCTTGATTTATCTTTTGGGGGACTAATATTATGATTTTTAGAGTATAGTCTAGTACCAGTTCCTTTTCCAATATAATAGGGAGTTCTATCTTTTCGCAGATATGCG
>OGVV01000018.1_pt1 | contig 16381 bp, 39 predicted proteins | sample 1575891 | NCBI WGS metagenome assembly OGVV01 (sample SAMN07581546, study PRJEB24739) | freshwater metagenome | place: Singapore | collected 2015-04
GTTTCCCAGTCACGATAAGGGGGTTGCGAAAACAAGTCAACGATTGTTTGTTAAGTCCTTCAACCAATTGAAACAATTTGTGCGTGAACGTGTGTTCGAGGTGTAAAGTCTACATCACCACCGTGCTCTCTAACCCGCTTGCGGATCAGCTCTGCACGGCTGGCCGCTTGCTTATCGATGATCATACTAAGAAGGTCATCGACGGATTGCTCAGGTACAATCAGCTCTTGCGTTCGAGCGAGGTTTGGGGCAAATACCATGTTCTTACTCATCAGCTCGTTGACACGGATCAACTGAGGTTGAGCATCAATTGGCTCATATGCACTGAACGGAGCAACGGAAGTAGCCATCATTGTGAAGTCTGACGCAAGGTAGGCTTCAGTCTGGATCATCTCTTGATCTAGAAACATCGAGCCATACTGACTCATTCTCGATCGAGCACGATAGGTGTCTACCGGTCTTGTAAGGCCACGTACTCGGTATTGTGGGTGTTCGAATCCAATCTGGATCCCATTGTATGCGTGACTCTGGATTGCAGAAAGCTGCCACCCAGCTTGCTGGAGTCTAAACGTATCAGTCTCCCAGCCAGCGAAGTGAATCTTCCATGGCTGGGAAGCTATGTATTCATCAGGAAACCCGTAACGCATCATTCTGCATCGGCGGCAAGCTGTGCAATCAGATCCTTATATTCCATCTGCAGAGTCTGAAGAACCCGCTCTGCCTTGGAGATCTGAACAAGCTTCAACTTGATCTTTTCCTTGGCTTCTGCCGCCTTCTGCTCTGCGAGCTCCTGACGGACTTCATCTTCTACTGCCTTGATATCAAAAAGTGCCATTGTATTTTTCCTTTCTTCAAAAACTAAGATGCAATCTACTTTGCCTGCATTGATCTGATTGCAATCATTTGCTCTGCCACGTCCCTGGCCAGGGAACATGCAACATCAGATCCAATTCCCTTAGACAAAAATCCGGTCAGAGCGGCCGCAGCATATACATCGTACAAGCTAACATCTTTCATTAGTCTGGTCCCATAAATCGAGGAGTCCCGTCAGGATAGAATTGGAGATCATTCTGACTAGGATTGTCCCAATCAATCTCTGCTTCGTTGATCGCCTTTGCTACACGAAGCAGTCCATGCGGACAAGGTTTATACCCTCGACCAGCATATTTTGTCAACCGCTCCATCGTCTTGAGCGGAAAGAATAGCTCATTGATCACAAGGCGGCGTGTGGCAATGTCCTGCCAAAACCGATCGTGACATGCAAACGTCACACCATCATATGCACCGCAGTTGATCGTGAAGTCGAACGTGTTGAAGATCGCCTCTGGGCTATCTGGTGCATAGCGAGAGATCACCTGAACCTTCTTCCCCTCGACCCAGAAGTTGGCGAAAAACTCATGCTCGAATGTCGAGTAGCCAATCGCCTCCTTGAGTGCTGCACGAAGCTCTGCCGGCTGCGGTGTGAAGATGTCGAAGTCGTTAATCTTCTGACCGGTGACAGCAGCAGTGATTGCACCACCCGCCACCCAATACTTGATCGGCTTTGCACCCTCTGCATCATAGCCAAGCAGCTCATTGATCTGATCAATCACTTGCTTGATTGGCATCAATGCAGGAATTTGTTCGATACTCTCAATCATCGAAATAACCACCTTCCGAAAGGCTCTCTGAATACCATTCCCAGTTGTCAACGCCACCTGATTCGAGCGCAAGGCGCCACTTTCGGTCGTTGAGGAGGGATTCGTACTCTTTCTTAGAGATTGTAACAGTTTCTTCAGTCATTGTAAACTCCAAAAGGTAATCTAGCCACAATTCAAAATAACGCTTCAACTCACGTCTGCGTGTATGAGTAGCGGCGTGGTAAATCAAAAAGTCTTTTTGATTTTGAATCTTGTCAGCTAGCAACAGTTGAGCACACTCCCGACTCATAACCCCGACCAGTGCACGTACCCCTGCCGCATCCACAATGTGGTCTGTCTCTGTTCGACAAAGGTATGAGTTAGCCTTATCCCGATACTCGCATGCGAGTGGATAAGCGGCAGACCAGGTGACGTCTACATCTTCGTCGTTTTGAACGATAGGGTGTAGGCAGTAAGCAGCGATGGTATTGTCAGATGCCTTCAACCCCCTGAGGATTGCGATCCCCTCGTCAATGTGATTCATGAGTAGCACGCCCGAGCGAGTCGTGCGCCCATCCCGATAAAAATTGAGTATGGTGTTATATTCGCGAAGCATTAACCAGGCCCGCTCCCATTACCCCATCCCGAACCTGCAGGCGGTTGATAGCCAGTAGCTTCCCAACGAGCCTGGATCCGCGCCTCGACTTCCTCAAAGCTCAGAGGCTCGTAGTTTGTGTGTTCAACAGAGACACACAGATAGCGAGGGTCGAATTCTTTCTTATAGACCAAACTATCATTACTGAATTGAGATGAGTTTTCTTCATCAATCACTTCCCTCATAACCTCATTACCATGCAGGTGACCGTGAACATTGACTCTGAAACGAGTCGTGATGCTGTCGGGATGCAGAGGGATGTGGCTCAGGATCCACTGATCTTGGAACACACGAACGCCGTGAATCTGCTCGAAACCAACATCGTAGAAATCCTGGTCACGGAATATATCATGGTTGCCACGGATTAGAATCTTACGACCGTTCAGTCGCTTGACCTGATGCAGGTGCTTACGGTTGATCACAACATCGCCCAGGTGGTAGACGGTATCACCAGGCTTGACCTTGGCGTTCCACCGCTCGACCATTGTGTCGTCCATTTCCTCATTCGAGGTAAACGGACGCAGTGGCGAACCATCAGCGTTCTTAAACTTTTCCCACGAATTCGTATGACCGAAATGCGTGTCACTGATTACAAAACGAGTACCCATAATTACCTCACATCCGGAATCGGCAACGTCTCTTTGCCAAACGTGCAACGATTGCCGGTCATTTCTTCATAAAACATCATCTCTTCGGCAACATTGCCGAGGTCACTGCCCTGCGCAACCAACCGACCGTTGTGGTTGCGAGCGACGAACAGTTGATCAGGACCGAGAGTCATATCGATTTCCTTTCGCTATATCTCTCGATCCCATATTTTTGAATTTAAGTCAACAACGGATCTTGTTGTTCTCGATCAGATACGTCAGGATGTCATATAGCAGTGCCGTATCCAGTCCCTGCTTTCCCAGCTTAAGGTCTTCAAGGATTTGATCACGCATTAGATTGGACTTAGCCTCAACAAGACCGCACCCTAGGTGTTCGCGCAAGGCCCTGACATCTGTAGGATCGAACCGCGGTCCATATTTCTTAGGTGGGATATATGGCCCACAGTCACGATTATAGTAGGTCATCTCAATCCAACCATACATTGAGAGTGGAAGCAGCCTTAGCATACGCCTCACGGAACGTGTCCCACTGATTGATTGGGTGACGAAGGATGATCTTCCGCTCAAGAACGGGATCCTTCTCAACACCAGTCAGCGAGGCGAAGAACGTGTTGATTCCTTCACCATCAATTACCCATCGCCGCTCTTCGACAATGATGTGGTTGCCACGAATACGAACTTCGAAGTATCGCTGATCTTGGCTCTCGCGATCACGCTCATACCAATAGTAATCACCACGACTGAGGCGATCGGCAAGATACTTGCCACCGTTCTGACCTGCCACATTGTCCAAAAGCCATCGGAACACATTGTATCGGTCGTTCTTCAACGGCCGATCGCCCGATGCTCCGTACTTACGGCGAGGCTGATTGAAGTTGTAAACAACCCAGCCTCGATCCTTACGACGCTTACTCATCTACATTCTCCGACTCACGCCACGCAACAAATCGACCCTTCCAGGGGAGCTCCCCTTGGTCTGATACCATCCTGCCCAGTGGCGTCTGATAAATGTTTGTGAAAATGCGGCCATCCTCGAACTTTGCATCAATGAAACCTGCAAATTCAGGATCACCTGGATCCGCACTGCGGTTTTCTAATAGGGTAAAATCTTCATTCCACATGTTAATCTCCACTGGGATCCTCAACCAACCGACTGAGAAACCATACGCACGCATCGATATTAGCTGTTAACCACTCGATATCGCTGTCATAGTATCCATTCCAGTTACCCAGAATGTCAATAAACTTCTCTCTGGGAACAACTGGGAAAGGACAGTCTGTGACTTTCGTCACAGACCAGCCCCCTCATTGACCTTCTTGACAAACCAAGGACGAGCGACGTTTGCAACGGCGCTACCGAGCTTCTTGACATCAATCTGGTTGGTAACGATCGTATCCATCTCTTCCTTGAGAACGTCGTTGTACACCCAGCGGATGAAGTCACCCATCGACGTCATTTCGATCGGCTTGAGCTGTTCGCGGACAAGGTTGTCAAGACCCTGCTCAAGACGGGCCTCAGTGACAACAGACTCGACAAAAGCCTTCATCGTAGCAACAGCCTCGACATCGACAGCAGCGAGAGTCTTGACCTTGGAAACAGAGTGCTTCTCACCCTTGACCTTGAACCAAGTACGCGAACCTTCCCAGCCAGGAGTGATGCACGTCCACACAACACCCTCGCCGATCCCCTTGACACCGAAGTCGGCACCAACAGGGCAGCATTGTTCTACTTCGTTCGTGATTTCAATCATCTTGTTCTGAGCGAGCTCAGGGTGGTTGAAATCGATGTCAATCGTGAACGACGGGAAGAAGTCAATGTTGTAGATCCGAACCGCATCCTGAATGTCCTTCGGATAGATCATATCGATCTCATCAATCGGAATCCACCGATCGGTACCATCACCGAATACAACCTTGCAAGCGAAGATCACAAACATCCGCGGCAGCTCAGAGATAGCAACTCCCTTCTGGATACCCTTACCACACCATTCACCGAACAGAGCGACCTTTGCGATATCACGACCAGGAAGAATCTCATTGGTCACCTGCGCAACGAAGTCTCGGAAGTAAAGCTCATTCTTCATCTGAGCAAGCATGAACCCAGCGTTATCCTGAGTCAGCGACAGCACACGCTCGCGCGACTGATACGTGAACGAGTCTGTTGCGACGTCATACACGACACCAGCGTTCGTTCCATGCAGCTTGATAGTGCCACGGAACTTGAGAGTGGGAATCGGGAGCGACAGATCGATAATCGGATCGCCGTTCTCATCCTTACCAGCATACTGAGCCTGCGTACGAACCTGACGAATCACGGTGCGAAACTGCTCGATCGAAGGAAACTTAATCATCACAAACCTCACTAATCATCATAATATTGAACCAGCACGTTTTCTCACCACGTATGAAGAATGTACTACCATACGATTGATCAGGCAACAGGCCGTACTGGGTTTTGATCGCAAAAACTTCAAACGTCTCATCAGGGTTGATGCACGTAATTGGGTGACTGGCACGAACGCGTGTGCCAATCGTGGGAACACTGATCCACATCAGTAATACTCACCGCTGCCATTCGGCGCCGGATCACACGGACGATCAAGGTATTCCTGAATCCGACGGAGAGTGGCTGCATCGTAGCCGCCATACTTCGACATCGAGTACAGATCGCCACCCTTCATATCGATCCGGCGAATCTGTTCCATCGAGAGAGTGTTCAAATAGCTCATTGCTCAACCTTTCTTGACCTTATGATTCCTTGTAGATCACTTTGATAAAAAGGTCAACGCGCTTTCCATCTGTGATACAAACCAACTTCTTTACCGAAAGCCTCTACTTCCCACGGTGCATCAAAATAAGGGTGCTCTCGCGAACTAGGCTTCCAAACCTGACCTTTCCATATTCCACCAGAGCCTGATGTACTTCGGTGCAGCGATCGCGATCCTCTAAACTCGTTCTTCGCATGTTGTTTGAGATGAACCATCTCATGTGCCAATGTCTTGACCATCTCTTCGGTCTTCTGTTTGCGGAGATTGATCGTGAACCATCGTGGATTGCGACCGCCATCATCATCTTCACAATCACCAAGCCACTCTGGATCGTTCTTCGATCCATACTTCACATCGATGTTCAGAACAATATTGCGGACCATTCGGGGGTCCATCAAACAAGACGCAAAAAACGCTGCAGCTTCCTGCAGCGTTTCTGCATCGCACTTAACGCCAGTCACTTCTACTTGCATTTGAGTCCGATCTTAGTCGTAGGGGATACCAGGATCCTGTTTACGCCCTTGGTAGTGATCATCTGTCACACAGAACAGCTCAATTGCTGTCTGCTGGTTGACATATTTCTTTGCAACTGCCGCAGCCTGTTCATAACATGCAGCCTTGTTTGCGGTTGGGTATTCGCGTTTGCCGATAAACTCACCTTCAGGGGTGAGTAGAAACACGATCAGCCAATACTTCACTGCTCGAGCCTCTTCGCATCGGTCATCATACCTTCAACAGTCTTCATCTTGTCATTGAGCTCGGTCAGCTCTGCGACCATCTTATCAACATACTCGATGAAGCTGACATGCTCAGGGATCGATGTCGGAGCGTTAATGTAGATCTCGAGGTTACAGGCGATCTCATCGCGCTGGCCCTGATACTTGCTCATAAGGGCGTTGAGAATTGCTTGCTTGTTTGTCATTTGTACCTCAAACAAAAAATGGGCTGGCCGGTCCACCTTGGGATAAACCCAGTTTACGAAAGACCACTCGTGACCAGCCCCAGTTTCAAAGGAGAAGAACGACAACCGTAAAATCATCGTTCAGATTTTGGTATACGCTACCAAACTTAAAAAGTCAACGCTCTCAATCCTCGATAATCAGGATTGAATCAAACCCCTCTTCGACCGAGGGGAATTCGAACGACCGAATCATCGACTCAACGACATTCTCAGGAATTGTCTTGCCGGGGCGGCTTGCGAGACGACGCTTGTGCTCAGCCTCATCAGGCTTCGGGATTACAACTGCATGGATCGTGTATCCATGGCCGCGATGAAACTGCTTGAGACGGTTGAACACACGAGCACGTGCGCCCCTCGACATGTTCGTCCGATCAAAGACAACAGGGTGATGGCGCTCTTCGATCACACGATCGAATTCTTCCCACATCATCCGGTCCGCAGCCTTCATATACTTGTTGAACGTCTCATTGTAAGTCGTGCCGGTTTCAGCGGCAATCTCTTCAAGAATATTGTCAGACGAGACGACAACACACTCACCTTGGAAGTGCTTCTGGACCCACGTCGACTTACCTACGCCCGGAGGGCCGATCAAAATGTAAAGATCTTTGCTCACCACTGTTCCCCACGACTTTCCGAAATTTCTTGATCAGTAAACTGGCCACCGCTACGATCAGGACTAAGCGCCCACGACTGGTCGGCAATCTTTGCCCGAAGATGACGAAGCTCTGCTCGAGCAAAGGCAAGCTCTTTAGCGTATCGCTCATGCCCGTAGATGTCACCATGTATGTCTACACGGATATCATCCTGCATATCGGCAAGGATTTCACCGTACTCGATATTCGCTTCTTTGATGTATGACATATCAATATTCCTCAACTATGACTCTTTATCACATAGTTTTGGAAATAAGTCAACCATCAAATTCGACGAGTGTGACCGACCCACCATCAGCAGCAACTGACATCGCGAACACCTCGAGCATTGTCATAATGCTGTCCTTATTACCGCCAGCAAGTCCCATTCCAATGTATGGGAAACCAAATCGCTTGCCCTTGAACGTGATAGCGAGCTTACGGAGGATCAGTTGGAAACTCTCATACTGGAAGTGATCCTTACCACGTGGCCAGTAATCGAGCTGCGTGTATGCGTTGACGATGATGAACTTGCCGGTGTAGCTGTTACCGTTTTCCCACGTATATGAGTAATTGCCAAGCAACTCAATCTCTGATAAAGCATCGCGATGCGCCGCCGTGTCAACAATCGCCGCAGACGGATACCGTTCCTTGATTTCCTTCGCAATGCCAGAACCCATTGTGTTCTTGCAGTTGCAGCCATGGACAATAATATCGAACTGACCAGCTTCTGCAAGGTCAAGTAGGTTTCCCTTTGTGTGTTGTAGCATCACTTCCTCCTAAATTCAAAGTAGGCTTCATATGATTCATTATATGCTGGCTTGTCATACCTAACCTTCCATCCAGCAGAACGATACATTTCTTCAATGTTAAGCCAACCATTTTTGAAAATCATATCACGGTCGATCTGCATATTACACATCTCTATCATTTTGTCAATGACTTCATTTTGGTAAACTTTAGCACGACCATCGATATATTTTGTGGCGATGAGTGTGTTGAAAGCCTCAATCACAAATGCGGGAAAGATCTTTGCTTTGTATGCACCGACTTCATCTGGGTGGATTGGTTCCACCGTAGCAATCATCTTGATCACACTGCCGTCCATAGTTGCCTCGTATGGGAATGAGGGCCGAAGCCCCCATTCGCTTACTTGTTGATGTTGATCATCGGGGTCGAGTTGCCAAGCATGAACTGTGGCAGCCTACCATCCCACTTCTTGACCGCTTCATACTCAGTCAGAGCAGGGTTACGGGCAAGGGCTTCTGCTCGGATACGCATAGCATCCGCTTCCGCCTGCGCAGTAATCACTCGCTGCTTTGCCTCTTCCTGAATCTGAACCGTGCGGTTCTTTGCAGCATTCGCCTTTTCTACGGCAACCTGCTTCTGCTCGTTGGCGTTCTCGAATTCCTGCGAGAAGCGAATGTCTTCAAGCTCGAAACCATGGAGAATAATACCCTTCTTGCGAAGATCTGCTGCGAGTTTCGCACGGATCTTGCTTTGAACCTCACCACGCTTCTGAATTGCATCAGCAACGGCTTCCGAATCACCGAACACATCCTTGATTGCCTGCAGAGTTACCTGCGGGATCTGAGCATCGGCCCACCCTTCACCAACGGTCTGGTAGGTTTCCAGAACCTTGTCAGGACTCAAGCTGTACGTCAGCGTATACTTAACATTTGCAGGCTGCACGTCTTCAGTATACACATTGGTCTCGCTCGTCCACTTGAGCTGACGAACGCTCAGTTGCTTGACGCTAGTGGTGAATGGGTTGACGAAGTGAAGACCTTCATCAAGAGTCCCAGTCGGCTCACCGAACTGAATTGTCACACCACGCTTACCAGTGTCGACGGTTTCCATCGAGCACGCACCAACACTAAGCAGGGTTACAGCAGCAACACCACCAATAGCGAGCTTAATCACATTTGCAGCACTCATAATTTACTTTCCTTTCACCTTGTTAAAACGCTCAGTTTCTTCACGAAGCTCTTCAGTCACCTCTCTCATTTCTTTTGTGACTGCCTTCTTGTACTGGAGGTCGTCATCCTCCTCCCGCCGAAGTTTGTAATAAAGACCGACGAGCCCCCAGATTACAAAGTATCCGACAGCCATCGTCAGTAGCACCAAAAACAATGTTCTATGCATTACACCTTTCCTTACCTAAAGTCAACTGTTAAACACAACACCAGGGAACCACGCATCACGAATTTCTTCGTACTTGGTAGTCTTACCGAGATTGTTGCGAATTGTGTTTACAACACGCTCACGAACCTCCTGCTGTCCAATCGGATCAATGTCCCAAAGGGCAAAGATAATCAACCGCTGATATCCGTTGATCCTCGGCGCCTCTTCGATTGCAAAAGTCTTCCGATCAATTCCGCGTTGAGAAATATCAACAATATCAGTTAAGATCTGATTGATCGTATTGTTGATGGCAACATTGAAATCGCTTTCAAACTGTGTCAAACGATCGCGATCCTCAGCAGACAGGTGAGCCTTAACGTCATCAAGATGTTCCTCAAGGATCAACTGAACGATGTTCCTATCCTGAAGGATAGCTTCCTTCGCCTTATGGATTTGGACATACCAGTGCGATTTCAATTTGATCATATGACCATCATCAAACCGAACAACAAAACCCTCAGTATTCTCTAGACCAGCAGTGTACTCGATGAATTCCTTCATATCGGTCTGAGGCTCGAAAGCACGGACGACAGGAATATTATGTTCCTCGCCGTGCTTCTGCACGTTCCGAAACGAACTATATTCACCAGTCTTCATATTGCGGATTGCGGTAAGAATCAGTTGATCTTCAGCATAATCGAGGACGATTCGCTGCTTACGCGAACACCATTCAAAGATCGGGGTCCAGCCATCACCGTAGTTGATCAGATGATGGGTGAGATCAACATACTGAGGGTTGTTCTTCACAAACTCTTCAACAGGCTCAGCGACTTCGGTCGCGCCCATCTTCGTGCCCCAAATCATCTTGCCATTAACAATGAACGGAGCAATCATCGATCCATCGAGCTTATCGAGGATCACGTGGCCACGAGACAGATCGATCCGCGATTCCTGAGTTTCATCGCGCTCGTTGACGTTGAAGAACTTATGGAACGGACGACGAATGATGTCACCAGTCTCGTTGTCAAAGATAATACCACGGCACTCGCGACGAAGCTTTGCGTGGAGCGATCGCTCGGCGCGCATCTTCGCGCTACCACCTGCAGGGGCAACAGTCGGGAAAGTATCCGCCATGATCACCTGATAGTTGATCACAGTATAACCATCCTTCACAGACACCTTGATTTCAGGGTGATCTTCAATCGCAGGAAGGACGTCGCTGATGTTGTTGATCAGGGGAAATTCATAATTCATTGTCGGTCTCACATAACCAGCTTATACACAGAGTTGCGAGTAACAGCAACACCGTTTTCGAAATCGATCGACTTCAGAGCCGAAGTGTAGATCACGTCACCAGACTCGAATCGGCCCTTGGCATCTTCACCAGCGATCCGACCGACGATCCGAAACATACCGAACACATCTTCGATCTTCCAATCAATGAACGTAGCAGTGATTTCCATTGCGATTTCCTTTCTATGTATCCGCTGTACCATCGTTTTCATAAAAGGTCAACAAAAAAAGAGGGGGCATATAGCCCCCTCTCCGCTTCCCATAGAGATGAGAAACGTCCGATCAGAACCGGACGCCAACTCCAACGAGTGCGCCGTGGTTGCCCACACCTGCTTCGAAGTCGCTGTAACGATACTCAGCCTTCACATAGATGTCGCTGTCGACAGCATACTCGACGCCACCGCCAACAGTCACGCCATTGAGGTTGAAACCAGTAATGTCGTTGTAGTTGGACCAGCCGGCACGAACGTACGGCAGCAGGTTGTCAGTGACGGCATAGCCTGCACGTGCAGCAACACCAAACGTACGAGTGTCCTCGAACACGTTGGTCACAGTCGCTTCAGCACCGAGGATAATACGATCAGTCACAGCAATGTCGTAACCAGCATCTGCGCCGTACACAACATCATTTGCATCAACCTGACCGGTCACATCATCGTAACCAGCAGTTGCACCCAGACGGAAGCCGTCAAAGTTATCTGCAGGTGCAGCGAAAGCCGGTGCAGCAGTCATAGCCAGTGCGGCAGCAGCGATAAAACCAAACTTAGTCATACTTACATTCTCCATTTGTTAACAAAATTCAAGTGTTTATAGACCACTCGCACGTCTTCATTGATGATCCGTTTCATCTGTTCCCAGATACCAGATCAAAAAACCTAAACTCATTGCAAACCATACATACCAAGCTGCGCCGGCAAGGAACAAACAACCAAAAGCAATCAGCCATAATGTGCCTGATAGCGACAAACCTGTTCCAGCCGAGGATGACTTGTATTTGCTAGATCGTCTTCGTCGGGGCTTATACTTATAGCTCCGTGATGCACTCTTATACGGTGTCGTCTTGTTGACTGTCTCAGTCGTTCTCTTCCAACCAAGAATCGGATGATGTTGGGTTGTGTAAACCTTGATCTTACCGTCAGCACTATTTGTCGAGTACGTTGTTCTTGTATTGCCAACACGCTTGCTATTGGAGTATGTGTATTTACCCTTGCCAGCATTAAACGTCTTCGTTGTACGCTGACCGTTGCTACCTGTGCGCGTTGTACGCTTTGACCAGTTAGCCACTGTGCAGTCTCAACTTCAATGCTGTAATCGCGTCATCCAGCGTTTCATACAATGGGATTCCGTAGCGATCGCAGACGATCTGAACATTTCCTCTCCGCCAATAACCTTCTGGGCAGCAGACAACTACCTTATCCCCTGCATACCGAAATTGCGAAATCGTTCCCAGCTCCAACAGCGTGATCGGCGCCGGACCGTTGGGATCAAAGTAGACGATAACGAAATCAGCACCCTCAATGTGATCGAGCTCCCATTCAACCTGTTCACGGAACTTATCATTGCTGATGTCCTGGACCCAGGATGAATCCCAATCATCACGGCGAGGATTGCAAATCACCACATCGAAGTTGGCAAGCTCTTGCTCGACACGTTCCTGCCAATTCACTGCTACACCCATATCAATCGATCCGACGAGGAAGATTGATTCCATGTGTCGAAGATTGTACGGAACAGGGGTAGGTGCCTTAATTACTGTAGCCATATTTATATCCTCAATCCCAAAGGCAACGGTAGTACTTGGCGAACAAACGTCTGCCATTATCTTTCCGCTCATTGTGTGCTTTGATTGCTTCTCGATCCACCCAATATTTTGGCATAGTAGGATCCCTTTGATCATTGAACTTGAGCTCGCTATATTTCTTGCCCTCGATCTTCTCAATCTTCATCTCAAGTTGATCTCTGTTATGATAGAACTGATCTTCATCATCTTCAGCAGCATGCTGCTCAAACGCCCAGATCATCTCACCGAGCACCCATTCCCAGCGAGCGACTCGCTTCGCATCGACCTCTGGTCCATACTTCTCCATCGACCCCTCGTCAGCGATCCAACGAAGGTCCTCAGGAACGTCCTCACATTCGACTTGAGGGTATCCGTGCTTCTCGTCTCTGAGCTTACGAAGAACAGGCGCGATGATCAGAGCGAGTGTGTGATCGGCACTCCACACGTCGTATCCGTCGATGCGAACATCAACCTTACGCTCGCGATTCTGCCACCACCTGTTAATAGGTCTTAGAAGGTAGCTGAGTCTATCAAACGCCTCAAAGACGATATTATCGTACCACGTATATTCTTCCTCAGGGAGATAGCACTCACCTGGGCGACGCCAGCACTCATACTTGAGCTCCAGGCGCCGGACGGAGATCAGCTCGCTTCGATAAGGTCCGATATGCACTTTCATAGGTTGAGGTTGTCCCAGTCAACTTTCGACAGGCCTTCTGTGACCTGATGCCATGCGTAGCTGATCAAAGCCGCGGCCGCTACAACAGCAACACCAGTGCCAATCGCAAGATTTTTCAGCAATTTATTCTTGTTCATGGATGTCTCCACACAGTTTTACTTTTGCGGCGGCGCTTGATTGCCGCCTTTTCGTTTGCTATGAGAGCATAGATTTCAACCTGCTTATTGTACTCATCCATCGCTGCGTTCTTCGCTGCATCAAGTGTGGCAAAAGTATCAAATGTGCGAAACCGCTTAGTATCAGGGTCACAATCATATGAACGGATCCGCGACCACGTATCAAAGAACGGCATGAATGGAATGCAGTGTGTTGCATACTCAGCAATGTATTCATCCTCGTGGTTTCTACGCACACGGACCTTAACACCATAAGATTTCGTCTTTGTCATTTCAGTCTTCCATAGTAAAGTTGGTTCTGGTGCCGGCCAATTCCAATCACCGTCAAGTGGTATACTCATTGTACTATCCCCAGCATTCGCTCTACATCGGTCACCATATCCTCGAACAGAGCAATCTCGTATGGCGTGGCACGAATACCGCGATGGTAATTCGCCAACGTGGCATCTGCCATTGTTAGGATCTCAGTTAAAGCACTGCTGAGTATAGGATCGAGGTTAGCATTACCTTTCTCGAGCATATATTCCTCCATTACCTTCATTCGAAGGGCTAGTCTGAGAAATGCCTGGGCTCTTTCTGTCATGACGTCATCAACCATGTATTTGCAGTATCAAACCAATCGAGCTCTACTGTATCGACTCGCTGGCCGTCTCTGATCCGAGCACCGATCTCACAGATCCGCTCTTCAATCACATTGCGATCGGCGTTGATTGTCGGAAGATCGAAAACCATGATATCCATATCACATCTCCTTGTCGAATAGGAGTTAACATACACTAAAAGTGTTGTAAGGTCAACTGGTTGAGCCAACCTTTACAATATTCTTTTTGTAGATAGAGCCACCACTACCCCATGACCAAAAGTTGGGGTGGGCGACAGCCTCCATGATCACGTCTTTGAGCTTGCCCTCAAACACACCGATAAATGGTTCGTGGTGATAGCCACCCAGGTCTGGATTTTCATCTTCGCCCCTGACTTCCCACACCCCATATTCATCAAGGGGATATTTGTTCAGCAATTGACGGCCGCCATATGAATCATTGATATACCGTCTGTATTTTTCCATCTTGTCATTGCGGATGGTTTCTTCGTACCTCGAAGCCTCATCAGAGCTATCGAATTCCTTACCATCCTCAGTAATGTATACCGTCTTTACCTGCACCATAATTAGAGACCTGCCTTCTTGACACGATAGTAAGCCGACGGACGGGTCGAACCAGCAGCAACGAGCTGCTCAATCACAACCTTGCGGCCTTGCGACCGATACTTTTCGACGATCTGATCTGCAGACAGAGCAACCGGCTTTTCAGCGACGAGAGCACCTTCATTAAGAATGAACGGAGCAATGATCTGACGAGCCTTCTTGAACCGACGCTTTTCGATCGCAGTATCGACACGGTTGATGATCGATTCAATCCGCTTCTGCGGAATCGAAACAACAAACACATCCGACTGAATGACCTGCTTGAAAACCGAGTTGCTCATCTGTCTTCCTTTCTTGACCTTATGATTCCTTATCAATCATTTTGGAAAAGAAGGCAACAGTCAATCTTCGCGCTTTTTACCGATTGCGTACTTTGCGACGAGATTCCATTCATTCTTCTCACGATGCGGGATGATCTTGATCTGGTTCATCGGTGCGCGTGGCGATCGAAACTTCTCACGTTCAACGATACGGATCAAACCCCAATCCTCTAGAAGATTTGCGATTGTGTTCCGGCGGCCCTTGTCTTCGTCTGTGAATGAAGATGGCTTACCATCGAGAATGAACATCTCCTTGAAGTGGACGATGTAGAATCTGCCTTGCTTGTGCAGAATGTGACATGACTGAAATAGGGTTTTATCTTTGCGGGATGCGACGCCAATTCTTGTAAGTGTTTCTCTTACCTTTAGAAAATCATCCTCTTCACCCAGTTTCACTTCCAATAGTCTATCAATAATGTCGGTCATTTACTCCACCTTTGATCAATCTGTCTTTTATTGTTTTAATTTGATCAGGAGTAAGTAATGCTAGTGCTTGTTGAGTCTTGGCGTCATTGTAGCCATAATATTGTTGTACAGCATCAAAATCATCACTATCCTGTTTCTTCGCCCATTTGCTGAAACGCTTCTTGGGTCTGATGCTATTTATTAGATAGTGGAACTGCAGCTTGTTATCTGCATGGTGCAATTGGTTGATTTCATTTGCATACAACACCGTATCGGGGAAGTATGACAGGGCACGATTGACCATAAACGGAACATACCCCTTCTCTGCGAGCTCATCGTTGTCCGTCCCAGTCATCAGATCTTGCTTGGTGAAATTGATTGCATTGACGTAGTCAAATACGTTCGTCATAATGAATGTTTCCTTGTTCGTCCCACCAGAAGCCACACTCTTTGCCGAGCTCGGTTAAGTATGCTTGGCATCTCTCCTTGGCACCTGGCTCACGGAGCATGTGGTCGTTAAACTTCTTGATCTTCTGTTTGATCAGTTGGTTTCTCTCTTCTATGCGCATTAACGATTGCCTCCGCCGACTTATCGAAGAAGTCGGCACATGGTTCACAGATCTCGATTGTCTCGAGACCCTCAGCCGTCTGCAGACGAAGCTCGTGGAACGGCTTGTTCTTCGGATACTTCTTCAGACAAATTGGGCACTTCTTGTTCTTTTTCCACCAGCTCATACAAACTCGAGCTCGATCATCATTTCAGTCAAGCATGCCATCAAGTTAATCTCATGGTCAGCGACGAATGCTGCCTGGTACTGATACTTTGCGAGGGTAACAACGAGAAGAGGGATCGAATTCTTCGCAATGTACTGATTCGCTGTATCGTAGATCTTGCGGAACATTGCAGTTGGTTCAGCATCGCTATTCTCTGCAACCCACTTACGCGCGTTGGTGAAATCCTTGTCCTTGAGATAGCCAACCAGCTTCTTGTACGATTCATCTGCAACGACAGCAAGGATCCCTGAATCGATTCTGCCAGTTGCACTGTATGCTTGGATCTCTCCGATGCAACGACGCCAATCAGGACAATACTTCTTGATTACCTCAGCAACGACCGCTTTGTCATACTCGATCCCTTCCTGCTCAAGGATCCAGCA
>OGVV01000019.1_pt1 | contig 16209 bp, 14 predicted proteins | sample 1575891 | NCBI WGS metagenome assembly OGVV01 (sample SAMN07581546, study PRJEB24739) | freshwater metagenome | place: Singapore | collected 2015-04
GTTTCCCAGTCACGATACACCGCCTGCGCACGCTTTACGCTGGTCGTTTTGATGATGGTTCGCGTCGCAATGGTGTGTCGATGATCTATCCTTCGGCTTCGCCCGCAGGTCTGGTCGTTCTTGACCTGGGCAACCTTGAAGGCAAGGGTGCAACTGGTCAGCGCGTGGAATTGATCACCAACTTCGTTAACTTCAACAAGTATGGTCTGGCTCGTGTGTTCAACCTCACTGCCTAATCCTACAGTCTAGAAGACGAAACTGATCCCATATAAATAACGGGAGGGCTCAACAGGGTTCTCCCGTTATTTCCTTCTGCGGAGTGAACAATGAGTCTAGAGATTATTACCACACCATTGGAAGACGCCAATGGCTATGTTGATCTGGAAGAAGCAAACCAGATCCTAGCAACCCTACCCGATGCACAAACAAGAAGCTGGTTTAATGAAAGTCTAAACGACCTAAAGAAGAAGAAACTTCTAATCACGGCAACCAGGATTATTGATGAGAACTTTACCTTTATTGGTAGGCGCTCAATCAATGAACAGGCTTTGCAGTGGCCCCGTGCTTACGTTCCAATTGATGGAATTTGGCCTTCTGGTGTTTACATTGCAGATTATGTCCGAGAGGATGTGGTTCCCAGCTTTATCAAGGTTGCAACTGCGGACCTTGCCCGCCATCTAGCTACCACCGACATTCTGGAAAAGGATCCAATTGATGATCTGGAAGAAGTTCAGGTTGGTAAGATCCGAGTAAAGTTCAACCTGGGTAACAACGACACCCAGATACCACCAAGTGTATTGAGCACCCTCCAAAAGTGGGGCCACTACCAGGGTAATGTTGGTAAAGAAGAAGCCAAGGTTACTTCCATCACGTTGTCGAGGTAAGTCATGGAACTTAAAAAGTCAATCCTACCTGGTGTAAGGGCCGCCTTTAACTTGTTTGAGGACTTGAGTCCAACTGTGGACTACCAGACCATTCAGATTAACCCAGTGGATCCAGATACTGGTGAGGCACCACCTCCTTCCACTCTAATCAAGCGGGTCAAAGTTATATTCGACACCTATTCCTTTGACCGTATCAATACTGGTCAAGTCCGAGAGGGTGACTTTAAGGTAATCCTGGTAGGTGATGACTTGGGTTTTGAGCCCAGTATTGATGACACCATTATCCGCGGCACCAAAACCTTTAAGATCTTCCTAGTAGAAACTGATCCTATCAAGTTGGTTTATGAACTTGGTGCAAGGGAGATTTAAATGGCAAGTGTAACTCTGGAACAATGGGGCAAAAAGCTGGAGAGAACATTGGTGCAAGTAACCAATGCGGCTGCTGGTGAACTAAGTGACTCCATGAGCCGCCTCACCAGAAGGAATACTGGTAGGGCCGCAGAGGGTTACTTTGTTACTAACTCCACTGGTCCAGGATCACCTGCTTTTATTGTCAACAACGTCCCTTACATTATGGTTCTGAACGATGGTGGTCCCAACAGAGCTGGTGACAACATGATTGAACGAGCCATGCAGAGCTTCAACCCAGATTTGAATAGGTTAATCCGATGAACTATGTAGAAGAGCAAACCACTATCCGAAAGTTCTTTTTGAACGGCTGGGACAGCACCAGAACACCAGTTATGTTTGCTGGAGAACCTGGGTTGACCAGTGGCACCAGAGCCCTAAAGGACGAGAAAGGTCTAAAGGAGTGGGTTCGGGTTGCAATCAACCCCACAGGAGGGTCACAGAGGGACATGGCAGGGCCAGAAAGCCGTGTGCGCTACCAAGGTATAGTTTCGATCAACGTGTTCGTATTGGCCACCACAGGGGCAAGCAAAAGAGCCCGTGAGATTCTGGATACCATCAACTCCAAGTTTATCTTCCAAACACAGGAAGCTCTTACCTTTCTACCACCACAAAATGGTTTGACTGCGGAAACTGAAGGGTTGCTTCAAATGACCCTAAACATACCATATTTTTGGTATAATATCTAATCCACAACATAAATAACGGCAAGGATCAGTTAACCATGTTTAAAAGGAGCGATTAATGTCCTATACCCCAACTATTGCGGATACCTCGAGGGCCCAGCTTCGCTACATCAGTGAAGCAGCAACTCCTGGTGTTACGCCAACTAACCCAGCACTACAAAACCTGCGTTTTACTGAGGAAAGCCTCACGCAGAATATTGAAAACGTTCAGTCCAATGAAATTCGAGAAGACCGCCAGATCAGTGACCTGATTCCAACTGGTGCTACTGTCGAAGGTTCGGTTGGTATTGAGTTTTCCTATGCTACCTTTGATGAACTGATTGCAGCGGCCCTAATGGGAACTTACACCACTGCTACCACTACTGAAGATGTTGATTACGCCGCTTCTACCAAGACCCTAAGTGTTTCTGGTCTAAACGCTTCTGTCAGGAAGGGTTCGGTTATTTCGATTGCTGATGCAACCCCTTCTTCGGCCAACGGCTTCTATGAAGTTGAGTCGGCTACTCCAACCACTGTTGTTCTCGCCTCGAGGATTGATGGTGGAACTATGCCAGCTGGTGACCTTACCGACGTAACGGTAATTACTGGTCGTGAAGTTCGCAACGGCACCACACGTCGTTCCTTCACCATGCAGAAAGAGTTTGGTGACATTGGTAAGATGATCAACTTTCGTGGTTGTGAAATTTCCACCCTGGAACTAAGCGCAGAAGTTGGAAGCATTCTAACTGGATCCATTGCTGTTATGGGTCGCAGCTCAGACACTGGTGCGATTACTGGTCAAACAGTTCTACCAGCAACCAACTCACCAGTTCTAAACGCCGTCAACAATGTTGGTGGTATCAAGATTGGTGGTAACCTTTACACTGGTGGTATTCAGAGCGTCAACTTCAGCATTGACAACGCCCTGCGTATCCAGCAGCAGATTGGTTCTTACGACGCAGCTGGTATTGGTGCAGACCGATCCAACATTTCTGGACAGATGGCCATCTACTTCAACGATGACACCCTCTACCAGACCTTCATCAACAACCAGTTCACCAGCTTTGCTTTTACGCTAACTGATGCACTTGGTAACACAATGGCTATCAGCTTCCCCCGCATGAAGTTCTCTTCTGCAGAAGTTGTGGTCGGTGGTATTGGACAGGAGGTTGTTCTTAACTGCGGCTTCCAGGCTATTACTTCTGGTGATGGTTTCGATACGATGATTGTTACCATGTTTGATGCGGACTAACCGCTTCCAATAACCAGGTTTTCTGATCCTATAAATACCCTGGGTGCCCACCGCACCCAGGGTATTTTGCCAAAGGAGAAGTAAATGATTATCGGTAAGAAATATGGCTACCTGGATCCCAAGAAAGAAGCAAAGTGGTTTGAATGGGAAGATGGTGTATCGCTTCTAATTGCTCCTGCTAACAACCACGCCTACTCCAAGTATATGGTTGAGAACATGTCCAGTGAAGCTCTCGAAATGGTCGTGGAGAGCATGACCGAGTTTGATGAGAACGATTCTGTTGAAGAAGCAGAAGCCAAGGTCAATAGTAATGTTGAAAAGCGTTTGAGCAATGGAACAGCCGACCTTAAGAAGCTAATGGCGAGCGTTGATACTATCCGCAAGGCCTGTGCCAATACTATTCTACTTGACTGGAAAGGTTTCCAGGAAGAAGTTGGTGAAGAAGTGGTGGAACTAAAGTATTCACCTGAAAAGGCAATGGAATACATCAATGGTTACCCAGTTCTATTCACCTTTGTCCAGGACAAGGCTAATGAACTAAGCGGTGCTAAGAGTAAAGTGGCTGAGGACACCAAAAAAAACTGATAGATTTTATAGTCTACCAAACAAAGCTGGGACACATAAAGGTAGCAGCAAAGAAAAGCAATCCACCGCTACTAAGCTTTGCTTGCTACCCCCACCTTCAAGCCCTCTACAGGCTGGAAAGTTGTAGGGACTCAATAAATACGGGCGACTATCTGCACGTAAAACCAATTCCGTTTACTTCTATTAAGGAATACATGGACTGGTTGGACATGAGTAACCAGGTAGAATTTTTAGATACCTTTATGGCCGTAGATGAAGCTTACGTTCGAGCAAAGAACGAGATGGCAGGGCCAAAAAAGAAGATAACATTCGGCGGGGCTTAATACATGTCAGATGATGCAACACTTAGAATTAGGTTAGAGCAAACTGAAGCTCTGCGGCAGCTAAGAGACCTACAGGAGCAACTTCGTAGGGCTCGCCGTGAAGTAGATGACATGGAGCGGCAAACCCGCAGGGCTGCTGGAGGTATGTCCAGTGCCTTTGGTTCGGTAAAGAACGCCATTGCTGGCTTGGCCGCTGCCGCTGGTGCTGGCGCCGCTGGATCCTTTCTATTCAATACAATCAAAGAGTTTGAAACCCTCCGCACTACTCTGAACACCACGGCCGGTGGTGTTGAACAGGGTGCGGCCGCTTTTGCCCTTCTTCAAGATGTTGCCAAAGAGACACCAAATAGTCTCCAACAAATGGTCCAGTCCTTTAACATTCTGGCCGCTCGTGGTATTAAGCCAAGCCGAGACCAGTTAATTGCGTTTGCTAACACCGCATCTGCAACTGGTAAGTCAATCAACCAGTTTGCAGAAGCAATTGCAGACGCACAGACTGGTGAGTTTGAACGTCTCAAAGAGTTTGGTATTGTTGTCCGTAAGGAAGGCGACCAGCTTGCAGTCCAGACCGGTAAGGGTGTCACCACTATCAAGAACAATAGCCAGTCTATTGTTGATGAACTTACTAGAATTGGACAAGTAAACTTTGGTGGTGCCGCTACTAGCCAGATGGCAACACTTGGTGGACAGTTGAGTAACCTGGGTTATCAGTTCTCACAGATAGCTTTCAATATTGGTGAGGGTGGTCTAAAGCAGGCCATTTCTGAGGTTATTGCTGGCTTTGCTGGAACCACCGATGTTTCGGTTGCCACTGCTAGGGCAGTTGGTGAAGTTCTGGGTAATGCTGTCCGAGGAACCGCTGCCATTATTAGCGGCTTTGTGAGTGTTGTCCAAACCCTATCACCAGCTCTTGCTGGTATTGCTGCTGGTGGAGCAGTAGTGGCTATTACCAATATTGGTAGGTCTATTGTTACGGCAACCACAGCAACCAGAGCATGGACTGTGGCTCTACTTGCTAACCCAGTTGGTATTGTGGCTGCGGCAGTTGGAACATTGGTGGCAGCACTTGGCTTCTTTATCCAGTCAACTCTGGAAAGTGAAGGCATCAGTGCCTCCTGGTTTGATATTCTACGTGCTGGTGCCAACATTATCAGCCGAACCCTATCACCTGCTATTGCTGGTGTGAGGAAGTTTATTGCAAGTCTAGGACCAGTATTGGTCAACATTGGACAGGGTTTTAGAGGACTGGTTAACTTTGCTATTGCTACCCAGAAGAGCGTTGTTGATGTATTCTTTGGAATGGGCAAGGCAATCTTTGATGCCTTTAAGGGCGTGGTCAATAGTGTTGGACAAGTATTCAAAGCTATTGCCCAGGCAGCAACTGGTGACTTTAAGGCTGCTGGTAGCACACTAATTGGTGCCTTCTCCCAGGGCTTCAATATTAGAAAGAACATCAGTAATACTGTTGGACAGGTTCGAAGCAACTTTAGCACCGACTGGGTTGGTGTTGGTATTAGTTGGGCAAAGAGCACTGTATCTGGATTTACGGATGAGGTGAGAAGTGTAACTGAGGCAACTGCCGCAGCCAACGCCAAGGCCAAGAAGGAAGCAGACGCTCTTGCTGGCGCATACCAACCAGGTATCGCTGCTTCTGAAAATGCCGCCAGAGCTTCTGACAAGGCACGAGAAGCCAAGTCCAGGGAAACTGATGCGGTCAAGACCTTTGTTGAGCGACTCCAAGACCAGAAAGCCGACCTGGAGATTCAGATTGCCACTTATGGACAAACTGAAGCCCAAGTATTGGCCCTTAAGCTGGCCCGAGAAGCAGAAACCCTGGGTATTGATGCCAATAGTAAGGCAATCCAGGATAACGTCCGTCTCCAGCAGCAACTTCAGGAACTGCGCCTAAAGGAATACTTGGCCACTACTGTTTCCGATATTGAGTTTGAAACTCGGGCATTGGAACTTAACACCAAGGAACGTGCCATTGCGGTGCGTATCAGAGATGCAGAGCGCCAAGCAAAGGCGGCTGGTCGAGCACTAACGGAACAGGAAATTGCAGACATTCGTCGAGCCACTGCCGCTTATGAGGACCGTAACCAAGCCATTGAAGATGGTAAGAGGGCGGCTGAGGAAGCAAAGCAAAAGGCCGAGGAAATGGAGCGCAAGCGCCAGGAAATGGCTAAGGAAACCACCAGGATCTATAATGATGGCTTCAGAGCCTTTGGTGATGGTCTAAACCAGATGATCAACCAGAGTGAAGTAAACCTAAAAAGCTTGCTTCTACTGGCTATCCGAACCGCTGCCCAGATTGCCGCCGCCAACTATGCCCTAAGCCTAAACAATGGTGGCGGTAGAACACTTGGTGGTGCCCTGGTAACTGGTTTGGCTGGTGCTCTTGGTGGCGGCTTTGGTGGTTTTAGAGAAAGAGGTGGACCAGTTTCGGCCGGTCGTGCTTATGTGGTTGGTGAAAGACGCCCTGAGTTGTTTGTTCCCCGAACCGACGGTTATATCATGCCAAGTGTTCCAACTGGACGTTCAATGTCTGGTGGAGTAAGTGTAACGGCTAACTTCTATGGTAGCATCAGCGCAAGCAACCTGGATGAGGTGCGTGAGCAGATCACCAGGTCACTCAGAGATTCTATCAATTCTTCAAGAATAGCAATGGTGGACGAGCAGCGTCCAGGAGGTATTTTCTATGGCCGTAACTAATTGGCCCACCATCACACCAGGTGAAACACCCAGTAGTCAGGTGCAGGTGTCACCTATCCTAGCGGTGGTAAGCTTTGGTGACAACTATGCCCAGCGTAGTGCGGATGGCATCAATGCCGTAACCAGGATTTACCAGATTGACTATGGTCTCCTGGATTCAACCAACGCTGCCACTCTCCGAAACTTCCTGAACACCAATATGTTTGGTCAAGTAGTCCGAAAAGCCACAGTTCCAACCGATGGTGTGCAACGTAACTGGATGATCGAGTCCTTTAGTGAGACAGTGGATACTCCAACCACCAGGGCCTTTTCAATCCAGCTAAAACAGGTGTTTGATATTGTATGAGCAACACACTCCAATCCACAGTTCAAGGACTGGTTCCTGGTCACTTGGTTACCCTCTGGAAGTTTGATTTTACCACTTGCTGGGCCTACGATGAGGCGCAAGGGCCTGCTGGCTGTTTGGCTACCCATACCAGCCGAAACGGTCAAGCGGTGGTCTTTGACGGCGATACCTACCCTTACATCGACATTGAGGGTGATGCCTTCTTGAGTGAAATGGATGGCAAGTTTCCCGAACCAACCCTAACCATGTCTAGCCAGTTTATTGCCTTTAGACTTGGCATGAGAAACCACGACGTGAGGGCTACCAAAGTAACCAGGATCAGGATCTTCGACCACCTAATCAACCAACCAGCACAAGCAATGGTGGACAACTGGTTTATCGACCGTATTGAGTCCATCAATAGCCGTGAGATTATTGTCAAGCTTTGTGTAAGTCCTGGTATTGAGCGTTTGAATGGATCCAGCACCCAGCAATTGAGCCCAAGCCGTTGCGCCCTGTCTGCCAAGTATAGAACACCAACCGAAACGCCCAACACTTTTTCCTATACACCAACTTCTGATGGTGGATGCCCATTTGGTAACCCAGCTGAAGAGGCCAACTATCCAGGTTGGGAAACTGTTAAGTATTGGGACAACCTCGACAACTTGACTGGTGATTACCGACAGGACAGGTGTAGTGGAACAATTACTGGCTGTATTCGCCGCTTTAACCCAGCTCTATTCGATGGTGGTGAGGTAAGACCCCTACCATTTACTGGAACATTGCGTGAGAATACTTCCAAGACTGGAGACCCTTGCTAATGAACGACTCCTATAATCTTTTTGCTTCTGAATCTGTTAATCCAGTAATTAGAAAAAAGGTTGGACTATTTGGTAGCACGGCCCTAATGAGCCGTCGCTTTATTGTGGGCTCCAGAGCTGCTGACAAACTTTATGATGGTCCACAATTTGGTGCACAGACACAGGGGGTGGTGCCACTTCTTTATGGTGAGTTGCTTATCGATGGTAACCCAATTGATGGTGGTGTAAGTCAAAGTGCCCTAGATCCTGAGCGTCTACTTAAGAGCTACAGGATCCTACTAAGTGATGGACCCACCGAAGGCCTTGGTGATGATCCACTAAAGAACGTCTACGTAAACTGTAAGCCAATTATTGATGGCAATGGAAAAGCCAACATTGGTGACGTTATCCTATTGTCGGCAGCTTCGGCAGCTATTGGACAAGGTATTCCCTACCTACTTGATGCAATCATTCCCAAGCCCAAAGCGGTGGTCACCGATGTTGATCCTGAAACTGGTGAACCAATCCAGAGTCTAGAAGCAAAGATTGACACCAGGTTGGCCACTCTACAGGATGTGGACTTTCAGAGGCTTTGTGAGAACCATATTCCTTTCTTCAACCAGGTTACTGGTAAGTGGAATGCCAAGCACTTTAACGACCTGTTGAAGGAAGCAGGCATGACGGTGGAGGGAACAACTCCAGGCAACCCAGGTTCTGGTGGTAGTGAAGTTGATTGTTGCTGTCTCCCCGAACCAGGTGAAGAAACAGAACAGTGTAGTGAAGTTGAACGTGATAACACCAGTAACAATGTGGCTCCTCCTGGGTCAAGCAATAGTTCTGCTGGTGTTTTGCTGCCACCACAGGGTGAGAACAAAACATATAGGTTTGAAGTTGATGGCGAAAACACCAATGGTGTCCGTATCCACTTCCTGAGTGCTGGTCTTTACAAGGAATCCAAGTTCAACACAAACAAAGCCACAGCCAATGCAGAAACCCAGTCCGAAGGTAACTTGACTGGTGCATTTAAAGATGGTGCCAATAGTGGACTAGACCAAGACTCCAGAACCGATGGAACTGTTACCTTTAGGTGGTGTTTGTTTGGAAACGACAAAGCCATCGACCAGGGCGACATTACTATTTCTGGTTACAGTGAAGGTTATGTTTCCCGCAATGCAGAAATACTTTGGTCCAACTCCAAAGCTGCTGCCTGTATTGCCCTAAGTAGTGAGGACTACTTTAAAGCTGGTGAAAAGCTGGAACTTCGTGTTGAGCGAATGAACATGGACTCTTCCTGTGATGCCTACTTCCAGGGTTATGACCTAATCCCTGGCAATGGCTGGAAGAATACCCTTGTAAACGCCGCTCCGCCCTCCTCTGCGACCACCCCCGACTCCAACAGGACAGCAATACAAGATGACGGTCTTGACCCTCAGATCAAAGCATCGGGCGGGACACCGACTAATGAAAAGTGTCCAGTTGTCGTAAACAATAAGGAAGAGTGCTGTGAGGCAAAGAACAATGGTGACAGTCCAACCACACCAGGTGGGGAGACTCCTTCTGCCAATGTGGAACTTAATATTCCTGATGCGCCTCCATGTGACCAAGCGGTGGTCAACCCACAACCCCCAGTTGATGGTAATGGACAAACTCCAGACGAAGCCAACCAGGAAACTGGTGAGCCCATCAAGACCGAGAAGAGAAGCTTTGGTGAAGGTCTAAAGGATTTACTTGGTGGTATCGCGGGTGCAACCCTGGGTGGTGTGCTAACCCAGTTCTTTATGCCACGCACCAGCACCACCAATATTACTCTACCAGCTGATCAAGTTGGTGATGAAGCTCGTCTTGCGTTCCTATACAAAGGCGTCATTGTAAAGGTGCCCAACAACTTTAATGGAACCGAAAGAACTTACACTGGTGAGTGGGATGGGGTTACCTTCAAAGAGGAGTGGACCAATGACCCAGCCTGGTGTGCGCTCGATTACATCACCAACAAAAGGTATGGCGCAGGTGATGACATTCGGTTGAGTGAAGACTACCTACCAGACTTTTACCAGCAGCTCTATCGCGCTTCTATCCGAAACTCAGAAAGGGTGCCAAACGGTATTGGTGGCTTTGAACCACGTTATTCCCTCAATGCCTACTTTGTTGGAAGCGAGAGCAAGTGGGAAGCCATCCAGAGTATTGCCTCTAACATGAATGCCCAGTTTATTTGGCAGGGTTCAGACCTGGTGCTTTACCAAGACCGACCCAGCACACCAAAACTATTGGTCAACCAAACCAATGTGGTTAATGGTAGCTTTTCCTTTAGTGGTGGATCTGTAAAGAGCGTCTACAACGCCGTTACTGTGGTTTACAATAACCCAGCCAAGTTCTACCGACAGGACCAAATCAATGTTGATGATGCCAACATGATTGTCCAGCAGGGCCTAAAGGAAACCAGCGACATTGCTTTTGGTTGCGTAAGTGAAGCACAAGCAGTCCGCTATGGAAAGTGGTTGATTGAAACTGAAAGAAGTGACCCATTACTTCTAACCTACACCGCTGGCTGGGACCACTACAATATTCGACCTGGTGAGTTGGTAGCTGTTGAAGATGACATTTTCAGTGAGAACGCACCAAGTGGTAGGGTTCGAAGTGCTTCTGGCACCCAGGTTGTTGTGGACAGGGACGTATCTGGTTACCTTCCAGGAAGTAAGATTCACCTAACCCTAGCTAATGGACAGATATTCTCTTCGACCATCAGCCAGGTAACTAACCAGAATACAGTCATTATCCAAAACGCTATTCCTTCTACTGTTCTGGTTGGTGCTGTTTACATTATCAACACAGATGCCAATGCTTTTTGGTATTTGGTCACCAGTAAATCCGAAACAGAGTTTGGCACTTTTGACATAACGGCTATCCGTCATTTCCCCGATAAATACCAGCGCATTGACGCTGAATTTAAGCTTGGGGTCGGCGGAACTAACATTGCTACCACTCCAATATCCAATCAGGGACAGGTTTGGAACGAAATTGATGAAACCTGGTCTTAAGGAGCACCACAGATGAGTTTACAGAACAAGACAGTTAGGGAAACTTTTGCTGATCTTCTAACAATTGATAATGGTAACCAGGGTTTTGGATCCGAAATGCACACAGTCCAAGATGGGCTAGGTAACAATTCTGGTTTGTCCCTTGGTCCAAACTTTATTGGTCTCCAGGGTCGACTACTTGCACCAGGTGGATCCAACGGTCAAGTTCTAACCATCGTTGATGGCGGAACACTTGGTTGGAGTGAAAAGGGCGGCGGCATTTCAATAGAAGACCTTGATGATGTAAATCTAACTAGTGTTTCCGCTGGTCAAACTTTGGTTTTTAATGGGACTAACTTTGTTAATCAAAATACAGATTTGGAAGATTTGGGTGATGTAACTATTTCTAATACTTTGAATTTTGGTCAAGTTCTACAATATGCCCCCAACCTGGGCTGGTATAACGATACGTTACCGCTTGCTGCCACAACCGGTGTGCTTAATGTAAATCGAGGCGGAACAAACTTAGATAACTTGGGCGGTCCAAACCGTTTGCTTGCATCTGTAAGTTCATCGGAAATGACAACCTTGGCGGCACCCACTGCCTCAAACCAATACTTGTCCTGGACAGGATCAGCCTTTAGTTGGGCAACACTACCTGCGGTTATTACAAACCTGTCTGGTCTTGGTGATGTTTCGGTATCCTCACCAACGGCTAACCAGGTGTTGAGTTGGAATAACACTTCTAGCCGTTGGACCAATACTACTCTTAATTTGTCCAACACTTCTGGTAATCTAGAAGTTGCCAGACTTACCGGAACAATCGGAGTAGCATCAGGCGGAACTGGTCTCACCACTTTAACTGGTGCTAACAGGCTACTAGTATCCACCGGTTCTACCGCGTTGGATACTATTGCTGCGCCTAGCACCACTGGACATGTCTTGACTTGGAATGGTTCAGCTATTCAGTGGCAAGCAGTTGGTGGAAGCGGTCTCACCGCTTCTGCAGTATCTGCGGTCGATGGTTCAGCTGCAACTCCAAGCATCTCTTTCCAAAACAGCCCAACCTCTGGTTTGTTTAGAACTACTAACGGTTTTGGTATTTCCGCTAACTCCCAGGAACTTATCACTTTTAATACCAACGGAACTTCAACTACTGGTGGTCTTAATATTAGTTCAAACGATATTGCCGTAACAATAGTTGCCCAAAGAACAGGTAGCACAACTATTGCTACTGGTCTTAATTTACAGACAAGATCAGGTAGTGGATCTAACCCCGCTGGTAATATTAGCATTCTCGCCGGAACATCAGGCGCTACCGGGACGACCAGCTCACCTGGAAATGTATCAATAAGGGGCGGAAACGCCCAGGCCGGATATACAGGAGGAACACTTCAACTAAGAGGGGGTGATCACCCAAGTTCATCGACTAGTGGTGGTCGAATTGACCTTCTTGGCGGAACTAGCACTACCGGTGGTGATATTCAGCTTATTGTGGGTGAGGGCAACAATCTTGGTAGGCTACAGATTTTTGGTGTTCAAAATGTGGCACAAGCAACAACCGGCACGGTTACTTTCGCAAGACCACCTTCGGGGGTAGCATCCGTAACAGTAACCAGGTGGATGCGTATTACAGTTCAGGGCACAGATTACTGGATGCCACTGTTTGTGGCAGGATAAGGATTGAACAATGACTTTTACAGTAAACACTAACCTGTCTTACCAATCCTACGTAAATGAGGACTTTCCTTTCTTTGCAGTTCCTGAGTCCGCTGTTGGTCCAGTAACTGTGGAACTTAGCGCATCAGTAAACCTACCCACCAACTCATACTTGTCCACTGGTAGGTCAGGAGCAACTATAAGTTACTGGTCAGATGAAAGGTGGACTGTTACTGGTCCCGTGGTGGATGTAAACAACCTAATCCAGGAGATTAGGTGGTTTCCTGGTCCTACCTTTGCAAACTTTGTCTTTGCTCTGCGTGTAACTGATGGATCCAACATTGAGATTGGAACTGGTTCTATTGTTATGAATGGAACCAGTAGTCGACCAGTGCCTGTAATCAATCCAAGCACCGCTGTTGTAGAATTAAACAACAATAACGACCAGTTCCTAGACTTGGCGGCCCCCTCGGATGCTTCTGGTGGTTTTTTGGCGGCTTATATCCAACTTGAAAGAGTTAGTAGTGATCCACTGTTTTCACAAGCTGCGCCTTCAGGTGGTCCTATTGTTAGGTCTTTGGCGACCAACTATGCTACCTTTTATCCTGGTTTTGTAGGAAACGCTAGAATCAATACAGACAACTTTATTGGAATCAATACCCCAGCAACTAACATCTCTTCCGGTGTTGGGACAACCATTAGTATCTACCCTGTTTGGTCTGTTTACGGAACACATGACGAAGTATCTCTAGCTCTTAGAAAACTAAAGATTACCACTCCAACCGTGGCCCGAGAGTTTAACATGAGGCTTTATGTTACCAACAATTCAACAGGTCTTAGTTCTGTTGTCTACAACGCGGTTCTACCAGTAAGTTCTATTGTTAATACCTATTCTATGGCATCTACCGCTTCAGTTGCAGAAAATGATACCTTACTTCAAACCGGTGTAATTACCACTAATGTTCCAGGTAGAGCAGCAACTCTGGTTCTTTCCACTGGAGCATCTGTCGCAAGAATTAGACCTAACGGAGCATTTTTAACTAGGTTAAGCCAGTCTTGGGATGCATCTACACGTCAGTTTACTGTAAAGGGAACAGCGGCAAATGTTGCAGCCGCCATTTCTTCAGGTTTTATTGTGGACTTTATTTTGGACAGCACCACTGGGACCACTATTAGTGGTCAATTCACTATTGATGGGACAGCTAGCACCACCTCTTCTTCGACTACCGTAACCATTACACCGGTTCCTAGCACCCCGCGCTTTGGTCAGTTGGTATATGACACTGATCCAGCAAGTCCGACCTATGGAAGCAGCTTCTACACCAATATTTCACCTATCGTAATAAACGAGGGACAAGTCCTAACACCTATTAATGGATCCGCTATCCACCCAGATGCTGGACAATCCATTACCAGCTATACCTGGACAAATGGAACCAATGGTAGTTTGATTGGTGCAACCATGAATACCAGTAATGGAACCATTACTGTTCCTAGGAGTGTCTATCTTTTGAATGATTTGGATGAAGTAACTGCCAACTATACACAAAGAGCCAACAGCACGTTGGGATCAACCACTAGGACGGTTCAAGTAATTTACAAGCCCGTGGTAACCCAACTGTCCACATTTACTTGAGGTAAAATATGCCCTATAATATGCAAGTGTCCAAAAGCGGTAACGCTTTGCTTGCGGCCAGGTCCGCAGGCAATCGCCTGTTTGTTAGGAACGGTGACACTTATGTTCCTTCCTTGTTTTTAACTGGGCTACTTTCCCCAAATGGCAGAATGGTAGTTTCTGGTTCTGCTATTTTTGAATCAAGTGATGACCAATGGACCAATGTAACGACTACAACCCTTTCCAGTATAAACCCTGAGTTTAATTCTAATGGACAAGACCAAGTATTCTATGCCACTGCCATTAGTGAGGACAATACCAGAATAATGTTTATGAGGAGAGGTGTTCTTGCTTCCTTTAGACTATTGGTAAAGGTCAATAACAGCTGGATGTGGGATGGCTCAACAATTACTAGAAGTTTTCCAGGGAATAGCCAAAATTCTTTAACTACCTTCCCTTTTTCAGGGATGTTTTCTACTGATGGTAATTTGTTCTTCCAAAGCCATTCAACTGGTAATAATATTGCTATGGGTTCCATTAGACCAGAGTTTACCACTTTAATTACAGTGACTCCATTGGAAACATCACCTTCAGGAGTCACCATCAATGACATTAGTTCTGTTACCGGAAATTCAGAACTAAAAGCTGCTACAACTCTCCAATTTTTGGATAATAATAACGCTCTATCATACGTTCGAGGCTCGACCACAGTATTGCGCCATTTGACAAAGGTAGATAATGACTGGGTGGTTACAAAGTGGTTAAGTTCTACTAGTTTGGCCCAAGATGGAAACAACCTGAATGTTTACTTTAGGAATAACTGGCCAGAGCCCGCCAATCCTTGGTTTGATCCTATCAAGTTCTGTTTCCCAAACAACGTGAACCGACTGGTGCATAGGGCAGGATCCTTTATTGTGGCCTCTGCTTGGAATGGGACCAACAACAGAACATTGATCAGAAACATTCCTGCAAATGATCCCAACAACTCTGGATCAATAATTGCACCGATTGGCGAAGATGAAGTGGTTACTTGGGTTAATGGAACTTACCGAGTATTCAAACTTAACCTATAAATAACGACAACAGGAGGGTTGGAATGAAGACAGCAACTTACGATTTAATCTGTAATCAGGGTGCGACCTTTACTCGACCCTTTAGGTTTGGAACCAAAGATCCAGTAACTGGTGGCTTTGGTTCTCCCCATGACCTTACAGGTCGAACTTTTATTATGCAAGTGAGGGAGAATTATGGAGATGATGACGTTCTATTGGAACTATCCACTGAGAATGGTGGAATCATATTGGAAGCCACAGACGGGAGAATCAGCCTACAAGCGTCGTCGACGCACACGGAAGGCTCCCTGCTCTAGAAGCAGTCTATGACGTTAAAATGACTAATGGATCCACAGTGACCCGCATCTTGCAAGGAAAATTCACTGTATCACCGGAGGTAACCCGTGTCTGATATTATTGAAGTTCTTGTTGATGGAAAAACCAGTGTGGTTGAGACACCAGGGGAAGACGACCTTGTTCTGGTGATCACCGAAGTTATGGGTCCTGAAGGACCCGCTGGTCCTGCGGGTCCTGCTGGTGCAACCGGAGCACCTGGTCCCACTGGTCCTCAGGGACCAAAGGGAGATACTGGTGATACTGGTCCTGCTGGTGTTCAGGGACCTATGGGACCACAAGGACTACAAGGTATTCCTGGTGCGGTTGGTCCTGCTGGATCTACTGGACCTGCCGGTCCCAAAGGAGATACTGGTGAACCTGGACCCACTGGTCCTCAAGGCATTCCGGGACAAACTGGACCAGCCGGTCCACAAGGTAATCCAGGTCCAACCGGTGCTACTGGTCCTACTGGACCCAAAGGAGACCCAGGTGACACTGGTCCCGCAGGACCACAAGGCCCTGTGGGCGCAACTGAGCCTCGATTTCCTTCACCTTATCGGTGTATCGTGACTGGGAAAC
>OGVV01000020.1_pt1 | contig 16152 bp, 15 predicted proteins | sample 1575891 | NCBI WGS metagenome assembly OGVV01 (sample SAMN07581546, study PRJEB24739) | freshwater metagenome | place: Singapore | collected 2015-04
TTTCGCGGAGTGACTGGAGTTCAGACGTGTGCTCTTCCGATCTGTTTCCCAGTCACGATATCTGCAAACTTACTTTTGACAGCCACTTTATATTTTCCTTTTTCTAGGTTTTTAAAGGTTTTTATGGTTTGAAAAACATCACAAATATCACCAGAACAATCACCTAAATCCTTTCCAGAATCATCAATTAGTTTAATTGTAACAGGAAGCATTTCCATTTCACCATCAGGAACCTTAATTTCGACTTCTAAAGGCACTTCTTCAAACTGAAACCCAATGCATGACCGAAATGAAGTTTCAAGTCACAAATACCTTCTGATTTCGTATTTTCGAATTCAAACACTCTAACATCAGATGCATTTCAACGATTATTATCAAAATTGGAATCAAAATCATGATAGACTTTGTTCTTATTACAGGACAAGAACACAAACAATAGCGTAATCAAAACAAATTTAATTTTCATAAGTATCAATTCTAGAAATATAAATATATAAAAAAAGTCCTGAAACAAATCAGGACTTTCTTATATGTTGAAACTAATTGATTAGTCTTCTTTTTTAAATTCAGCCATTCTACGACCTTCTTTTTCACCAATTGTATCTTGCATTACCGGAGTTGCAATGAACAATGAAGAATAAGTTCCTACTAAGATACCTACTAAGATAGCAAATACGAAACCTCTAATCGTTTCACCTCCAAAGATGAAGATAGCTACTAATACCACTAAAGTTGTAGCAGATGTGTTGATAGTTCTACTTAATGTAGTATTTAACGCTTTGTTTACTAATCCTTTGAAATCTGGTGATGAATTGTAATCTAAGTACTCACGAACTCTATCAAATACAATTACCGTATCATTCAACGAGTAACCAATTACCGTTAGGATAGCAGCGATAAATGCTTGGTCAATCTCCATGTTGAATGGTAAAATTGTATAGAAGAAAGAGAAAATACCTAATACAATGATTGTATCGTGAGCAACTGCAATTACAGCTGAGAAACCAAACTGCCATTTACGGAAACTAATCATTAAGTAAACAAATACTACAAATAATGAACCTAAAACTGCCCATAAAGAGTTTGTTTTAATATCTTTAGAAATAGTACCAGTAACTTTTGCAGATGATAAAATACCTACTTTTTTACCTTCATAAAGATTTGCAAATTTATCATAAGTTAAATCAGCTGGTAAATATTTCTTTAAACCTTCGTATAATTTTTGGTTTACTTCTTTATCTACTCCTTCACCTTCTTCGTCAACTTTATACTTGGTAGTGATTTTTAACTGGTCGTTTCCACCATAAACTTTTGCTTCAGCACTTCCGAAAACAGCTACTAAATCAGCCGTTACATCTGGAGCAGAAACTGGTTTATCAAAACGTACTTGATAAGTTCTACCTCCAACAAAATCAACACCTTGATTTAATCCTTTAGTTGCTAATGAGAAAATACTCAATGCTACTAAAATACCTGAAACCACATAAGCAATTTTCTTTTTCCCTAAGAAATCGATATTTAAATTTTTAAACCAAGTCTTAGTTAATGAAGTTGAATATGCTAATTTTTCATTTCTGCTTAAACTCCAATCTAAGAACATTCTAGTTACAAAAACGGCTGTTATAACAGAAGTTATAATACCAATTAATAATGTAGTAGCAAAACCTTGAATTGGTCCTGTACCAAATACTAATAAAATAATTGCAGTAATTGCAGTAGTAACGTTAGCATCAATAATAGATGACATCGCACCTTTCCAAGTGAAAGCATAATCAGTAGCTTCTTGAACTGATTTACCATTATCTAATTCTTCTTTAGCTCTTTCAAAGATGATTACGTTAGCATCTACCGCCATACCAATTGTTAATACGATACCCGCAATACCTGGTAATGTTAATACAGCACCAAAACTTGCTAATGTTCCAAAAATGAACAAAATGTTTACTAATAAAGCTAAGTTTGCATAGAATCCTGATTTACCATAGTAAACTAACATCCATAATAATACTAATGCGAAACCAATAACGAAAGACAACATACCATTATCGATAGCTTCTTGACCTAATGATGGCCCTACCACTTCTGACTGAACAATTTCTGCAGCAGCTGGTAATTTACCTGCTCTTAAAATGTTTGCTAAGTCTTTTGTTTCTTCAATTGTGAAGTTTCCAGAAATTTCTGATTGACCTCCAGTAATTGCTCCTTTACTTACACCAGGTGCAGAGTAAACAATATTATCTAATACAATTGCAATTGCATTTCCTTGTTGCGAAACGGCTCCTGTTATTTGTTCCCATTTTCTAGCACCATTTCCATTCATTTGCATTGAAACAGCAGGTTTACCTAATTGATCAAAAGTATCTCTTGCATCAACAATTACACCACCACTTAATGGCGCAACATTATCTCTTGTTCCTTTTAAAGCATATAATTCAGTAACTTCAGGTGTTTTTGCATTAGTTTTTCCCCAAGCAAATCTTACATTAGCCAAATTAGCTGGTAATAAAGCCTTGATATCATCTCTTTTTAAATACCCATTAATAACTGCCGTATCTTTTGTAGCAAAACTTCCTATGTAAGGCGAACCTTGCATACCTGGAGCAACCATTTTACCTAAAAAAGGACTGTTTTTTGAAGCAGTAGTATCTGCTTTATCTGTTAATAACGAATCGATTCCTGAAGTTTTTACAGGCGCAGGTTTAACAGCTACTTCTGTTTTCTTTAATGCCTCATCAACGGACATTAAGTATTGACCTACTTCTTCAACTTTATAAGTTTCCCAGAACTCTAATTGAGCCGTACTTTGTAATAATTTTTTAATACGATCAACATCTTTTGCTCCTGGTAATTCAACTAATATTCTACCAGAGTTTCCTAATAATTGAATATTAGGTTGAGTAACTCCAAATTTATCTATACGTTCTCTTAATACTTTGAAAGCACTTTCTACCGATTCTTGAACTTTTTGTTTGATAATAGGCTCAACTTGTTTGTTAGTCATATCAAACTTAATAACCTCATCTAAGTTTCTGTTTCCAAAAACATCAGCAGCTGATAATCTTACATTAGCAGCATTGGCTGCCACAAAGAAAGCATCAATGTAATCTTGATTTCCTTGTTGGTTTGCTTTTGCATCAGCAAGTGCTTTATTGAAAGCTGGATTCTTAGAATCATTAGCCAATCCTTTTAAAACATCTTTAACTGAAATTTGAAGAATAACGTTTAATCCTCCTTCTAAGTCAAGACCTTTGTTGATTTGGTTATTAGTAACTTCTTTGTAAGTATGACCTAAGTATACTTCTTCTTTACCGATAGAATCTAAATAGCGTAATTCTTTAGCTGTATCACCTTTTGCAAAAGCTTTTGCATCAGAAACAATACTATTCGCTACGAAAGTAAAAGAAAGCTGGTATACACATACCAAAGCAAAGATAATTGTGAAAAATTTAATAAGTCCTCTATTCTGCATTATTCTAAAATTTATTTATTCTATTTTATAAAAACGGACAAATATATAATTTACAATAGGATTTAGCAATTTTATTTTCGATTAAAGTAACCTTTTTACCTAAGTTTCACTAAAAAAACACATTATTCCTTAAAAATGAAATACTTGCAACATAAAAAAGTATTTCACAAAACAGAAAATATTGTTAAAAACTCGAATTTTTAGCAAAAAAGAACTACCCAAAATATTATTTTAAAAATGATTATAACAAAAAAAAAAAACTGCCAATTACTTGACAGTTTTTCAATTTTTATTTTGATGTAAAATTACAATACTGATTTCAAATCAGCATTCATGTTGCGAACTGCATCTGCACTCTTAGCAAACAATGCTTTTTCAACATCATTTAATTGTACATCAACGATTTTCTCAACACCGTTTTTACCAATAATACATGGAACTCCCATACAAATATCTTCTTGTCCGTACTCGCCTTCTAAAAATACTGAACATGGAATCATACGTTTTTGATCGTTTAAGATACTATCTACTAAATAAGCTACAGAAGCTCCTGGAGCATACCATGCAGAAGTTCCTAATAAACCTGTTAAAGTAGCGCCACCCACCATAGTATCAGCAGCTACTTTATCTAACTCTGCTTGAGACAAGAAATTAGAAACTGGAACACCGTTGTAAGATGCTAAACGTGTTAATGGAATCATAGTAGTATCACCGTGACCTCCAATTACCATACCTTGAACATCATTAGCTGGTTTGTCTAATGCTTTTGATAAATAATATTTGAAACGAGAACTATCTAAAGCACCACCCATTCCAATTACTCTGTTTTTTGGTAATCCAGTAGCTTTTAAAGTTAAATACGTCATAGTATCCATTGGATTTGAGACTACAACAATAATTGCGTTTGGAGAATGAGTTAATACATTATCCGCAACCGATTTAACGATACCTGCATTGATTCCGATTAATTCTTCACGAGTCATTCCTGGTTTTCTTGGAATACCTGATGTAATTACTACTACATCACTTCCCGCTGTTTTAGAATAATCTCCTGTTGTTCCGCTTAATTGTGTGTTGAATACAGTTGTTGTAGCACATTGCATGATATCCATCGCTTTACCTTCAGCAAAACCTTCTTTGATGTCTACTAATACTACTTCGCTTGCGATTCCTCTGTACGAAATAACATCTGCACATGTTGCACCTACGTTACCCGCACCAACTATTGTTACTTTCATTTTGTTGTGTATATTAAAATTGTTAAATTAAAATTGATATTGAACACCAATATTTCCGTTTACAAATTTACCAAAAGCAATTGAACTTTGCAGATAAATTTTGCTTATTTGATATCTACCCGAAATTTCTCCTAAAATATTAGTTTTGTCTTTTGCAACTCGCTTTAGAAGTCCATTAATTATATTTTGAACTGGAAATACTTCCTCAATAGAACCTTTATTACCACTTACAACATATTCAAATGCGCTGTGATTCAGGATAAAATTGGTAATCAACTCAAAGCGTTTGAATTCTTTTGAAGCACTTAATTGAAAATGAAAGGTATCTACCAAACCATTCAAATTATTGATTCCTAAATTTCCATAAGCTGTATTTATATCTAAAAAATCAAAACTAATATCTTCTTTCGAATAGATAGCAGCTACTGAAAAATAAATTTTATTATCTTCCATTTTAGAAAAATACTGACTAAAGTTGTGTTTTAATCCAAAACCATACACTTGATAATCACCTCTTTTTAATTTTGTTTTTGTTGAATATCGAGCGATAAATTCAAATCCGTATGGTAGTTCGATTCCACCTTGTAGATAAGGATAAATTACTTATTTGTGGCTTAATAGGTGTCGCAGGCAACTTGTCTCTCAAGGACGAGTTGTTTATGAAGCGTCTTTTGATTCTGGATTACTTTCGTGGCACAGACTCCACTGGTCTCGCTGCTGTTCGGTCCCGAAAAGACATTAGCGTAGTCAAAATGGCTACTCACCCTATCAATCTGTTTGACAGCAAGGCATTCACTAATGCGTTGAATGGCCCTAACTCTGTGGCTTTTATCGGACACAACCGAGCGGCCACTGTGGGCAAGGTCAATGACCTTAGTGCTCACCCTTATGAATTTGGTGACATTGTGGGTGCCCATAACGGTACACTGACTTCTGCAAACTGGAGTGAGTTGGAGCGGGAGCTTGAGTTCGATACAGTAACGGACAGTGCAGCCATCTTTGCTTGCATTGACAAGTTCGGTATTGACTACACTATGACTCTTCTTGAGAAGGGCCGAGTCTCTGCTACCGGGGCCTGGGCTTTGACTTGGTATGACAGTAAGGAGCACAAGCTCAAGATTCTTCGTAACGAGCATCGACCCCTTTGGATTTGTTTCAACAAGGAAAGGACTAAAGTAGCATGGGCGTCAGAGTGGCCTATGCTTGAGGCTGCCGTCAACTTTACCGAAGGCTGGGAAATGTGGTCTGACGAAGAAGGCTACGGTTTCTTCGAGGCAGAGGAGGATATGCTTTACGAGTTCGATATTGAAAAGCTTATCTCTGGTATGTCCACGAAGGACGTTAAGGATTGCGCTGTTCGTACTCTCAAGGGGAAGGAGGCACCCAAGGCAACTGTAGTTGCAAGCGGGTCTCCCCCTTTTCTCCCGAAGAGTTCCAAAACCCTTGGCACAGAAGTCGCTACGACGAATGCGCGTGGTGGGACTAATGTTGTTGAAATGTTTGCTACAAAGGATAAGCCGCTTTGCAACGTGATTAGCGAGGAGAGATTCCGGTCTCTCTCGCAGAACGGCTGCTCTTGGTGCGGGACTCCTCTTGATATTGACGACGAAGGGATGTTGATTTACGATGAAGATGATGTGATTCTCTGTAGTGATTGTGCGCCTAAGGTAAAGGAACACATCACAATCTTTGCTACTGAATCTAAAATCGCTAACCGGAGTAAGTAATATGCGTGGTGTTATTGAAGCTATGGACGGTCTCACCTTCGGTGCTGACCCCGAACTGTTCGTTATCAACCGTGAAGGTAACTTCGTCAGTGCAGAGGGATTGATCCCTGGCACCAAGGAGGAGCCGTTTAAGGTTGAAGGCGGCGCTGTACAAGTGGACGGTGTCGCTGCCGAGTTTAACATCGACCCTGTAACTAACTTTACCGACTTTCAGAAGAACATTCGGGGTGTTCAAAAGCAACTGAAAGCAATGCTGCCTAAGGGTTACGACCTTGTTTGCACTCCGACTGCCGTGTTCCGGCCCGAAGAATGGAGTGAAGTCCCTGAGAAGTCCAAGATTCTTGGTTGCTCGCCCGACTATAACGCTTGGACTAAGCGGCCTAACCCTTCTCCTAAGGGTCGTGACGGCATTCGTCATGCCGGCGGTCACCTTCACATTGGTTGGACTGACAGGGCTACTACCGCCGACGAGACGTACACCAATGCGTGTGTTGACCTGGTGCGACAACTAGATTGGTACCTCGGTGCTTGGTCTGTACTTAAGGACGGTGACAAGGATCGTCGCTCTGCTTACGGTAAAGCAGGATCGTTGCGCTTCAAGCCTTACGGTGTTGAGTACCGTACCTTGTCTAACTTCTGGCTGAAGGATAACTCCACCATGAAAGAGACATGGAATCGTATGCAAAAAGCCATTCACAATATGGCTAGTAGTTACCAACCCGTACTGTACAGCACCTATAACGAGACTCTCGTACGTGCTATCAATGACTCTGACCTGCAAAGCACTATCTTCCGTTCGTTCAACTACCCTGTACGGAGCTTGTAATCATGCCTCAGTTTACTAACTTCTATGAGAATATTCAGGAGGCTCGTCTGCGCCTACTGAATACTGTCGTAACATACGACGGTGTTCCTTGCTACGTCCATTGGATTTCTGACGACCACGAGGACGGAAAGTTTCGCATTTATGTGGAACTTATCGGAGGCGCTGCCCGACATGGCTTAGTGAATGACAGGCGAAACGATTTCCCTAACAGGCAGAACTGCTCGGAATCATCGTTCTCTTCTGTCCTCGACGAATGGATTCTCAACAACCCGGAAGAGTTCGTTGTCCGTAAATATATGAGTTCAGCTAAGTTCAACAAGTATCGTCCGTTCCCTATTGGCAATGTCAACTATAACGGAGAGGTTATTTATGTAGAGAGGCGGCCAACTCGACAAACTATTCAAGGTATCAGGGCGGACAGCCTCCTCTGTGAAAAAGTCTCTGCCTCTCCTAATGTATTGGCCGAGGGCGGACTGATTGCAAAAATGTCCCGTGCCTACGTAGAACCGTACTCTCTTGAATTTGTTGACTGCGTGTTGGGTAACTATCCGGAGTATCGGGACTGTATCAGCCACTTGCGATCATCGGAGTGCGGCAACAGTGGTCTTGCCTTTAACAGAGAGTTCTCTGTGCTGAGAGGACCTGTTCGCACTTTGTTCCTGTGCTACAAAACAGAGGGCGTGGGAATTGTCACTGGCCCTTACGGTAATTTTCTTACACTTAGTAAGGAATTCGAGTATCTAAAAGAACAAATCGAAGAGCTTAATGTTTACGATTCAATCTTGGTAGACTGACAGGAGTTATTACAATGCTTGTGAAGCCTTTCTCAATCAAGCCTAAGACTAATTCCCTTGAGCGGGCCACTGTTCAAGGTATTTTCGGTAATCGCAAGACCCTCGGAAAGGTCGGCCTAGAAATTGAGGTCGAAGGCAATTGCTTCCCTAAGTCCGACACAGAGTTTAACGAGGATGAAGAGGCCATCGACGAGTCGGAACTGATTCCGTACCAGTGGCTATACACTCACGACGGCTCTTTGCGTGGGTACGATAACGCAGAATACGTTCTCGTTAAGCCCCTTGAGTTCGACCAAGTGGATGGTGCTGTTGATGATCTTTGGCAGATGTTCAAAGACTACGGCTCAAAGCTGGATGAAAGCAACCGTACGTCTGTTCACGTTCACCTTAACGTGCAAGAATTCAGGCTCAATCGTTTGTGCGCATTTGCAGGACTGTGGTTTTGCGTAGAAGACTTGCTCACCCGCTGGTGCGGAGACCATCGAGTAGGCAATATGTTCTGTCTCCGGGGTTCTGATGCTCCTGCTATCGTGTCTAAGCTTCGTAAGCTTGTGACCAAGGGAGATATTCGAGGAATTTCCAACGACGACGGACTGCACTATGCCGGGTTCAACACTCAAGCGTTGAGTAAGTTCGGCTCTATCGAGATTCGCACTCTCCGTGGCGCTACTGATCCTAATGTAATCAAGACATGGGTAAAGATTCTTGAACGTCTTTACCTTATCAGCGAAAGCTACCAAGACGACCCTCGTATGGTGTGCCAAATGTTCTCCGGCCAGCCGTACAAACACTTTATTGCAGATATTCTAGGGCCGTATACCCAAGAGGTGCTAGACGGATGCGGCCTTGAAGACGACGACATTAGGCGTTCTGTACACCAAGGTGTTCGTATTGCACAGAACATTTGCTTCTGTACTGACTGGTCCGTATATTCACAGACTGATGTTGCAAAGGCTGATCCGTTCGGTCGAGACTTCTCGTCTGTAGCAGAGGCCCAAGAAGTCTCGACAGTTGGGCCTGCTGTTCCACCACCGCCAAGTTACCAGCATTTCATCAGCAATTATGAGGACTATGTAAACTAGGAGAATTAAGTTATGCGTAGAATCAGAGTACTTCCGTACAAATCGTACAGTAAGTCTGCTAAGTCTTTGTCTCGTGCTCTTCCCGGTGGCAAGAGACTTATCGTAGACCCTGCTAGGAGCCGTTTTAAGTCACGTTCTAGCGACGTTATCATCAACTGGGGTAACTCCACCCAATGCCACCGAGCTACGCTCAACAAGGACCCTGAGGCGCTCCTAGTGGCAACTAACAAGCTGGTCTTCTTTCAACACTTCCAAGACAAGGACTATGTGCCCCCGTTCTGGACTAATCAAGAGGATATTCCTGATGAAGCATTTCCTGTGGTATGCAGAACGACTCTTACTGGTCATAGTGGTGCGGGTATTGTCCTTGCTGGGAGTCGTAGTGAACTCGTACCTGCTCCCCTCTACGTAAAGTACGTACCCAAGACCGAAGAATATCGTATCCATGTAGGCCGACTGCCTGACGGCTCGACTACTACCATCGCAATGCGACAAAAGAAACGGAGACTTAACCATGACCAACCTAATTGGCAAGTTCGCAACTATCGCAACGGATTCACTTATGCCCGAGAGGGTGTCGATCCCCCTTCTCGAGTCATTGATGTGTGCCATGATTGCTTGCTGCATAGTGGCCTCGATTTCGGTGCTGTTGATGCTGGCTGGCATCCCACACATGGCGTGAGAGTATATGAGATAAATACTGCCCCCGGCCTTGAGGGCCAGACGCTTGATGACTATGTCCGGTATTTCGAGGAGGTTATACGGTGATGTTTGTTTGTATTGAGCACGGGTTTGAACTGTGCCCGTGGACAGATGAATTGGATGAGGTAGTTCGTAACGTCTACGGCCCCTTCCCTACGCTTGAGGCAGCAGAGGAGTTCCGGTCTAAGCACAAGAACAAGGCTGACTGTGACTGCTATCTTTTGCAATCGCCTGATGAAGAAAGTTCTTGACAAACTCTAATCCCCTTGATATAATGGTAGGGTAGGGCACAGGATACCGCCCACCTTCTTTCTTTTTCTTTCCTGAATTGACAGGGTACTCACTCACTTGATCGTGGGGGGTAGGGGGGATTTGTTTTTCTTTCTTTTCAACACACTCTCTAAGGAGTTGTTATGGATAACCCACACAGACTGACGGCACTAGAGGTTTACGGAAACGATTCCCGTGAAAGCATGGCTAAAGCTAAGATAATCAACTATGCCTCTATGTACGGAATGGGTCAAATTAAACTTGGTAAGATTGCAGGCCAGTATCCTGTGTTTAGGAGTTCAAAGTAATGAGGTGTAATTGTTGCGATCGTGCTTTGTCAGAGGATGAAATCCAATTCAATCCTCAGATTGATGCATGGGAAATGTGCTCTACTTGTCTGGATATTGCCTTTGATGCCGCGTTTAGCGGATCATTCAGCTATGACGACGAAGAAGATTATTTGTTTGTCACCATTGAAGATGGAGTTGAGGACTTCTTTGTCGCTAACGAGCTAGGTCTTACGTCTTCTGTAGATGAATGGGGTAGTTATGAGTGAGTAAATTTTTCCGTCATGACGCTTGCCCAGACTGCGGTAGCTCTAACAACCTAGCAGTCTATGACGATCACGAGTATTGTTTCTCCGAAGGGTGTGGACGATACGTCAACTATGAAAGGAACAACACTATCAGTAACGAGAGTGAATCCCCTAAGCCGAAGAAGAGTCTTTACTCTCTTCCTGCTACAACCCAACCCAGTATCCGCCACCGTAACCTTGATGCGTCAACTGTGCAAAAATACAAGGTCACTGTGTTCGACGATCCTGACTCCGAGGTAGAGGTCATCTTTCCTCGGTTCGACAACGAAGGCCAGCATTCAGGTAATCAAATCCGTATGCGGGGCAAAGAGTTCCGGTTCCAAGGCGACTCTACCTCGTCTTCTTTGTTCGGCCAGAATTTCTTCCCTGCTGGTGGTCGTAGCATCACCATCACCGAGGGCTACTACGACACGATGGCTGCGTTCCAAATGACGGGCAGTCGTTATCCTAACGTTGGTGTCATGTCTGCCAGCACAGCCAAGAAAGAAGTAGTCAACGCATTCGAGTACCTTAATTCGTTTGATGAAATCGTTATCAACTTTGACAGCGACGAGCCTGGCCAGAAGGCTGCCAAAGAATGTGCTATCTTGTTCGACCCTGGCAAGGTTAAAATCCTGTGTCTTCAAAAGCACAAGGATGCGAACGACTACTTGATGAATGGTCACGACAAGGACTACATCAACGAGTGGTTCCGTGCTCCGCCGTACATGCCCGATGGCCTGTTGCTTGGTACAGAAATGTGGGAGACGATTGAGAACCACAAGACCCCCAAGTCTATTCCGTACCCGTGGCAAGGACTGAACGACAAGACGTATGGTATCCGCCGCTCCGAGCTTGTGCTTATCACTGCTGACACCGGTGTCGGTAAAACCAGTATCTGTAAAGAGATTGAGTACAACCTTTTGATGCACCCTGAACTTGTTGAGGAAGGTGTTGGTGTCGGCTTCCTACATTTCGAAGAACCGAAGTACGACACGGCTATCGGGCTTATGTCTATCCACAAGAACAAGCCGTACCACTTGCCGGATACCGAGCGCACTATCGAAGAACTGAGGGAAGCATACGATGCTGTCATCAACACTCCTCGGGTTGTTATTTGGGATCACTTTGGGTCTAACGACATTGGTGTGGTGCTTGCCAAGATCAGGCATATGGCCGCTCTTGGGTGCCGTTACATTATGGTCGATCACCTCAGCATCATTGTATCTGACCAGTCTGGCGATGAACGTAAACAGCTAGACGAAATCTCAACCACTTCTTGATCTAAATCATGTTCTTCGATATAAGCTGCCACTTTTTTGAATTTTCTAAAATCTTCCAAATCCAATTGGGGACGAGAGAACACTTTAAACATTTTATCAGGTTGACTCATCGGAGCAGAACCTTTAGCTTCTAAAATTGGATTTGCTTCTTCTGGTTTTAAACTTGTTTCTCTAAAGAAATTCACCATCGCATCCGATTGTGAGAATTTTTGCTCCATACGAATCAAACGCTCTTCTTTAGCTAAACCAATCTCAAATGCTTTTGGTGTTAATCTAAAATCAGCATTATCTTGACGAAGTAATGTTCTGTATTCAGCACGAGAAGTAAACATACGATATGGTTCCTCAGTTCCTTTTGTAATTAAGTCGTCAATTAAAACTCCAATATACGCTTCATCTCTTTTTAAAATAAAAGGTTCTCTATTCTGTACTTTCAATGCTGCATTTATTCCAGCCATTAAACCTTGAGAAGCTGCTTCTTCGTAACCAGTCGTTCCATTGATTTGTCCTGCGAAATATAAACCTTCAACCAATTTGGTTTCTAAAGTGTGTTGCAATTGCGTAGGAGGGAAGTAATCGTATTCGATAGCATAACCTGGTCGGAAAAATTTAACATTCTCAAATCCGGCAACCGAACGTAATGCTTTGAATTGAATATCTTCTGGTAACGAAGTTGAAAATCCGTTGATGTAATATTCACAAGTTGTCCAACCTTCTGGTTCTACAAATAATTGATGTCTTTCTTTATCTGCAAAACGATTGATCTTATCTTCAATAGACGGACAATATCTCGGACCTAAGCTTTTGATTCTTCCATTAAACATTGGACTTCTATCAAAACCTTCACGTAAAATATCATGCACTTCCAATGAAGTATACGACATCCAACAAGAACGTTGTGTTTTTAATGGAGCAGTTAAATTAGAATATGAAAATTTTTCTGGATGTTCGTCACCAGGTTGCTCTACCATTTTGGAAAAATCTAAAGAACGACCATCTACACGAGGAGGTGTTCCGGTTTTCATTCTTCCTGATTCGAAACCTAACTTCACTAAATCTTCTGTGATTCCAAATGAAGCACTTTCACCTGCGCGACCACCACCAAATTGTTTGTCTCCGATATGAATCAAACCATTCAAAAAAGTTCCGTTTGTCAACACAACTGACTTTGATTTAATTTCAACTCCAAGAGAAGTTTTCACTCCAACAATCTTTCCATTCTCTGATAAAATTCCAGCAACCATTTCTTGGTAGAAATCCAAGTTCGGAGTATTCTCCAACATCGATCTCCATTCATCCGAAAAACGCATTCTGTCCGACTGCACTCTTGGCGACCACATCGCTGGTCCTTTTGATTTATTCAACATCTTGAATTGGATTGCAGTCTTATCTGAAACAATTCCAGAGTATCCACCCAAGGCATCAATCTCACGCACGATTTGTCCTTTTGCAATTCCTCCCATAGCAGGATTACACGACATTTGTGCAATGTTTTGAAGATTCATTGTCACCAAAAGCGTAGAACACCCCATGTTAGCTGCAGCAGCAGCAGCTTCACAACCAGCGTGACCAGCACCCACAACAATTACATCATATTGATTTAAAAACATCTTCTATAAATATTATGTTCCACGTGAAACATTTAAAAAATTCTAGTTTATAAGCTTAATGTTCCACGTGAAACATTTGCATTTTTTCCTCTTCTTTCGAACGCATCAAAGCTTCGTCTTTTGGAGATTTATCTTTGTATCCACAGTAGTGTAAAACTCCGTGAGACATAACACGCTTTAATTCTTCCTCAAAAGAAACATTAAAATCATTAGCATTATCTTGAACGCGTTCTACAGAAACGAAAATATCACCCTGTATTAAATTTCCTACAGTATAATCAAAGCTGATAATATCGGTTAAAGTGTCATGATCTAAATACTCAACATTGATTTTATGTAAGTATTCGTCATCACAAAAGATATAATTGATTTCGCCTTCATCAAATCCTTCGGATTCAATAATGCGAGAAATCCAATCTTCATATTGTGCTTCGTTTTCGAGTTCGAAATCTGTTTCGTAATTAAAACTAATCATTGCTTTTAAAATAGTTTTGAACCTTCTGGTTAAAATTGGGTTGCAAAGGTAAGCTTTGTCTGTTTAATATTTCAACACTATTCAGATATTCTTTTAATTCCTTTGAAAGTGGAGTAGTGCTACCATTATAGTTCTTGTCATTTGTTTTAGACTGACGTTTGGTATCTTCTCCTTGTTGCTGAATTGCTTTTTCTAATTTTAAAAGTTCGTGTTTAAGATTCAACATCTTTTGCAACGTTTCATTTTTAAAACCTTTATTGATAAGTTGCTTTTCAATTTCTTTCATTTGGTTCAATGTACCCAAACCTTGATTCAACATTCCTTCTTTCTCTAGGGTTTTTTGTAAAGCATCACGTAGTTGCCTTTGCTCTTTAAGAATCTCTAAAACTTTGCCAGCATTACCTTCAGAAACGTTCTCACCATCTTCTCCATTCTGACCCGATTGCCCTTTTTGTTTTCCTTGCCCAGGTTTGTCGCCAGGTTTATCTTCAGACTTGTCTCCAGGCTTCATTCCTTCTTTCATTTTTTCACCCAACCCTTCTTGTTGTTTAATGATGTCTGGCAACTGCATTCCTGGTTTACCTTGTCCTGGTTTTGGTTTCCCTTTACCGGAACCTTGTCCCTGCATTTCCATACTTATTTCACTTTGTACATTACTTAAATAATCAGCTAAACGATTAGCCGAAGTTAAAACGTATTGTTGATGTGAAGCTCCTTTTTGAATGTTGTTATCCGCTAAGGTTTCTAAAGTTTTGTCTAAATTATAATGGATTTCTCCAACTTCATTCAGGATTTTTTCAGATATTTTCGGGTTACGTAAAGCCACAGCAAACAAACTATCATCAACATGTTTGAATTGTAGCTTTAAATCTTGTTGTCTTTTTAAGACTTTATTCAATTGTAAAGAACGTGTTTGAGTTGCATTTGTAATCTTAATCAAACCTTCTTCATCAAAAGAAAAAGCTAATAAATTATCTAAAATTTGTCGCAACAATTTAGCATCTTCTTGCATTTGCTCCATTTCTCCAGATTGCATAGATTGAGCCATTGTCTGACTCATTTGCTTCATCTTGGCAGCAGCTGATTTTTGCTTTGGCTTTGCTTTCTGTTGATTTTGTTTTTGCAATTCTTCAGAAGCTTTCTCCATATCCTTCTTAACATCTTCTTGTTCATTCTTATCATTAGGAATGTCCATTGGAGCTTTTAAGTCTTTGTTTTCTTTGTCTAATTCTTGAAGTTCTTTTTGAATAACTTCAAATTCTATATTGATAGCATCCTGATTTTCTTTTGAATTTTCTTTAGAATCGTCAGCTAATTTATCTTCCTTCTCAGCTAACTTATCTAATTTAACGGCGATTTGTTCCGCTTTTTGTTCTACATAAAAACGTTTAGTTAATTCAACTAATTGCTCTAAATTCTGTTGTTGATTTTTGGCATTCTGTTTTAACTTATCGGCTTTATCAAACAATTTATCTTTCTCTAATTTCTTAGAAAGCTCTTCTAATTCTTTAAGAAGTTTTTCGTTTTTCTCCGCTTGTTTTTCGGCTTCTTCTAATCTACGAAGTAACTCTTCTTTATCTTTATCTTGCGATTTTGGATTGAATTCTTCTAAATTTTCAGATAGCTTTTTAGTAAATTCTTTCATCATTTCATCTTGCTGCTTTTGACGATTGATAAAGTCTTCCACTTTCTTTTGGTCTTTGAAATCTAATGTCGATTTCTCTTTATTTATTTTTTGAAGTTTGTCCAATTCTGAGATTTGCTTCTCTTGATTTTGAAGCGATTTTTCTAAACTATTGATGTTTTCATTCTGCTCTTGCAGTTGTTTGTCTTCTTTTTGGGTATCTGTAAGCTCATAATGAAGAAAAACAGAAGATTTTGAGCTTTTAAAATTGTTAACTACATCATTATCAAATACTTCAAAGTAATATTCGTAATTTACACCTTGCTCAATTGATAAACCATTAGGAAACGAATAAATAAATTGGTCAACGGCTTGTTTATTAATGGCTAAATTCGCTTTTCGAACTGCGTTTGGATTTCCTTTCGGATAAAAAACAACTTGTAACTTCGATAAACCATGACTATCGTGACTGGGAAAC
>OGVV01000021.1_pt1 | contig 16086 bp, 23 predicted proteins | sample 1575891 | NCBI WGS metagenome assembly OGVV01 (sample SAMN07581546, study PRJEB24739) | freshwater metagenome | place: Singapore | collected 2015-04
GTTTCCCAGTCACGATATCAGCAGCATCAGGGGCGGTGTAACCGGCATCGCCGAGAACCTTACCATCAGCTATTTCGTCTGCAAAGTAATCGTTCAGGAATACTGGACGACCTTCGTATGCGAGGACCTGACGCTCAACACCAGTGTAAGGATCGGTGATTACCACCATTTCCGTTGCACCTGGCTGCTGGCGCAGAAGCTGCTTATACTTGGTGTGCAGCTTGCGGTTTAGGACGAAAAAGTCTACGTCACCGCGGAGAAGGTTTGCAGCCTCATCCAGGTGGGCAAACGTGAACGCATCACCGTCAGCATCGGTCACGCAATCTGCGTGGGTCTGTGACTTGAAGCTGTTCAGACCAGATGCACCACCGTTTGTGACCAGCGCTCTGCTGGTTTGCTCGCTGATGTTCTTGGCCTTTGATTCAATTTCGTAAACCATTGGATCAATACCAGCCGACTCCGAAGTAACGCGGATAATGTTATCCACTTCGGCCTGACCAGCATAACGGACAAACGACCAGAACTTGGTTTCGACCGAGGAAGCATCCTTCATCTCATTGGTAACAGAAGCATTGACACCCAGAGGTGCAGCGCCGCTTAGACCAGCTTCCCAGTTTACCTTGACGGCATCACCGGCAACAGGTTGCCATGGAAGAAGAGCCTTGAGAGGATCCTTATTAACGATAGTAGCAGCAACACCAGCGACTAGTGGGTTGTTATAACGCTTGGTTGCTTCAGCAATAGTAAGCAAAGCCATATAGTAACTCCTTTATTGAGTATGGGGCCATTTTGTTTTTACAAAGTGGCCATTGGCCACACTCGATCACCAGTTCTCTGATGTTCTGCCGTTATTTATAATCTGATGTTCAATTATGCACCAGAATTACTAATACCTTGCTGAATCAGGTCTCGGGGCGAGGCGGCCTTGTTAATTGTGGGTTTGGACTTGATTCCACCAACTGCACCACCACCAACTGATTCCTCAAACAGGTGGGTGGCTGATGGTTTAATCTCACTTAACCAACTTTCAGGTGTATATTCTTTATCACCCTTGAAGAACTTTTCGTTTCCATCGGCATCAAAAGCCTTTAGCTTTCCTTCTACCACTTTGAAAACATTGGAACTGCGGAGGAGAACATCCTCAATTGCAGAAGAGCGGACGCCCAACTTGGTTGCAGCAGAAGTAACGGCATCCTTTAGAATGGACCTTTCCTCTTTGCTGCGGTATTGGTTTAGCTGCTCCATCAGGGTAGACTTTTCAGTTTCCCACTCATTCTTCAGTTCACCAACTCTGGTGCTTACCTTGCTTTCAATATCGGTATCTGCCGATAGTTCTTGGACCTTCTTTTCATACTCTGAAAGTTGGGTTTCCAAGGCGGTGTATTCCTCTGGCTTCTTCCAGGACTTGTAAGATTCCAGTTTGGTCTGCAAAGCGGTGAGTCGGCGCTCAGGAACGAGCTTTTCTTCAAAGGACAGCATGAAGCCGCCTTCAGGGTTCTCCACATATTCTGAGTGGAGAGATTCATTTACGTCGTCAAGAGAGTCGACGAATAACTTGATAGCCATAATATACTCCTTCTGCCCGTCGGGGCTTTTTGAGGTGTCTCCGGTCGCGGAAACGGTTGGTTGGATTGAATGTTGGACTCAACATCGGTTGAGTCCAACAATTCATCTTTACTTATGCCATTAGACTTGGGTCTTCTGGATCTTGGTTATTATTCAGGTTTACTGGTGGTGTAGGATTAGCCTTCATTTCCACCAGACGTTCTACTTCTGCGTTCTTGTCGAAGTTGGCAGGATACAGCTCACCCTTTTCAAAGGTCTCAACCAATACATCAGCTTCAACAGCGTCTTGCTGGAACAAGGCCCAGAACTTGGTTGCTTCGTCTGCACTCAACTTCAAGCTAATAAACTCTCTGTTTACTTTGAAGTAAACATCCTCTTCAATAGAACTGGTTGCAATACTTGGATCACTTAGTCCCATAAAGTCCGCAGCATAGGCAATCAGGTTGGTAAAACCAGCATCCAAAACATTAGCAATATGGCTTAGGGCATTTGATTCACTGGTCTTTTGGATCTTGATTGCGGTTGCAGTTTCATTACCCTGGTGGTCACTTAGAAGCCTTGCACCAATACTTTGCATGTATTCAACCAGCTTGGTAAGTTTACCCTGGATAAGACCAATACCAGAACCAGTTGTTTCCAAGATACCAACACTGGCGTCCTTGGGTAGGCTCCATGCCTTATCCGAACCAATAAAGAAGGTTGGCTTGGCACTGTCGGTTCGAACAGGTCGTCCGTTCTGGTCACGTGGAATGCTGGTGTTGGTTGGGTCTGGGAAGGACTGGAGAACACCAGAAGCTTCTGTTTGCACCTGTCCACCCGCAATGCTGGTGTTGGTTGGGTCTGGGAAGGACTGGAGAACACCAGAAGCTTCTGTTTGCACCTGTCCACCCGCAATCCAAGGAGTTGGCAGGGCCACAAAGTGGAGACCATGTCCTTCCTCAGCCGACCAGCGGTAGTGGTGGATATTCATTAGGGCCAGATCATAGAGGATAGACTTTTGTGGGCAGGGTCCATTGTCGGACTGGTTAAAGAACACAAAAGGAATGTAACCAAATGGCTGTCCACTAGACATAGGAACAGTTTGGGACACTAGTTCATCGTCCCTGTAAACTTCCTGGATGTAAACCCAAGCCGAGTCCATTTGTTCCATACGACAGACGCGGTATTGTTCTACTTCAATCTGGTTGAATATGTCATCAGGATCGGGTAGGCAAACATACTCCCTCAGCACAACCATACTCAGGTCAACTTTACCGTTGATATTGGTGGTCTGCCAGTTAATGATGTTCTTTCCGTGGTATGGTAGAAACTGGGGGCGGGTTGAGCCTTCTGGAATGTCAACCAGGATACCATAGCGACCAGCACCAAATAGTTCATAGGCGGTCTCGCTGGCTAGTTGCTTGATACCAGTTCCATAAGGGGTCGCCTCTTCATATAGGTATGAAAGGGCTTCTGGCATGGCACACATTGGCTCACGACGGAACAGGGCACCATGTAGGGAATGACGGGTTCGGTGGGTAAAGGGATACCAGACCGCTCGCCTCTTGTAGTCTCGGTATTGGAATACGTTTTGGCCGCTAAGTTGTTTGATAACATCGGTGGACTCGTAAACCGCGTCTTCACCTTCCAATACCAGTTCCATCTTATCAGCTGTGGGCAACCACTTTTTAAAATCAGGGTGTTTTCTATCAACAGACATTTTATCTCCTTTGGTTTAGTTTGGTTTTAGTTTGTTGCTTGGTATTTATAGACCCATTACTGGCATCTCACCAACTGTCTCTTGGACAGTAAAGAGACCAACAATCAGGTAGCGGAAAGCGTCCGCGCAGTGGCTGGCATCGTCGTGGAGAGGACCCAAGCCCATTCCATTCCGGTCCTTCTTGGCCCTGTAAGCCCTCAGATGTTCAAGGCCCAGGCTGACCCGGTCCAAGTTAAACGTGGCGTGGGGAAGGTGTTTCCTGACTAAGTGAATCCCGTCCATGACCCCATGGCTCGAAACCTTTGTGAAGTGGATACCATAACCAGCAGCCGCATCCAGTCGACTGATACCAGTTCCAAGTTCCCGGTTAGCTATGTCATGTGGAGCATAGTGGCGACCATACCTGTATCCACATTCATCTGTTCTGTTCTTTAGAATACTGACCCAATCCTGGAAACCATAACCAGATTGTTCCTCATAATCGATAACTCGTATCTCAAACCGCTTTTCACTTACCACTGGAATTAACTGGAAAAACCAAACAGCCATCTTGTCCCGAATACCAATGTCCCAAGCGGTATGGATAGCATAGTTGGGATCAAAGTTGATGTGACCACCAATCTTGTGTTCCGCTTGAAGCTTATCCAAGTAATCACCATAATAGGAACCAGTAATGGCGGCATTAAAGCTACATTCCATTTCCTGGGCAAACTTGTGTGGCAGCATGGTTTTACGGGCAATGGCTATCTCCTTTTCGGAGAATATCTTGGTGTCCTTATAACCCATAAGCATACCCATCCACTCTTCAGAGTTTGCTGGGTCAATTGCTTCCTGATATTTGTCGAAGAAGTGGTTCCGACCTTTTGGTGTTCCAATCCAAATAACCCAAGCCTCATGGTTGGTGGTCATTGGATAGACAATGTCCCAAGTATCAGGGTGCATCTCTGAGTATTCGTCAAGTATCAAGCCATGTAAGTGGAGACCACGTAAGCTTTCTGGATTGTCCGCACCCAGGATATTCAACTTGGAGCCATTGGGCATTCTCATAACCAGGGTTGAGTTATTGTAGGTAACACCAGGAATCATTTCGGTGTAACGCTTGAGCGGGTCCCATACGTTACGCTCTGCCTGGTTTCGGTGAGGTAGGATATAGGCGTATTCAGCAAAGGATGGCCCGCTAAGCATCTTCTTCACCAGTTCATTAAGGGCAAAGATGGACTTACCAGCACCTCGGTGGAACACCAGAACATTAAAGCGTTTGATTTTGCGGTGTAGATCCTTTTGCCAAGGTCTTGGCTTATATGGAATGATTACTGTTTGTAACATCATAGGGTAAATCCTAGCTTAAACACCAATGCAGTGTCCTCGTCTACTTGGTAGCAAAGGTCCACTACTTTGGCGAGGCAGTAATACCGAAGTAAATCCTTGTAACACCTGGATTGGAGTAAGTCGGCGTATCTGGTGCGTTTGATCATCTCATAACTCACCACAACATCTCGGTAACTGGGTTTGGTATTGGTTAGTGGAGTTTCCAGTTGGCGACCACAGTGGAACATCATACTAAGGAAACCAGGATCAGGTAAACTGTCCCGGTATTCCTCAAATGCGCGCTGGGCCTTTTGGGTAAAGGTCTCCATTACTTGGTCCTCACCTTTAGGGTTCGGATGGTGCCACCAGTAAAAATATCACGCTCAGCAGCAATCGCCACAGATGCTCTAGGAGACTGTCCGGACAGCAAAGCACCCAAGGCAATCTGACGACCGGAACCGATTGCTACAGGGGCTTTCAGGGTAAGGGCGACAGGCGATCCCTCATAGATGAGGACTCGGTCCGTGCCGTCGATAACGAGCATCTCCACATCTTCAAACATGGACTCTGGAATATCGACACCAGATCCGTAATTGGCAACCAGGTAGTGAGCTTTTGCTGCTGAACCCGCGATGCCAATCACCTTTCCATCCGGTAACCTGAATACTTTGCGAATCTCAAGTGACATAGTGATGTGGTCGTTAACCGCTTTTCCATCACCTGCCATTGTGATACCATCAGTTGCTATCGTTGTCACCAGTTGGTTCCTCCTCGTCGTCAGACCATTTGAACACAACCTGAACTGGCGACTCTTCATCACCAGAAAGTTCAACTGCCTTTTTCTTGGCGGCAACGTAACTTAGAAGTTCAGAGTAACAATAGGCTTGAAGCTTTGGTGTGTTTGCTGGGTCCATTGCAATAGTGGCAAGACCGGTGACTGGATCACAACCAAGTGCATCCAATCGGGCTTGAACATCCAATCTGTTTTTGTTTTGACTACCCTTGGGTCGTCCATATGGGTTGGCCATAAGTATCTCCTTTTCGATACTTATACTACCAGTAAAAAGGAGTTGTTTACTGGGCCGGGTCTTCTGGTGGTTTTACTTTTAGAACGTGGTTGGTTCTCTTTAACCGCTTTACTGGTTCTGCATCAGGATCATCACCAAATACTATTACGGTAAAAAGATCTGTCTTAAACAACTTGTTAAGCTTTTCTGCTTCCAGTTCTGCTCTGCCCCTTTGGGAGAAGGCCATCTTCTTGTATTTGGCAGCACTATCTTCTGGGTTGAGTATTAAGCTAATCTTTCGGTAGTTGAAGGGCTTACCATTATACACCACAACATAGAAACTATTGGTCTCCAGAATCTGTGTGCTCTTAAATGTTTTCTTGTCAATCACTTCCGTTAACACCTTTGGCTTTTTATTGCCCATTGGACTTTATCCTCAATATAGGGTTCACATTATTTAACTTGGCTTAAATACCAGGCCAGTAAGGTAGACTGGGCTGTCACACCAAAGACGCTTTTTCCAACCAGAAACTCAAATAAGTTTCCTCTTGGATTGGGTTTATAGCTGCTCAAAACTTTGGCGGAAGGGGTGGGTTCAATTCCCACTACTGGCACAATTATTTGATCCGGCAAGTTCTCGGATTGCTTCCTTGTTCTGGTTGAAGAACTTCTCGTGGTCCACTACCAGGTAGTCTACCCCACTGGCTTTTCTATAAGTCACATAGGACAAACCCGACATATCCAGTTTGGGTTGGAAGCTTGCTCTAAATGCTACCCAGCTTCCTTTTCGGGTTATCTTGAATATTGTAAAGCTTACATCACCAGGATCTGCTGGTTCTTCTGTTTGGTCAATCCACTTGTCCAGTTGCTTGCAAGAACCATCTATAATTTGGTGGAAGGCAATGTCCTTGTAGTTCTTGGCTTCAATGTTCAACTTGGGTAGATCATCAGGAGGAATAATGTCCCCCTTGGCTATCCTGGTTTGTGTGGCACTCAAGTTGGCTTTTCGGTGGGAGTTGGATCCACCAATATAGGCTCCTGAGTTGGGGACTCTCTGGAAGTTACCACCTAGACATGAGGATAGGAATACACAAATCTCCCTCTCCCATGCGTTACCTTTACTCTTTGCTGGACTGGTCATGCTTTCTCCTTTGTTCCACTCTACTTATTGGCCCAATAAGTATGAGTTTTTAAGGAGTATTTTATGACTAGTCCAACTTGGTTTAGAGAAGCCGAAAAGGAAATTGGTGTAACGGAAATTAAAGGTCCGCGCCACAACACCAAAATCATGTCCTGGGCATCCTCTGTTGGTAGCAGGGTTCTGGGTATTGTATTTAATGGTGACGAAACACCCTGGTGTGGGTTGTTTACCGCAGAATGTCTGCGTCGTCGAGGACTGCGCCTACCTTCTATTGCAATCAGGGCAATGAGCTGGGCAACTTGGGGACGGGATCTAGGACTCAAAGATATGTATCTGGGTAGCATTGTGGTATTCAAGCGTCCTGGTGGTGGGCATGTTGGTTTTTGTTCTGGTTATACCGATACTCATGTTAGGGTTCTGGGTGGTAACCAGAGTAATAGCGTAAATCATATGTGGTTGGAGCGCAGCCGGCTTGTGGCCCAGCGTTGGCCCGCAGAAAGTGTTCAAAAGCCAGTTCTTGCACCTCGCCATCTGCGAGTTAATGGTCCAGTATCAACTAATGAAGCCTGAGGCTAAAACTGGCTTGACATAATGGACTTTGGGTGTATGGTTTTTCAAAAGGAGAACTGTATGCCAAAGTTTGAACCAGAAGTGCTGGCCAAGAAGCGGGTCCACAATCCACTTATGCGGGTTGCTGGTCCTCTAAAGGTCTGTCTTGGCTCTTTTGCAGTCTTTAACTTGTTAATCTTCCTGGTTGCGGCTGCGGGAGAAGGCAGTTTGGAGGTTTGGGCTGGATTTGGCTTTGCTGCTTGGTTTTGGTGGTGGGCTATTGGAAAGCTGTTCCACAAGATAGACTTGGTTTTTAGCCGATAATTTCATAGGACAGCGGTTCTGCAGGGGTTGACGAGGCCGAGATGTGGCCCGTATATGATGACTTGCTCAGCAAGAAACTTTGAAAGAAAGGCAACTTTAATGGAACACTTTTTTACCCCAAACCTGGGTGAGGACTCGGACGTAAGTTCATTTCTCGCCGACAACCTGAGTGAAGAGGTGGAGGTGCTGATTCAACAACCTTTGACCTTGTCTGTTAAGAGCCGGGAGGTGGCCCTCCGACTGCTGGCGACTTGGGGTGGGACGGCTTTTTTGAAGAATCCAATTCCCGGTAATCCCAACTTGGTTGAAATTTGGACAAGTGGTGGTATTTTTCGGGGACAAGTCAACCCTCGCCACAGCTTTACCATTTCACCAAAATCAGAAAAGCAACTTATGGAAGCGGTGGGGACTGTGGCCTCTTTGGACCTTGACAAGGGTCTCTGAACGTCATCGAGGGCCTCGTGGAGTGTTGTGCTTCACGGGGCTTCTCTTTGGGTTCTTGACCTTCAGGTGGGGTCTCTGGGCTGGTCAATTCATTATTAAGAGGATAAATTGGCTCATGGAGAACCACCCAAGTAATATGGCAAAACTTGGGTGGCTCCGCAAAGCGGGTTGATCGCCGCCGAAACTATTTATTCTGTTGGTGGGTTCTCGCTTTTGTCAGTTCCCCAAATCAAAGCAGCCAGACCACCATACGCTGCGCCAACTAATACGGCTGCGCCAGTAAAGTAGGTTGACCACTCCTCGAGGGTTGGCATTCCTTCGATCTTGTAATGCTGGGCGAATACCGTTACCAGCGGAACACCAACTGCGACCATAAAAATGAGTGCTAGAAAACCGATCGCACCCATGATCTTGGCAAAGCTCAGGTCTTCGCCATTGTTTACTGTGAATAGGTTTTTGAAGAATGCGCCCAGCTTCATGCTACATCTCCATCGGCTTTATCGGAGGAGTCAGGAGGAGAAGCTGCTCGAAGTTGTTCAATCTCTTTGGGAGACAGCGCCAACTTTCGACAAGTGGTTTGGCGTTTAATGGCATTTGGAGCCTCTGTGGAGAGGAGGTGTTTCGTTTCATCTAGATCGCCCTCGACTGTGTTACCAGCTTCCATCTGTGCGATGCTCTCTCTGAGAAACTCTGCGTTTGCTTTCGTGTGTAGTAGCCAGTCGGTAGCGTCGTGCTCGCAATTACTGAGGAGACAAATGGGACAGCACTCACAGTCCAAGTCATCCTTCAAGCATTCGCCACACATATCGCGGGCTGTAGAGGGTTCGTTCTGTTGGGTCATGGTGTTTCCTTGAGTAGTTCACCAACTGTCGAGAGTCGTGAGCGGCAGTCATCACCAGCTGCTTCAAGCCGAGCGATCCAAACTGCTAGATCCGCATCGGTCTGAATGTTGCTGGCGCTGGGTTTGGCCAAGCATTCAAAAAGACTACTCGGCAGGGGTGGTCGCTGACTTAGGCTTGGAAGCGGCTTCTGCCCGCATCCGGCTGTCATAATCAGACAAGACAACACCAATAGCAGGCGAGTCCTTGCACTGGGTGGTAACTGGGACATTGTTTATCTTCTCCTGGATAGTTTGCGTCCTCTCAATAATCATCCTGGTGTTGGTATCATTGGTTGACTGGGCGGTAGTAACATTGGTGTAAAGTTCTTCCAACCCTTTGACTTGGTCTTGAGTCAACCGTAACTCTATCTCGAGTTGCTTGTTTTCCTCAATAGTTGAGTTATAGTGGCGCACCACAGTGAATGCCCCAAAGGCTACACCAAAAAGGGCCACTCCACCGATTATGTATTTGGCTGCTATCATTTGGGCGGCTCCGTTGCTGGAGGTGTTGGTGCAGGTGCAGGTGCAGGGGTTGGCGTTGCTGCCGGTGGCGAATGTGGTTCGGCCTTTTTACTTGGCACAATAGCAAAACTGAGTCCAAAAGCCGCCATTAGCGTGATTAGGAATACCACTGCTGCCTTAAGCCATTGAAAAGTGGTTGTTCGCCCCTTTTCGACAGCCTCATAATCACGGATCCAACCTTCCAAAGTAGATACTCTGGTGTTGAAACTATCAACCATTACTTCAACCTCTTTTCGAGGCATTGAATCCTTCTGTATAGTATTGATAATGGCTTCCTGGCTTGTATGTCGCGCTTCAGCTTTTTCCAAAATACTCACTCTCGACTCAAATAGATTTTGACGTTGCCCCACTTCTTTCACCTCAATCCTCAGATCTTTGACCTGTGACCCAAGCTCATTAAGTTGAATGCTAGAGGTATCTATCTTACCTTCCATTCTTCCCAGGATCATTGCCAACTCAAGTGGCATTTTTGAGTCTTCGTTCATTTTATCTCCTATACCCGGAGATTTACGACCCTCCAACGTATTCATCCTTTTTATGGACCTATTTAAGCAGCAATATTGGAAAGAATGATAGACTCAAACTTTCTAATGTCGCCCCTTATTAACTTCAGGTCTATTGCGGCTCTCATGCTTTCAATATCAAACAATTCAAACAACGTCTTTTCTGAAAAACCAAAATGGTCATCATTTTTAAAGAACATCTCGTCAACGTCCTCGTTTGACATTGGAACAGTCTCACCATCCAGGAATGTGACCATATAGCCAACAATATATTCACCAGGAATATGTGGCATTTCGGTCTCACTGATATGTTGGTTCAACCACTTATCTTCCTCAGTAAGAAATTGAGTTACTGGTAACATTTTCTACACCTAACCCACAGGGCCCTATCAGAGGTAAAAACGGGTAGACAGTAACCCAAGCACTGTCTACCCGTATTTAATTGATCCTGGGCTTCTCTGGGGCTTACAGGGACTTGTATTTGGTGTGGCTGAGTTTGAACTTGATGGCATCACTGCTGTTGACAAAATCTAGGTGTATTTGCATCTCAACCGCATAATCACTTTTTGTGGCTTTGGCCATATTCCAAACTGGTTTTGGTGAATGGCTTAGGATAACGTCAATACCCTGAGTTAGGTCGTGTTGTTCCATTTCCTTTTTGAAGCACTGGTCCACAACAATGTCACCAAAGCTTATGTCTACCAATCCCTTGCTATCAAAGTCACCCCAATGGTCATCATAGAGCGCATAGACATTGAAGCAGCCATACAGTTCGGCCATTCGCACCAAGTAAGTTATTCTGGTGTAAGTTGGTAATGGTTGGGTCATTTGTTCCCTCTTTCTCGTTCTCTTCTAGCCTTTTGTCCTGCCGCTCGACGAGCCTTGGCTTCTGGACTTGGGTCTTTGGGCTTACGCATCTTGGCTATCGTCTCAGGAGATAGTCGATCGCCCTTCTTTACACCAAACATTATCTTACTCTGGTGTGCTGTCATTATCTTGGAGTTGTGGATTGTCATTACACCTGAGTCCCGTGCTTCTCGGTTAATCCATCCGGTTACTGGTTTTCTAACTGGGTCTCGGAGGTATGCTTCCAGGTTGCCCTTGTCTAGTTTTTCACCAATCACTTTAATCCGGTATGGACTCCATAAGGTGGCATATTCCTTGAACGTCATGTCTACCACTATCTGGTTTTTGGTTTGCCAGCGTATCGTCTTCTGGTATTGCTGTTCTAAGATGAGTCTTACGTCGTCTCTCATGTGATGCGGTTCTCCTGATGCTGGTTAGTTATGCTCGTGGTGAGCCCTTTATCAATATTCTTCTCGATTCTGTTCGATTTTCGCTCCCCCACTCATATAATACGGTCGAGCGACCGTGAACGTTGAACTGAAGAAAAGACATAAAGAGCCATATTACTTCGTAAGAAGTAATAAGGCCGTTTTACGGCCCTTCCCCTCAATCCAACAATCACGTCCACTCACCCGAACCAGGCTGGTTTCGCTGGCGCTTTCGCCACTCACTTCGTTCGTCGCTCAGCTGGCTCAACCACCAGGTTGATTTTTGAAGTAGTTGGTTCTGGGTGGCTTCGCCAGGAGGAATCATTTGTCAGTCGGGCTGCGCCGAGGAAAAGCGGCGCGGAGCAACCCGGATCAAACCAGAACAGGCGGGCCAGAGACGGGTCTAGCAGGGCCAAGAATATCTAGAAGCAAAGTGTATAGCCAGGAAGAGAACAGGCCCTTGTAGGGCGTCTGTGGGGCTCATAAGAAAGCCCAGCACTTGGCTGGGCTTTCTCAAATTGAAGAACAAGAAGAAACGGGCATCACTCCGCTGCGTCTATTTATCCTGAATTTGAATATTGCATTATCAAACACCAAGGCACTATCACCCATAAATACAAAACATACAAGACCTGTAAAGGAGCATCACTATGGAGAAATACAAAACCCTAAACCAGACCTTTATTATCTTAGATCCTCAGGAGCGAATCGACCTAACCATTATTTTAGAAGCTTGTGAGATTTTCGTAACAACGGTTGGTTGCCCTTCAAACTGGAATGTCCAGGACAAGGGCATCTTTACTGGTATGATACGACTCAATGGACCACTTGGTTATCAGTGTCCACTACTTCCAGATTCCAAACCCAGCCTTGGCATTGATCCAACCACCCAACAATACCAACAGTTGAATATTGCGATCGGTAAGATTATGGCCGGATTTGGAGCGCAACCTAACATAAGCAAGGTAAGCCACTCCAAAGTAAAAACCTTCCTCACCAAAAATCAAATGACAGCTAGAATGGGCCAGAGGAGAAAAGAGCTGGAAAGCTGGGTGCGGAACAACCTGGTTGCCCTGCAGACTATTCAGGAAAATGACCCCAGTCTTCTCCCAAACATCTGCTACAAACCATCTTGTGCCAAGGACTATGAAACCTACAAGACCATTACCAACATCATAACCCCGCCCCCACCGCCGACTCCACCCAACGACCTGTTTGTATTTTGAGGAGAACTGAATATGACCCTTGATTTGATTATCAAACTCCTAATGGTTTGTAGACAAACTGGTAATGATGTTGCTCGTAACTTCAAGGACATGGACAAAGAGGATCCAAACAATCCAGTTTGGAAGAGACTTTATTTGACCCAGCAAGCAATCCAGGATAGGATCGACATAGCCATTGACATGTTGGAGGATCTTTACGACATTGAAGAGTTGGAGGACCTGGGCTATGATCCTTACAAGTATATCAGTATTGCCTATCACCGAAACAAAGACCTGATTCTACCCCCACCTGATTACCTGGATATAAAGAGGGTATCTGATACCGTCCAATATCTTTCCGACTTGAAAACAGATATGGAAAAGCAGTTGGAGAAGAATCAAAAGTTGCTGGCCGGTGTAGTAACCAACACCGATATTATCCTACGCAAAATAAGCAATAGACCATTGTTCTAAAAGGAGAATAATATGAAGATCATCAAGACAAACAAAGGTGAGTCCATCAAAGTTTCAGATGAACACTATGAATACCTGAGCCAGTTTACGTGGCATATCAACAACATGGGGACAGTGGTCCGCGCCCGCTTGACTGATGACCCAGAACATTATCCAAATGGTATTGTGAGTATGGCCCGCGAGATATTCAGCTGTCCACATAGACGCCAGAGGGTAACCCACAAGGACAAGGACAAGTTGAACTGTCAAAAGGACAACCTGGTTCTACATCCAATGCGAGTTGGTTCGGTGATAAACCCATTCCAGATTTAGAAGAAGGAGGGGCCATTGGCCCCTCCTTCTTCAAAACATGAGAAACATCTGGGAGGCGTCATAGGTGACTGGTGTGGTCCCACCAACTCGATAAGCGTAAAATGGTCGAGCCTGGAATTGAAAGAATGTTGTCCCGGGCTCAACATCACTTGCAGTCAAGTTGGCAAAGGGTCGAGCGTTGCTTTGAAAGTCAAGCTCTTCAAGTTCTTCTGCTGTTACCATCTTAACTCACCGTCATTCTGTCAAAGTTCAGGACTGCGCTGGAACCAGTGTTCAACCACATCCTGACACGGGGTTCAATAACACCATTCTCAGTTGGAGTAATGGTAACACTCACTGTTTGCCATGCCGTGCTGCTGGTTGCAGTGCTGGTTACTTCATTATCAACACCATTAATCTTACCGCCATCAATAAACAATTGCGCGGTGTGGTTGGTAGTGTCGTTCTTCATTCGAAGTGCAATCGTAACTGTTTGGTTGGCCTTGAGTGCAATCCTTCCCAATGGAAAGCTGAGTGGGTATGCCGCCATTCTGGTGTTGTTGGTAATACGGGCTCTCCAGCCCTTTCCACCAGTTTCACCAAATGTCTCGCCCAACCAAAGTGTTCCACCATCAGTTACAACCGCAGCTTCAACATACTGATCGGAAAATTGCGTTCTTGTGAAAGCCACACGGGAATCAACCTGCGTTGTTGGTGCCCATGTTGTGTTGCTTTCCAAAATACTGGTTGCGGTTACTGGAACATTCAATTTATCTGCCGAGTGGTTACTTGTTGTTGCACCAGCTCTAAATACGTCATTAAATGGAGCGGTCGCTCCCACTAATTTTATATTAGCCATATTCAGTTCACAGTCATACGTGTTTGCGTTAAAGCTTATAAAATTACCTGAACCGGTCAACTGGTCGATTTTTACAACATTGTTGTTCCCCTGTATGGTAAATCCACCATTGGCACCAACTAGGCCGATGTTGACATTGGATCGGTTACAACCGCTTACAATAGCAAGACCAGAGACCATTGTTTTTGCTGAAAAGTTCAAAAGGTTAACACCTGATACGTCGATTAGGGTAGTTCCGCTTAAAAATTCAAAATCCAAGGTAACACCTAATGTGGACAACATATTGGCTGGCAACTGGTAACGGGCAATACCAAAGTTTCTAACTTGATACCAGTTCATGGTCCCACCAACAAAACCCCCAATTCTTGGAGTAAAGTTTTCATAAACGGTCAAGCCATTTTTGGTATCACTTACAGGATCCCATCCTCCTTCAATAACAGTTGGAGACCCTGGAACAGCATTTTCGTTCATCTGTTGTATGTTTGGTGCGTTAGAAGTTGCAAAAGTAACAAAGGTCTGTAAAGTAAAGAGATTGTAAACTCCTGTTTCCTCGACGTGCCAAACCAAGTTATCTTCTGTGCTAGTATTTCCATACTGTCCATTAATAATCACATGCCCTCTTGGACTCAACCATCTTACTGGATACCATGCTTTCCGAGAATCATTTGATCCAATTAGTGATCGGTGAGTAATGGCATCTGCTTGTGTGGCCGCCTTACAAGCCACTGGGTTAATAAATGTCAAGTTTCCTGAGGCGGTTGGCAGAGTAGTTCCGCTTGCAATAGCGATTGACTGGACGTTGTTTGGTAATGGTCCACCAAAGTCCAAAACAATTGGGGTGCCCTGTCCAGTAGCAATATAGGGCTGAGTAGGCGAGTTGGTGGCTGGCAAAAAGGCTTCGGCAACAGGACTGGTTCCATTTAGACCAGAACACAAAACTATCTTTACAGCGTTAGCAGGTATAACCGAGGTAGTTTGGAACATAAAACTCAAGCGGGTAAAGGCACTTAAATCGGTAATAGCCGACAAGTTCCTAGTGGCGTAAGTAGTATTCAAAGCTGGCGAAGCCGGGAAGTTGAGGCGGTTTGTATTGGTTTGCCAAACATTTTGTGATGTAGGAGTATTGGTTGCACCATTACTGACTGTCCAAGCGGTATCATTATCCCAAAGCAACTGATATGGCGTTCCACTTAACTGGACTGCCTTAACTGAATAATTCTGTATCGCTTGCGACGCAAGACTAGTCGCTGTGCTAATTGATCCAACCAATTCAATTGTGTTGGCATCTAAGCGATTAACGGTGTAACAATCCTGTAGTGGCGTATTACCACTAGTGGATACTCTGACAATGTCACCAGTTGAAAATAAAGCTGTCGAAATACGCCATGTTTGACCGACCGATGGACTAGTAAAGGTTAATCCAGTCACCGACCGAGCAATGGTGACGCTACCAAAACTAGGACCAACACTGTAAGTCAGACCAGTATTAATGGGATCTGGACTCTTGGCAACTTTGACAAAATCGCCGGGAGTGTGGCGAGCCGCAGTCAAACCGGTTCCACCAAAAGTCTGCCAGGCAGTAGCCCAAGTCAGGCCATTGTTGGCATTATTTCCGGTTACTGGATTTACGTGATAGGTTGCCATGCTTTATTCCTTAAAATCCGTTGCTTACTGCAACCACTTCGTAGTTGGAACCACGGCGGATCAAACCCACCCGATCAGTCCTATTACCTACTGTAGATAATGTGATATTGGTAATACTGGTTCCATATCTAACTTCGGCTGTCCAAGTAACTAACCTGCTTCCGCTGGTATCTTGGGTTAATTCAATCATACATTTCTGGCCGTCCAATGCACCAGTATTCGTAATGGTGGTGTTACCACCAAGAGTAACTCTGATTGTGTCGGTTGTGGACCAATCCAAAGTTAGATTACTAGCCCCGATATCGTGACTGGGAAACAGATCGGAAGAGCACACGTCTGAACTCCAGTCACTCCGCGAAATCTCGTATGCCGTCTTCTGCTTGAAAAAAAAAAAAA
>OGVV01000022.1_pt1 | contig 16045 bp, 22 predicted proteins | sample 1575891 | NCBI WGS metagenome assembly OGVV01 (sample SAMN07581546, study PRJEB24739) | freshwater metagenome | place: Singapore | collected 2015-04
TCGTCTAATGGTAGGACGCTTGGTTTTGGTCCTTGAAATTATGGTTCGAGTCCATAAGGAGCGCCCAGATTTAACCTGCGCCGACGGCCAGTAAAAAGTAAAGGAGTTACGTGTGCATCTAAAAGAGATTTGGTGTGAAGGCGATCCTCGTCGCGATTACACAGCCTGTCACCTAGGCTATGGCAAGGGTGAAACTCTAGAGGAAGCCTGCGAAGATTGGGCCTCCAGACACGAGTTTTTCAATACTCATTTTGATAGAAACAAAATGTCATACCTAGGGTGCAAGTTATTCGATAATGAGGTTGAAGCTAGAGACTCTTGGAATTAAAAATGACAGCAGAACAATTTGTATATTGGTTGCAGGGGTTCTCAGAACTTGAGTGCGCCCCTCCCAATGATAAGCAGTGGAAAGTTATTCAAGATCACTTAAACTTGGTATTTACAAAAAGGACTGTAGATTACACGCCAGATCCTGTAGGCCCAGGTACTTGGAGAGTCCCCAGTACTACTATTTGTTAATAAAGCGCCGGTGGCGGATTGGTAACGCGCGGGACTGCAAATCCTAGGCTCCGAAAGGTAGTGAGTTCGATTCTCACCCGGTGCTCCATATAAAAAGAACTATTATGTTTATTGTTATGCGTAGTCCTTGTTTAATCGAAGACGAAGGTAGGCACTTCTTTATAGGTACTTTTACTAGAGTAGAAGATGCTTATAGTTGGATTGCTTCCCAAAAAGGCAGTTATTTTGGCCCGTCTAACTACTATGTAATAACGGAACGTGGGCAGGATGGTAATGCAGCGGCTTGCTAAGCCGTACAACTGTTAAAGGTTGACTGGGTTCGACTCCCAGACGTTCCGCCAAGTGGCTCGGTAGTTCAATGGTTAGAGCACTAGCCTGTCACGCTAGAAGTTGCGGGTTCGAGTCCCGTCCGAGTCGCCATTAAGGAGTTAGTAGTGGAAGAATGTATAGAATGCGGCGGTCTTGCTACCTGGATTAGACACACTCAATTTGCAGGCAGTCACCCTTTATGTGACAAACATGCAAAAGAAGATTCAGAGTTTCTAGTAAATAACTCGTATCAAGTATGGAGCAAGGTAAAAATAAACCTTGACTTCGCTACCTAATTAATTTATAAATGGAAGCGTGGCTGAGGCTGGTTTAAAGCACCGCACTTGAAATGCGACGGACTGTAAAAGGTTCCCTGGGTTCGAATCCCAGCGCTTCCTCCACGCCCCAGTACACCCTCTCGCTACGAACGAGTAGAAAGGTTAACTGAATCACATGGAGGTTTGAATCCTCTCTGGGGCTCCAGCCTCCTGTAGTTAAACGGTATAACCTGCGACTGATAATCGCATATTGGAAGTTCGATTCTTCCCGGGAGGACCATTTAGATAAGCACACTCTAGCGATCTTCGTCGCGTCAACGACATAGATTGTGAAGAACTGACGCCGCTCACTTACTTTGACGGGTAAGTAATAATGCGCTCGCCTCATAAGCGAGAGATTTGGGGTTAGCGGGAGCAACTTGGCTTGAGCCATGTAGCATAAGTGGTCGAGTGTGTTTTTCTAAGTGTTTATAGGGGCACCTGAGTGGGTGCAGACTCTGCCCTTGCACGGCGGAAGATAGGGTTCGACTCCCTAGTGCTCCACCAATATTGTCGAAGCAGAAAACAATATCTAACGTGTTATCGCGAAATGTAAAGATAAATTCTGCACAAAGTCCCGACGCAGGCGGATAGGCAAACCGCGACGAAATATTTTGAGGATCTTCAAAATAATGAAAATAGGAACGTAAAGCACCCTATCAACAAAGGCCGGAGTGTCCCTGAAAAGGGCGGTGATTCGAGGACGCACTCCCTTATACGGTCGAGAATACGGTAACGGCTGGCACTCTAGTAAGTATTCTGCGCGCACAGCGACCTACGAGTTTATTAAGACCTCCTCTGCTGAACCCTCAGTAAGGATAAAGAGCTTTGTTGCAACACTGTTCTTTATCTGGGAAGATTGCAACGTCCGGACGTAAGCAATCAAGGCACACTGCAGGAGGTCACTTGCTTCCGTAGCTCAGTTGGTAGAGCACCTGATTGAAGATCAGGGTGTCGGCGGTTCGAACCCGTCCGGAAGCACCACTTATAATATATCTTGACTTTCATAGCTTATTTCGCTATATTGAGTACATGAAAAGATACATTGAGACTGTAAACCATTACAAGACTTATACCAAGCCCCTACTTGCTAAAATCGCAAAAGGCTGGCGTCCAGAGTCAAAGGAAGAAATTGTAAAGGTTCTAGTAGAGGCTCAGATTGGATATATCTCAGCAGAGAAAGTAGCTAGTATACTTAATTGTGATGAAAGTTTAGTTAAGAGAGTTAGAGACGGCAATACTTCTTGTCGGGCAGCAGCAGATATTTTACTCCAATAGCTCAGCGGTAGAGGGGTATTTAATAGAGCATCTCGCTAAAATTACTTGACACAGTAAGTATATCGTGGTATATTTATAATTATGAATAAAAGAGATTTTACTATAGAAACCCTAGATAAATTAGGTATACCTCATTTAAGCCCTACAGGTAAGTCTATAATAGACTTAATATTACTGGGGTATAGAAAGGCTGGCTGGAGTGCTGGAGGTGCTTCAAAGATAACTAAAAAGTATTTTACTAGCAAACCCACAGGCCGACCAATTTTTACAGAGCTATTACTAGTTACTAACAAAAGCCTTTGTACAAAGTGCGAACAAGTTTTAGAATTAGAATATTTTCACTCTAATAAAGCAAATGCTACCGGAACACAGAGTATGTGCAAAGGGTGTACCTCTAGGTATAGGCGTGAAAATGTTGATACCAATTATTATAATGCGAAAAGACGTGCCGAGATCCAACAGGCTATTCCTCCTTGGGCAGATTTGAATAAAATTAAGCAAATTTACAAAGATTGTCCACAAGGGTACCATGTAGACCATATATTCCCTTTAAACGGTAAGAATAGTTGTGGGTTACACGTAGAAACGAATTTACAGTACCTAACTGCAGAAGAGAATATGAAAAAAGGAAATGAAATGCCGGTGTCGACTTCGGGTGAGGCCAGCTGTTTTACACACAGTTTAAGGTGAGTTCGACTCTCACCACCGGTACCATCATAATGAGGCCAAGACTTAATTGTCGGGTCAGGCGACTTAAATGATAAAGTATAATACTGAAAGACGCGTTAAGTAGGTATTAGAAAAAATATGAGGTTCGATTCCTCTAGCCCCAGCCATTATAGGGTTGCTACTTAATAAGCACGCTGAGGGGTCACGGTTAGTCCCTCCCACAGATAAATGCTGGTAATACAGCCTTTATCTGTGGCGTAGGCAGAATTGGTTGATGCGCTAGCTTGTGGTGCTAGAGATAGTGGGTTCGAATCTCACACGTCACCCCATTTATATAGACACACCCTCGTGGGCAAATTGGTAAAGTCGTTCGGTTTAGGTCCGAAAGTTGTGCGAGTTCGAGTCTCGCCGGGGGTACCATTTTTAATAGGTGCAGTATGAAACTCTTCAAGAAGATGAAAGACGGCGGTCCTGATAGCACAGTAACAGGTTACTGGCTTATTGAGTGTAAGAGTCTATTTTCAATCGTGCTTCTGAAGTTTGAAGGTAGGAGCCGGGAAGCCTACCATACTCATGCTTTCAATGCGTGGAGCTACATTCTTCCCTTCGGGATGGGATTGATGGAACACTACACCGATGGCACCTGTAAGTTTCTAAAGCCTGACTCCGTTATTTATACTCCTAGAGAGCTTATGCATAAAGTAGATAGTAACGGAACTAACTGGATTCTATCTTTCAGAGGGCCTTGGTCGGAAACTTGGAATGAGATTAACGAACACGGCAATCAAACTCTTACACATGGCCGACAAGTTGTAAAAAATAATACTTGACTTTGTATCCTTACTTTGCTATAAAGTTTCAGTAAGGAGAAGCGGAATGTCAAATACTGGCAAAGGGTCTATAGTCACTCTAGAGCAGTGGATTAATACTCCAGGGATTCGTAAAGGTATTCTAGCGGTATACGCTAATGATCCTTTTGACTACGAGGATAATCGCGCTTCGTATGAAATTGGAAGGCAGATCGCACTTCTAGCAAAAGAAGCAGGCCTAAATACACGAGGAACAATTCTTCGTAAGAAGCCTAACTCACAGCAAATGGCAATTGTCAAAACAAAAATGCCTATTCTTAGTGAGATTGTCTATCGAAAACTAGGATTTAAGCCTAGTCAGCTGATATTAGAAATATTTTAGGGTAGTATGCGCGAGTGGACGCGTACCGGACTGTAAATTCGGCGTCGAAAGACATGGTAGGTTCGAACCCTACACTACCCACCAGATTAGGAAACCCAATGACACAAGAAGAACTTGAGCGTCAAGCGGAGAAGCTATACTACGAGTTCTCTACAGCGAGGGGGCTTCAGTACCCTTGGAATATGCTTGATGATAATACCAAGAGTCATTGGCGTCGCAGAGTACAGCGAGATATTTAGTATAGAGGTACACAAGTATGAAAATTAACCAAGAATACGTAGGATGGTGGATTCTAATTGTTGCAGGATTAATTGTTCTGTTTCCTGTCACTTCTTGCGTAGAGACTCAGGCTACGGAGCGGACAAAGAGAATCCAAGCTATGTCTAGCCATTGTGGAGAGCAGGGTAAGACGTTCAAAGCTGAAAATACAGAATCCTCGGAAGGAATGTGTATTTAACGGGAATTAGCTCAGCCAGATTAGAGCACTCCGTTTGAGGTAAGGGTAGTCTGGGTGTGGGCTAATGGTAAGCCACCTCGTTTGGGGCGAGGACATCATGGGAGTTCAAGTCTCTCCACCCAGACCAGCTCAGTAGGTTAAATTATTGGTCGGCCTCGGAAAAATAATTCTTGACTTTTTGGACCAAAATTTGTATAATGCATTATTATGTCAATATACAAGCAACTACAAAATCTGTCCGACGAGGATATGGTAGACATCTGCGACACTTATACTTCTGCATCAGAGTATCTAAGAAGCATTAAAATGTCTGATAATGGTAGGTACACTTCTCTTATTAATTCTAAAAGAAAAGAATTAAATTTAGAGTGGAAGCCCGTTACAGCCAATATAACTTGCCCCGTATGTCAAGTATCATTTAAGCCAAAAAGTAAGACTCAAACTACTTGTTCGAGAAGCTGCTCTAATACCCACTTCAGAAGTGGAGTTAACCACTATGCTTATACTCCAGAAAAGCAGAACTATAGAACCTTATGCTTTGCCCACTACCCTAAAAAGTGCATAATATGTGGGGAGGACAAGATAGTAGCGGTACATCACTATGATGAAAATCACGACAATAATGATATTAATAACTTAGTACCGCTGTGCCCTACTCACCATCAGTATTTGCATTCTAGGTATAAACATTTAATACAAGATACAGTAGATACGTGGGTATCGGACAACATAGCTGCCAGTACATCGGTGAAGCATTAAAGTGATGCGGGAGTCTCCAAAACTTCAGAACACGGGGCGGTACCGTGCTCCGGTGCCAGATTTAAAGAGGCATAAGTCAAAATAGTTCTTGACTTGTGCCTTTTATTTTTATATAATTATCACATCGACAACAAGTCGAATCTATAACTTTTTAAGGAGAATTATTTTGGCGTGGGATGATGATCGTAAGGCGCAAGCAATCAGTATGTATCAGGAACGGGAACCTACTCCTGAGAACTCAATGGATATTGTGTCCGAAATTGCAGAAGAACTCGGAGAAAGCCCTAACGGCGTTCGTATGATTCTAAGCAAGGCAGGCGTCTACGTAAAGAAGGAACCGGCTGCTGGAGCAAGTAAGACTACTAAGTCTGCTTCTACTCGTGTGAGTAAGGAAGATGCTCAAGCACAACTTATCGCCGCTATTGAAGCCGCAGGTAAGGAAGTTGACTCTGACATTATCAGCAAGTTGACTGGTAAGGCTGCAATTTATTTTGCTGGTCTATTCGCCTAAGTTCATAAGCCTATCGTACTAGTACGATAGGCTCATGTCTGCAAGTATGCCAACCTGCCGACAAGAGGAATATGACAAAAGACGAACTAATTAGCTTAGTCAAAGATTACGGCGACGCAACAATAACTTACAGAAGCCTAGAGTCGAAGAAGTTAAAATATAATGTATGCACGCTAGACTTTGACAATAAGTACATCAAAACAAAATCCAACCGAGCCAGAGAGACTGAAGATACAGTCCTACTCTTTTGCTGGGACTCTGACTCATTCAGGCTAATCCGCCCTAGTAGTATTACAAGCGTAGTGCCTTTATCAGCCTCGCTTAAGGCTAGGCCATAATGGATGAAGACGAAGAAATTTATTCCAGAATAATTCACTCTACTGAGGACTTCCAAGTAAGGCTTACGATTAATAGGTTCAGAGGTACAGAATACCTTCATCTGCGTAAGTACTATTTAGACTTCTCAGAAGAGTGGATGCCTACAAAGGATGGCGTTGCTATGCCTCTCGATCTAGAGAACTCGAAGGAGCTTTTTATAGGCTTAGTCGAAATTTTATCTTTAGCCGAGAGCAAAGATGTGATATTATCTAATTTTAAAGAACTATTACAGGACATTTATCAATGAAAGCTTTTCTAGATTATGCGAGTGCCAAGTATTATGCTGGTGAGCCTATCATCAGCGACGAGGAATTCGATAAGCTAGCGGAGTATCATGGCTATGAGAGCGTGGGTGCTTCGGTCGTTGGCGATCGGATTGCTCACGCTTTTCCTATGTGGAGCCTGCAAAAGTGTTACGATGATGAGCCTCTAACTGCTCTTCCCGGCTTCACTGTAACAACTCCTAAGATTGACGGGGCCGCTGTAGCATTGTACTATGCTTACGGTACACTTGCTCTGGCTCTTACTCGCGGAGACGGTAAGGAAGGTCTGGACATTACAGAGAAGATGAAGCAACTAGTGCCTAATCAACTACCTAATGTAGTCACGCCACTTTTACAGATTACCGGAGAAGTAGCGGCTCCTAGCATTATCGAAAATGCGCGTAACTATGCAGCAGGCGCTCTAAATCTTAAGTCGCTAGAAGAGTTTTCTTCGCGGCAGATTACTTTTATTGCTTATGGTATGAAGCCTTATAAGTATGACTGCTGGAGCCAGGATATGGGCTTCCTTCACGATCTAGACTTTAATACCGTACTAGATAATGAGTGGGAAGACTATCCGCAGGATGGTAAGGTCTATCGGCTAGACGACTATGATAAGTTCGATGCGCTAGGGTACACTTCGAAGCACCCTCGTGGAGCGTTCGCTCTCAAGGAGCGCAAGGGCGGCGTAATTACTAAGCTGCTCGATGTAGAATGGAGTGTAGGCCGTAGTGGAGTAGTAAGTCCCGTAGCAATTCTAGAGCCTGTAGTTATTGGAGAAGCGACTGTAGCTCGCGCTACGCTTCATAATATCAAGTATATTAGGGAACTAGACTTAGACTATGGCTGTCTTGTAGAGGTGCTAAGAGCGGGAGAGATTATTCCCCGTGTAGTAAGAAGGGTGTATGAGTAAAGGGGTATATAACGATAAGTACTTTATCAACCACCTCGATGAATGTGATAAAGATGCCATTCTATATATTGTGGTTCTAGTAAATCAAAGTACTAATATTAGAGAGTGCGTCAAAATCGGTATAGCCAAGGGGCGAAACTGGAAAGACGCTATAAAGCGCGCTGGAGGCTTCAAAGGCTATGACATTCGTATCCAAAAAATAGTATCAGGACGACTAGAAGATATTTATTATCTGGAGCAGTACTTACACGAACTATGGAGTGAGTATAGATATTACGACACTCTAAAGTTTGGGGGGCATACTGAATGCTTCAAGATAGAAAAACTTAAAGAAATACTTACCAGCGTTCCCGATAGCTGCTAAAAAATAGTTCTTGACTTTGTCCCCTAAAAACACTATAATGCTTTTATCAGATCAGGAGAGAGAAAGTGATTGAAGCCCCGACAAATTGTCCGAGTTGCGACAGTGCTCTTGAATGGTCTAATGACATTCTATACTGCCGTAATAAGCTTTGTGGCGCTTCTGCAAAGAAGCAAGTAGAACACTTCGCTAAGGCACTAAAGATTAAAGGTCTTGGCCCTTCGACCATCCAAGCCTTAGACCTGCATACAGTTTTAGAAATTTATGAATTGAGCCTCGAAGAGATTTCAGATGCTCTAGGCTCAGAGAAGATTGCATCAAAGCTTTTTGAAGAGATTGAGAAATCGAAAGCAAAAAAGCTTAATGATGTTCTTCCTGCTCTGGGCATCCCTCTTATCGGAGCAACAGCTACCGGTAAGCTTGCAGCAGTATGTTATTCTATCGAAGACATTGATGCTGATACCTGTAAGCAAGCGGGTCTAGGCCCGAAAGCTACAGAAAGCCTACTAGGCTGGTTAGATGAAAATGACTGGTACTTGTTTCTACCTCATACTCTAGTATTCGAGCGAGTCACTAAGTCCGTTTCACAGACTGGCGTGGTTTGTATATCAGGTAAGCTGACTAGCTTTAAGACTAAGTCGGAAGCCCAAACCGTATTGGAGTCTCTAGGATTTACAGTAAAATCCTCCCTCACTAAGGATGTAACTATTCTAGTTAATGAAGAGGGCAGAGAGACTTCTAAGACACAAAAAGCCAGAGAGTCTGGCATTACAATTGTAACTGACCTAAAGAATTTCATAGGAGAAATTAATTAATATGACTACCCCAAAGTGGACCGAAGAACGCACCGCCCAGCTAGTAAATTCAGTTGGTGACGAGAGTCCAGTAAGCCGTGCAACTGTTGCTGAACTAGCTGAAGAGCTAGGCACCAGCACTCGCTCAATCTCTTCGAAGCTTCGTAAGCTAGGCTTTGATGTTGAGCTCGCCTCTGCTGCTCCACGTGCCTTCTCAGACGAAGTAACTGAAGAGCTACGTCACTTCGTGACTCAGAATACTGGTGAGTACACCTACGCCCAAATCGCTGAGAAGTTCCCAGGCGGATACACCGCTAAGGCTATTCAGGGTAAGATCCTTTCAATGGAACTTACCGGCCACGTAAAGGAAACTCCAAAGGCTGAGCACGCAAAGACCTACTCAGCAGACGAAGAAGCTCTAGTTCTAAAGCTAATTCGGGAAGGTCGCTTCGTAGAAGAAATCGCAGAAGCAGTTGGCAAGACGGTTCAGTCAGTTCGTGGTAAGGCTCTAAGCCTACAGCGTTCAGGCGAAATTGAAGCCATGCCAAAGCAGCGCGACCTTAAGGGACCAGCCGCTGATCCCCTAGACGCAGTTGATGTGTCAGGTCTAACTGTTGCTCAGATTGCTGAGCAGATTGGCAAGACAGAGCGCGGCGTAAAGACCATGCTTACTCGTCGCGGACTAACCGCTGCCGATTATGATGGTGCAGCTAAGAAAGAGAAGGCTGCTGCTTAAGTTTTCTCTTTGAAAGTGAAAGCCGGAGCAGCTTAACCGCTGCTTCGGCTAAACTTGTTTTAAGGAGACGACTTTGAGTAACCTCGCTAGTGCATTATTTAAAAGGATTCTTGAAGAAGAAGACTTTGATACATGGTCCAGCTTAAGACGGCACTATCTGCCTAGTGAGTACTTTGTAGTTTACGATGCTATTGATAAACAAGTAGATAGCTACCACAAACTACCCACTATTGAAGAACTTAAGCTGGCAGTAAGAGATGGTCCGACTCTAGATAAAATCTACGCCATTGAAGTTGTAGAAGTAGATGCGGAACCTTTTCTTCTATTAGATTATCTAAAGAACGAATTTACACAAAAAGAGACTCTAACTGCTCTATCCAATTACGTGGAGCGTTCTATATCCTTCGAGACAGCTGAAGAGACTATTGAGTCTCTTTATAGTATTATCTCTAAAATCGAAGAGAGAGTAGAGATTCAATCAACAGAAGATAATATGCAGATGATAAATCTGTTTGAGTCTGACGAAGAAATCGCTGACTACATCCCCCTAGGGCTAAATGCCGAGTTTGATAACTTAGTTCGATTTAAGAGCAGCGACTATATTCTTATGGGAGGTAAGCGCGGTTCTGGTAAGTCTATTACTTGCTCTAACCTGGCAGATACTGTATATAAAAGAGGTAAATCTGTTTTGTACTTCAGTATTGAAATGCCTACTCGTGAAGTATTACAGCGTCAATGTTCTATTGGCTGTGGTGTCCCGCACTCTAAAATTAAGTATAAAACTCTGGATAACCTAGAGTGGCTTAAAGTTGCAGAGTGGTGGGCAGATAGGTATCAAAATGGAGACAAGCATTTAGAGCTTTATAGATCGCATAGAGACTTTAATAAGTTTCATGCGGCTCTTAAAAAAGAGCCCTTAAAAGAAGTACAGATTGATATTGTATACGACCCTAGCCTAACTCTCCCTAAGTTAAAAGCAGAAATCATAAAGAGAGTACGTCGATTAGGAAACGTAGGTCTTGTAATTGTTGACTATGTTAACCAGATTAAAAGGTCAGGAGATAGTGATGATAAGTTTGATTGGAAGGACCAGATACACGTGAGTGCTAGCTTAAAAGAGCTTGCTGGGGTTCTACAAATTCCTTTCTTTTCGCCTTATCAGATTGATGCTCAAGGAGAGGCTCGCTTTGCTAAAGGCATTCTTGACTCTGCTGACGCAGCATTTATTCTTGAACCTGGGCCTGAGTCTATTCAATTTACTTGTACTAAGATGCGCGGCGATGCCAAGATTAACTTTACCTCTAAGGTAGAGTGGAACTCGCTTCGTATTGGCCCAGAAAATGGGGCCGAAATAGTAGTTGAAGAAGATAAGCCTAAGCGCAAGAAGTCTTCTTTCAAGACAGGTATTGACGAAGACGATAAGCCTATTATGGATCGTATTTATGATGATCCGCCCTTCTAAGAGGACATTATGCTAGTAGAAGAATTACTTCAGTCTCAAAGTATTGAGTTTAGGCCTAGCGGGAAAGACTATCTTATACGCTGCTTAAACCCAGATCACGAGGATAGAAACCCTAGTCTCCGAGTAGATAAAACTACTGGAATTATGAATTGTCTATCCTGCGGATTTTCTGGTAATATTTTCTACCAATTCGGAGAAAAGCCTAATTGGCTACAAGTTAGGCGACAAAAGCTAAAAGAGCTAATTAATGAAAAGCTAGCTGAAACTAGTGGGTACAATATCCCATATAATGCCGTGCCATTCGAACAAGAGTGGCGCGGCATATCTGCCGATACTTTTAGAAAGTTTGAAGCTTTTCAACATAACAACTCTGAATATATCGGACGAGTTGTATTCCCTATTCGTAATATTACTGGGAATATTGTTGCTTTTTGTGGTAGACACCAAGGGCAAGTAGACCCCAAATATCTCTTTCACCCAGAAGGAGCTAAGCTACCTCTATTTCCAATAGTTAAGCCAATACAAGGTAGAGTTATCTTAGTAGAAGGTATATTCGATATGCTAAACCTACATGATAAGGGGCTTACTAATGCTATATGCTGTTTCGGAGTTAACAAAGTAACTCAAGAAAAAATAAATATTCTAAAGATTCAAGGAGTACTAGGGGCTGACTTATTATTCGATGCCGATGATGCCGGAAAGGCAGGAGCAGAGAAAACCAAAGCTCTACTAGAAGCGAACGATATTCCGGCTGAAGTAAGAACTTTGGCAGGTACCAAAGACCCAGGTGACTTGACAGCCTCACAAGTGATCAAATTAAAGGAGATACTATACGGTGCGTAGCGTAGCTATTATCGAAACCAAGCCTAGTCGTACGGACTTTTCGGTTAGTTTCAAAGAAGCATTTGAGTTCGATAGATTTGCTCTGTGCTCAGATCCTACTATTAAGAAAGTCCTAAAGAAGGACGTGGACATTAATTTTGACCCAGACAATTATGAGTGGGTTATTCTTGTTGGAGCAGACGCCTGTAAATACTTTACAAAAAATGCGTCCGTAACCGACTATAGCGGCAAGATCGTGGAAGAAAAGTTTCTTCCCGTAATCAATCCAGCAATGGTGTCATTCAAGCCAGAGTCGGCTAGACTATGGGAAGAGTCACGCGACAACATTATTGGATATATTACTGGAACTAAGAGAGTAGTTAAGTACTCAACCGATAAGATTTACGGGATTACAGAGTCTGAACACCTAAAAGAGTTTTTGAGAGCTGCAATTGCAAGCCCTAATACCTTCATCGGTCTTGACTCTGAAACTACAGCACTGTACCCTAGAGATGGATACGTACTGGGAATCAGTCTTTCTTATGAAAGAGACCATGGTGCTTATATTGATTCTGACTGTATCGACGATGAAGCATCAGAACTATTCCAAGAGCTGTTCAATAAGAAGATTGTAGTCTTTCATAATGCTAAGTTCGACTTAGCTTTTATGAAGTATCACTTTGGTTGGGAATTTCCTAGCTATGAAGATACTATGCTTCTTCATTATTGTATTGACGAAAATCCTGGTACGCACGGGCTTAAGCAGTTAGCTCTTCAGTATACCGACTACGGCGACTATGAACAGCCAATGTATGAGTGGATTGACGATTATAGAAAGCGTACTGGATGTTTGAAGGAAGATTTCAGCTTTGATCTAATTCCGTTTGACATTATCAAGAACTACGCAGCTATTGACGCTATTGTAACTTTCTTGCTATATGCAAAGCTAAAGCCCGCTGTAACTAAGAATAAGAAGCTAAATAAGGTCTATAATGAGATTCTTATTCCAGCCTCTACGTTCCTGATTGAAGTGCAAGATAACGGAGTTCCCTTCGATATTGAGCGTCTAAAGTTTGCCCAAAAGGAAATGCAGAAGAGCATCGACGAGTCAATCGCGGAACTCTACCGGGAGCCTAAGGTTCTAGAGTTCGAGAAAGATCAGGGCAAGCCTTTCAATCCAAACAGTGTTATGCAGCTTCGTAGCTTCCTTTTTGACTACATTGGGCTGACTCCTGTAGGAAAGAAGACTAGTACAGGTGCAAATTCAACTGATGCGGAGGTTCTTAAAGAGCTAGCGGAACAGCATCATATTCCAAAGCTCATTCTTAATATTCGTCAAAAGAGCAAAATTAAGAATACGTACCTAGACAAGATTATTCCTCAGCTAGACCGTGATGGACGTCTTCGTACCAACTTTAATATTCACGGTACAACAAGTGGTAGATTAAGTTCTAGCGGTAAACTGAACTTGCAGCAGTTACCTCGTGACAACCCAGCGGTAAAAGGGAGTATTAAAGCTAGTCCAGGGAATAAGATTGTATCCGTTGACCTTCAGACTGGAGAAGTATATTTTGCTGCCTCTCTTTCGGGGGACAAAGGACTTTGCGACATTTTCAAGACTGGAGGGGACTTCCACTCTACTATTGCTAAGAAAGTATTTAAACTAGACTGCGATGTGGAAAATGTAAAAGCCGAGTTTCCGTTGCTGAGACAAGCTAGCAAGGCTATTACATTCTCTCTCTTGTATGGCTCTGGAGCGCAAAATATTTCCGATACTGTGAACAAGGAGGCGAAGTCTTTAGGTATTGACTATCACTTCACAGTTCAGGAAGCTCAAGAAGCTATGAGGGATTATTTTAAAGCCTTTCCTAAACTTAAAAGATGGATCGAGGAGAAAAAAGAGTTTATTGCCACAAATGGATACATTTACTCATACTTCGGTCGAAAAAGAAGATTAGCGAATGTGCTTTCTACAGATACGGGTATTCGTGCCCACGCCATTAGATCCGGTTTTAATTTCCTAATTCAGTCGGTTAACTGATAGCCGACTCTAAATTACTCTAATTGCTGGAAACCCCTTAGAGATATAGTAGCTACAACATAACTGGAAACGGTAGGTGTGAATGCTTGAAAATACTATATATTGGGCAATCAGCAGCGAAGCTCCTAAGTCCCGCCAGATATGGAGAATGTTCAACGACTAGTCGCAAGACGTAGGGCCTTTATAGGTTCGAAACGGGTAAGTATGCAAAAAAGTGAATTAATTAGTGCAGAAACAAGAATTAAACTCACCACGAGTACTATTTCATAAAGATGGATAAGAAGAGAGATCTACTTAAAGACTCAAAATACAAGTTTATACTATTAGATTCGGTGGCGGCCATTAATAATCTAAGCATACAAGATATAGTCTATTCCTCCTAGAGATGGGAGGTAGTAAAGATCAAGTGACATTAATCTTCTGGGTGCTATTGACATGCAGAATTATATTAAAAAGACCGGAATGAAGGCACGTATTTTCGCTCTAGTACATGACTCTATTCTTGCTGAGGTTCCTGAGGCAGAAGTAGACCATTATGTAGAAAAGCTAAAGTCGTTTATTCAAAAGGATAGAGGGTGCTCTATTCCAGGGTACCCAATTGGGTGTGATTTCGAAATCGGAGACGATTACTCGTTTGGTAAATTTGAGAAGCAATATGATTTTGTATGAGTATAGAAACGAAATCCCTCTGAACACGCTAAAGTCGTGGCGAGAGCAAATTCTCGCCACGGCAAAGTTTAAACCAGAAGGATGGACAGGTATTGCTAGAGAACCTTTTAGGCACTGGGCTGCTTATCCGGAGTTTACAGGAGTTTATGAGGAGATTTTTCAGTGCTTGAACGAGTCATTCAAAGAAGACGGATTTAATCTAGAGCCTGAGAGAGCTATAGTCAATATGTATAATCATGGAGACAGCTCATGGCTCCATAGAGATACAGACGAATCTAACGCTTGGACTATTCTTCTATTTATGAACGAATATTGGAAGATTGATTGGGCGGGGGACTTTGTTCTAGTACGGGATAACGAAATTATAAATGCTGTAGCCCCTACTCCAGGTAAGTTTATTCTCTTTCAGGCCAACATTTTGCACGGAGCGAGACCAGTCTCTCGGGAGGCAGAATTTGCTAGAATGGGGCTCGCTATTCAATGTATAAATCGTTCAAAGATATAAAAACTATTAAGTTTCCCGTCTATGCTTTGCCCTCTCAGGATTGGTACAGACAGGACGGGGTACTTTTTATTAATGATGGTAAAGTTTTAGACGATACCAACATGCCAGGGACTACACTAGGAGTACGTAGATTGCAGTGCGGCAGAACCGACTTACAGACACTAAGACGCGCATATTTAGATTTTCCTAGTATGCTCGCTAGCAAGAAGAAAATATTTATAGACTCTGCGGGCAACCCTTTTGTTTATAGTAGAACTATTAATAGCCCTCTTATCTATCATAGGGTTAAGAGGATAGAAATGAAAGAGTCTGTATCAATCGTAAAACTACACTCAATCCCTAGTCCATTTACTATACCAAGACCCCCATACGGTGACGCAGCCTGGGCGAGAGTGCTTTACTTTAAAGGTGCTCCTTGGTTTATATTTGATTTTGCTTCTGAAAGAGGCAAGGACTCTTATAAAAGAGTATGAGAAACAATGCGTAACAGAAAAAAGAGAGCTGCGCCGAACACGCCGGAATTTCATTTGAATTACATACGTCCATTAAACAAAAACCAAGCAAATGTTTTAGCTAGTAATAAAAACTTGGTGTTAAGTGGGTATGCCGGCACGGGAAAGACTTATTTGGCATCTTATGTTGCTTATAAGGAGGTCTTCGAGGGCAAGTATAATAAACTTGTGTATATGCGCAGTGCCGTTCCTACTAGAAATATCGGGTTCTTACCTGGGAATGATAAAGAGAAGCTAGAAGTATACGAGTCTCCTTATGTTGATATTGCAACGGAGTTGTTAGGTAGAGGCGATGCTTATGAAATTCTTAAAAAGAAAGGACTAGTGCACTTTACTTCTACCTCATTTGTGCGGGGTATAAATCTTCGGGATGCAGTTCTAGTAGTAGATGAATGTCAAAATATGAGTTACCATGAGCTTGATTCAATCATCACTCGCTTAAATGAGAACTGCAAAGTAATATTCTGCGGCGACATTAGACAGGCAGACCTATACAAGAATGGCCTACAGGACTTCTATAAAGTTCTTGATGCTATGGACGAATTTGATTTTATAGAGTTTCGTAAGGAAGATATTGTT
>OGVV01000023.1_pt1 | contig 15823 bp, 30 predicted proteins | sample 1575891 | NCBI WGS metagenome assembly OGVV01 (sample SAMN07581546, study PRJEB24739) | freshwater metagenome | place: Singapore | collected 2015-04
GTTTCCCAGTCACGATACCAATGCTCAGGTAGAGTCAAATGCCTATGCTGTTTATAGTGGTGTAGGCTCAGTTAATGCTACTGCAACTTGCTCTGCTAATGGCACAAGAATTAGGCTTACCAATGGGTCTATAAGCGCATTAGCGACTGTTTCTGCATCAGCCTATAGAGAGCTATTCGGAAACGCTCAAATAAGCGCTATAGCGACTGTAACAGCCAATGGCGCTAGAGTTGTAGACTTTAGTGGCTCGATAACTGCTTCAGCCACAGTATCAGCCGATTCAATCAGGATTAGAACAGGGGTCGGAAATGTTAATGGATTATGCACAGTTGCAGCGCTTGGTGGAGTCGAATATTCAGGGGTGGCAAGTGTTAGAGCAATCTCGACAGTATCTTGCACAGCAAATGCAGTATTCTCAGCATCTAGCTCAGTTGTATGTTCAGGCAATGTTATTGCTATAGGTAATATTATTGGGGATAACTGGACACCTGAAGCGACAGGTTCAGAGTCTTGGACACCTGAAACACCTGATGTACCAAATTGGACTACATTGCCAGCAAGTAATGATAGTTGGACACAAATAGCAAGTAGCACAGGGACTTGGAATACTGTGCCTAGCAAAAATAATTCATGGGTGAATAATTAAATGGCAAACCAAAGAATTACCTTCGGAGAGTGGCTACCTGACCAGCCTTCTGTTACAGGCGCACTAATGAAAGCCGATAATGTTTACTCTAGGGCTATTGGGTATGGTGGCATACCTTTGGCTGTGGATTACTCACAAAATGCTTCTGAGCCATTAAATAATGTGGTAGCTGGTAAAAACCCTGATGGAAGCACAACAGTATTCGCAGGAAGCCAAACAAACCTATATAAGCTAGATTCTGCTGATATGTCTTTAGACGATGTATCAGGTACAACTTATGGCACTCCTGTAGACCAAAGATGGAGATTTACTCAGTTTGGCAACAGAATTATTGCTGCTAACGGATATGACAAGTTACAAGGTTGGTTATTAGGGACTTCAACTGCATGGTCTGATTTGGCTGCTGATGCGCCTACTGCTCGCTATGTCACAGTAGTTAGAGACTTTGTGGTTACAGGGCATATTGGTACTGCTTATCCTTTTAGAGTTAAGTGGTCTGCAATTAATAATGAAACATCATGGACTGATTCAGCGACTACACAGTCAGACTTCCAAGAGATTCCTGATGGTGGCTCTATCGTAGGTGTAACAGGTGGCGAGTTTGGCTTAATCTTGATGGATAGGTCAATCTATCGTATGACTTATGTCGGTAGCCCATTGGTGTTCCAGTTTGACAATATTAGTAGAAATCTAGGCTGTTATGAAGCTAACTCAGTTATTCAGTATCAAGGTGTGACTTTCTTCCTAGCAGACGATGGTTTCTATAGCTGTGATGGACAGAATGTGGTTTCTATTGGTGGTGAAAAGGTAGACCGCTACTTCTTTGCTGATGTAGACGAAGAATACTTGTTCAATATGTCGGCTGCTATCGACCCTATTAAAAACTTAGTTATTTGGGCTTATCCTTCTAAGGGACAGGGTGGAAATGTTAATAAGTTATTGATTTATAACTTCCAAACTAAGAAGTGGTCTAGTGGCACTACAGATGTAACCAAGGTGGCTTCAGCTTCTAGCCCATCGACAACTTTAGAGGGTTTAGATGCTATTTCTTCGTCTATTGATGCTCTAGGAACTAGCTTTGATTCTCGCATTTGGCTAGGTGGAAAACTGCTATTTGCAGGGGTCAGAGGTAACAAAATAGTAACATTTACAGGACAGAATTCTACTGCTACAATTCAGACAGGAGAATTGTCTCTTGAAAATCGTAAGACTGCGATTACTTTGGTTCAGCCTATTGTAGATAATGGTTCTTGCGATGTAGCTGTATTTTCAAGGGATTTGCTAACGACCCAAGTAATATTTGGCACACCAACATCTGCAAATTCAGAGAATAGGGTTTCAGTAAGAAGCATGGGAAGATACCATAGATTACAGTTTAATCCTACAGGCGCTAATTGGGATTGTATTATTGGCGCTGATGTAGAGATTGTTCCTATGGGTGGCAGATAATGTTTCGAGTATTGCCACCATTCGGTGCTGACCCTCGTGGAGTTGCTGAGGTAGTTAATGGCATTATGAATGGAAAGACCAATAACACAGGTCTAGTTACTTTAAATACAGGGTGGGCAACAACAACCACCATTACAGATGCAAGAATAGGTATAGATAGCGTTATATTGCTAGTGCCTTACTCTGATGCTGCTGAACAAGATGCTGCGCCTTATGGCTCATTTAGCAACAATACAGACCAAACAGCACCAAGCGTAGGCTCTACTGCGGTAGTCGTATATGACACCACAGAAGAATCTAGTGGTGTTTATCTGTCTAATAGTTCTAGGCTGAATGTTAGAAACTATGGTGTCTACAATGTGCAGTTCTCGCTACAGTTAAAGAATAGTGCTAATGATGCTCAATACGCAGATGTATGGTTTAGGATAAATGGTACAGATGTTCCAAGAAGCGCTAGTCGTTTTGATATTCCTGCTCGTAAAAGCTCAGGAGACCCTAGTCATGTCATCGGAACAGTTAATATATTTTTAGAGTTACAAGCTGGTGATTATGTAGAGATTGCAGGTACTACATCAAGTACGGATGTAGGTTTAGAGCATTATGCTGCTGACACAGGAATACCAAGACCTGCTATTCCATCAGCGATTGTAACTTTGCAACACATAGCACCATTGTCATCAGGTAGTGTTTATATTAGTTCACAAACAAATGGTAGTGCAGTAGTTAGTCATCTAGCTAATGACACAGCAAATAAAACTTATAGATATATAGTAGTAGGATAAAAGGAATCGACATGGCAGAAACAGTAACCACATCGTCTATTGACCCAGCGCTTAGACCTTTCTTAACTGAGGGATTGCAAAGAGCTAGAAGTCTATTCTTAACAGGCGAGCAACCTAAATTCTTTGAGGGTCAAACTTATGTCAGCCCTTCTGCTCAGACATTACAGGCTTTGCAACAGCAAGAGCAATTAGCTACACAAGCTAGTCCTGTTCTTCAGCAAGCTCAACAAGCCTATCAACAGTCTTTGGGTGGTATTGGTGCAACAGCAGGCGGCTCATTCCTAGGTGCTAATCCTTATCAACAAGCCATGATGCAAGCTGCTACTCGCCCATTAGAGCAACAGTTTAGCAATCAAGTTCTGCCACAGATTGCAAGCCTATACTCTCGTGCAGGTCGTTATGGCTCAGGCGCTATGCAAAACGCTTTAGGACAAGCTACAGAGTCTTATGGTCGTGCATTGGGTGACATTACATCTAATATTGCAGGTCAGCAATTCCAACAAGAGCGTGGCTTACAGCAACAAGCTCAACTAGGTTTAGCTCAGTTAGCATCTGCTGCACCTTCTATCTACTCACAGCAATTCTTACCATCTCAGCAATTAGCTCAGATTGGTGCTGCTCGTGAACAGATTGCTGCATTGCCACTACAAGAGCAAATGCAAAGATTCCAATTCCAGCAACAATTACCTTATCAGCAGTTGTCAGGTTATTTGTCATCTGTTTATGGTAGCCCTATGGGTTCATTTGGCACACAGACACAGACAATGCCACAAAACAACATGATTAATACATTAGCTGGCGCAGGTTTAGGTTATTTAGGTGGTCAATTCCTAGGTGGTAGTTCATTAATGAATCCAGCTACATCAGGGATTATCGGTGCTGGTTTAGGTGGATTGTTAGGTAGAGCTTTGTTTTAATGATTATTAAAGATATTATCAGGGCTGATTTAGAGGGTGAAAGCCCTGATGATGTTATTAATAGGATTACAAGCCACTTAGAAAGTAATAGAGGAGTGTTGTTGCGTAAAAACAACACAGTAATATTTGGTTATAAACTTACAGAAGATTCTATAGGTATGCACCTATTTACAGTAGATAGTCCAATAAAGGTTGTGCGCTCTATAAAGTATTTTGTAGATGAAGCTGTAAAACGCAATGTAAAAACTGTGTATGGTCTGACAAATAATAGGCAGATGTATAGAGTTTTTAAATTACTAGGTATAAATGTTAAAGAATCAGACTTGCCACAATATAATTGGAAATGGCAGATAAAGGATTAATATGTCAAGTAGTGGTATTCCAGTCGTAGAAGATGTTGCACAACTAGGTGGCGCTCTTATAGAAGACCCACTTGGCACAGTAGGCAATGTCATTGAGGAAATGGCTAAGGCTGGTAAGAACAAAAAGAGACTTGCAACAGGCGCTCAAGAGTTGCAAAGATTGATTGACGGAATAGACGAAGGTGCTGAATAATTAGCAATTAAAGGAAATAGAAATGCCAAAGACAAAAATCTCAGAATTTGATACAAACCCTGATAATAATACTGACATAAACAGTATTAATATTGCAGAAGGCTGTGCGCCTAGTGGTATTAACAATGCCATTCGTCAGTTAATGGCTGATTTGAAAGATTGGTATGTTGGTACATCAGGCGATTATCTAGCTGTAGGTGGTGGCGGTACAGGTGCTACTACTGCATCAGGCGCTAGAACAAACCTAGGTCTAGGAACTATTGCAACACAAAACTCTAATAATGTCACAGTAACAGGTGGCTCGATTGTAGGTATTACAGACCTAGCTGTAGCTGATGGCGGTACAGGCGCATCTTCTGCTGCTGATGCTCGTACAAACTTAGGTTTAGCTATTGGCACTAATGTGCAAGCATATTCTGCTGAATTACAAGGTGCTACACAAGGTGGCATCAATGGCATGAAGAACCGCATCATCAATGGTGCGATGATGATTGACCAGAGAAATGCTGGGGCGAGTGTTACTAATACAACTAGCGTTCTTTATACAGTAGATAGATTTGGTATTGTTGGCTCACAAGCAAGTAAATTTACTGCTCAACAATCCACTATTGCACCTACTGGTTTTATAAACTCTTTAGCAATTACATCTTCTTCAGCATATACCGTTGGAGCAAGTGAAGATTTTACTGTTCGTCAGCCTATCGAGGGTTTAAATGTTGCAGACCTTGGGTGGGGAACTGCCAGTGCATCCCCAGTTACTTTATCGTTTTGGGTGCGTAGTTCCTTAACTGGTACATTTGGTGGCTCTATTTCTAATTCTGCTCAAGACAGATTCTATGTGTTTAGTTACACAATCAGTGCAGCAAATACTTGGGAATATAAAACAATCACTATTGCTGGAGATACTACTGGAACTTGGCTAACAACAAACGGTATTGGTATTCGTTTATTTTGGTCATTAGGTGCTGGCTCAACTGTTAGTGGTACTGCTGGTTCTTGGGGAACAACATTCTTCCGTTCTGCCACAGGAGCAACATCAGTAGTAGGCACAAACGGAGCAACCTTCTACATCACAGGAGTTCAACTAGAAAAAGGCTCTACTGCTACTAGCTTTGATTACAGACCTTATGGAACTGAGTTGGCTTTGTGTCAGAGGTATTATTACAGGGCAATTACTGGAACACTTTTTAATCAATTAGCATTTTGTAATGTTAGAACAACGACAAGTCACTATGCTTTTATGCAACTACCAGTAACTTTGCGGGCTAATCCTTCGTCTGTGGACTATGGCTCTATTGGAGTTATTGCTACATGGGGAGCTGCTGTAACAGGTCTTAATAGTTTAACTTTTGCTGATGCTTCATATGGGACTGGAACAACACAAGTGTTGTTAAATGCAGTTACTTCTAGTGCGGTAGGAACTGTTGGTCAAGTAAGTATGTTACTAGGTAACAATTCAACAACTGGGTTTGTGGCTTTAAATGCGGAGCTTTAATATGTATAAAGAATTTATCCAAGACAATCCTTATGGAGAGCCTTCCAAATTCATTATTCGTGATAATGGTGATGGCTCTTTTACATCTTTCCCAGCACAAGACGACAATGAACTTTACAAATCTTACCTAAAGTGGCTTGCTGAAGGTAACGAACCACTGCCAGCTGACGGAGAATAAAGATGGTAGATGAAGTCGCAATCAGCCATACAGAAGCTCGGTTAAACTCTCATGAAGCTGTCTGTGCTTATAGATACGAGACTATTAATGGTAAAACATTAACATTAGTTTATGCTGATGGTACAGTTTCAAGTTATACGGAGCTATAAATGTCAGGAGAATTTGACCCAATAGAATATGGCAAGCTACTCGGTAAGGTTGATGCTTTAGATAGAAAGCTAGACCTTATGGAGTCAGAAAATAAAGCCATGAAAGATGACATTAAAAAACTACTAGGTCTTGCAGAGCGAAGTAAAGGTGGATTATGGGTTGGTATGGCTATAGTCTCCGCAGTTACAGGATTTATTAGTTTTTTCATTGGATTATGGCAAAGTAGATGATAGAAGCTGTCTTATCTTTCCTAGGCGGTTCAGCCTTCCGTATGATTTGGGGCGAGGTTTCTGCTTATTTTGTTAAAAAGCAAGAACACTCTCAAGAGATAGAGCGTATGACTCTACAAGCAGAGCTAGACGATAAAGCTCATGCTAGAAACCTAGAATCTTTACGATTACAGTCAGAGCTAGGCATTAAAGAGATTAAAGTCAAAGCTGATGCAGATGTGTCTGTCGAGGAAGCTGTAGCATTTACAGAAGCTATTAAACAGTCTTATAAGCCTACAGGAATATCTTGGGTAGATGCTTGGAACGCTACTATTCGCCCACAATACGCTGAAGTGGCGCTAATTCTATGGGGTCTAAAGCTATATCAACAGGGCTTTGTTATGGATAGCTTTGATATTGGTTTGATGGCTGTTATTGCTGGTTATTTCTTTGCAGATAGAACGCTCAGACGAATCAACAAATGATTACTCCTGAAGCCTTATCTCTCATTAAACATTTTGAGGGATTTAGGTCTAAACCTTACCTATGTAGCGCTGGTGTCCCCACTATTGGATATGGCTCTACTTTTTACAAAGATGGAACTAAGGTTACTTTAAATGACAAACCGATTGATATTCACTTGGCAACTGAGCTGTTGGATTTTACGATTAGTTCTATCTTTCTTCCTTCTGTTATTAAGCTCTGCCCTATATTGGTTAATTATCCGAATAGATTGGGTGCTATTGTTAGCTTTACTTATAACCTTGGCGCTGGTAATTTAAGGGTTAGTACGCTAAGAAGGCGGATTAACGAGGAGCGCTGGGAAGATGCTTCTAATGAGCTATTAAGGTGGAATAAAACTGGTGGAATCGTTAATCGTGGCTTAACTAGGCGCAGAGAAGCAGAAAAAGCCTTGTTTTTGTCATAAAAACTATTCATAATCAAAGGGTTTACATAACCTTGGGGATGGTATGGGAAAGAGAGCATATACTGATGAGCAGTTTATTGAGACTTGGAAAATACTCAATAGCCCAGCAGCAGTAGCAAAAGCATTAAATGTTGATGTTAGAACTGTCCATGAAAGACGCAATAAGCTAAAGGAACATGGAATATATCTACCGACCCTTAATGTTGCTGGAAACACAGTTCTATTTAACAAAGAGCAATTAAACGATAAAGTAGCCATTCGATTACAAGAAACTAGAAAGAACTCTCGCAGAGGTCTTGCGATGGACTCAGGAACAATCTTTGTATTCTCAGATGCTCACTTCTACCCAAAAGACTATACAACTGCCTTTAGAGCTTTGGTACATTTTGTCAAAGAGTTAAAGCCAGAGGTTATAGTTTGTAATGGCGATGCCTTTGATGGCGCTCAAATCAGCCGACACCCTCGAATTGGTTGGGATTCTAAGCCTAGCGTTATTCAAGAACTAGAAGCTGTCCAAGACCATTTAAATCAGATTGAAGAAGCATCTACATTTAAGTCTAATCTTATTTGGACTCTAGGAAACCACGATGCTCGCTTTGAGAACTTCTTAGCTGCACAAGCACCCCAATATGAAGGAGTCCAAGGGTTTACCCTTAAAGACCATTTCCCACTATGGAAGCCTTGTTGGTCGTACTGGATAAATGACCATACTGTTATTAAACACAGGTGGAAGGGTGGTCGATATGCAGGGTCAAACAATACGACATTCGCTGGTACTAGCATGGTTACAGGGCATACTCACCAATTAAAGGTAGAGCCATTTACTGACTATAATGGCACTAGGTATGGTGTTCAGACAGGATGCTTGGCATACCCACACGGAGACCAATTCATCGACTACTGCGAGGATAATCCTGTAGATTGGCGGTCTGGTTTTGCAATATTAACTTTTTACAAGGGTATGCTTTTAATGCCAGAGCTAGTTCAAGTCTTAGATGAAAAAGATGGTCTAGTTCAGTTTCGTGGTAAAGTTTATAAAGTATGAGAACAGAGTTAGAGCAAAAACGATATGAATACAAAAAAGCATGGGCTAAGGCTAATGCTGAGAAAATGAGGGCTTATCGTAAAAAATATGAAGAAGCCAATAAAGAAAAAGTAGCTTCTTATAGAAACTCTGATGAGTTCAAAAAAAGGCTGTAGAAAGAGCTACTAAATACAATAAAAATAATAAAGAAAAGCGAAAAGAAATAGTTAAAAAATGGTTAAAAAATAACCCTGATAAATCATTGCAAAATGTAGTTAAAAGAAATGCAATGAAAATAAACGCAACTCCTAAATGGATTGACGAAGAAAAAATTGCTTGTTTATATTCTGTTGCTGCTATGCTAAATAAGTATGGAAATGAAAAATACCATGTAGACCATATAATCCCATTAAGAAATAAGTTTGTTTGTGGACTTCATACTTACGAAAATCTTAGGGTAATAACAGCAAAAGAAAACTTAGCAAAAGGCAATAAGTTCACATTATAGGAGTCGTAAATGAAGCTAACACCTGTAATTTTGAAAGAAATCTACGAAGTGTTAAGCATTTGCGAGCCATTCACCAAGTGGAAGCTACCCTATGCAGACGAGATTAAATTTGAGGTCACTCAGGACATGGACTGCATGGGGACTTATCTATATGACGATGGCGGTGATTACGAGCATACTATTACTATTAGTGCTGCCCGTTGCGGTCATCTTGACACAGTTATACGGACTATGGCGCATGAGATGATTCATTGCTCTAGGCATGGAACAGTTACAGACGCTTGGTTAAAGCACGATAAGACTTTCAGAAATAGAGCATCTCAAGTATCAAAAGAATTAGGATTTGATGACAAAGAGCTATGATTTGTATCATATTGTTTACATAAGCTAGGTTTTTGTATAGTTTATGATACAAAATCCGATTATCTATGCATAAAAGATAATGATTCTTATTTATTAGCAAATTGTAAATACAAAAAGCTATAAGACCTTAACTATCCCACCTAGATACATAGCAACCGCTACAGCTTCCACTACAAAGAGAGCGTGGTCTTTGGTACGCAACCCTACCATAGTCCAAAGAAAAGAGCCTGTAAGCCCAAATAATAGGTTTAAAGGGTATATATTTAGGCTAGTCAATCCTATGCCTAAAAGACACAGAATCGTACCAGCCCATTTATACCCATTTAATCCCACTTGTTTACATCCCCTGTAAAGTCTTTTGGATACTCCAAGATAGGGTTGGCTAGAGCTTCTTGCATCCAATCAATATAGGTCTGTAGCTCGTCTAACGAGTCGCTAGATGCTTCTGCTCGCCCATGAGCGTAGGGTAGACCATCGACATCAAAAAACACTTCTCTGAGAGAGTAATAAACTCCCTCATCAGTATCTTCTTTGACTAGCCTAATATTCCACATTTAGTGATTCTGTCCTTCTAATGGTTGTTCTACTTCTTTCTTATCCTGTTCAGGTTTCCAATTTTTCATGGTGTGTTCGATTGCTTCTCTAATTTTTTGTAATTCACTCTCAGGCATATTAAAGTCCATCATCTTCTAAAGTCTCTATTGTGTAAAAAGTCTCTTGGCAGTTAGAGCATTTATGCTTTCTTCTGACAAAATAAGTGTCATCTTCGGTTTTAAACTGTCTGGTATCTAAACAGTAAGTTTTGTATTCTACTCGTTCTTTAGCATAGCACAAATGGCAAATCATTCCATCCACTCCAAAAAAAGTAATAAGGTTCTCGAAGTTCATCGCTTCTCGCAATAAAACACTTTTGTTCCTACTCTAAATTGCTTCATTACAGAGCAGTCTGTTTGGATGTTGTTATAACTAGAACCAGTGCCAACAATATTGCCAATAGCAAATACGACCAATAAGACGATAAGATTTTCTTTAACATAGTCCAATATTTTATTAAAAGTTTTCATGCTATCTCCCATACCAAGCTGCGGTAATGTCTACAAAATTTTCAGATGTTACTTTTTTAGATTTGCCTACAACATAGCGCTTTTCTTTTCTAGGCGCTCTGGGCTTTTTTTCTTTTACTCTGCGAAGTCCTAGCTCAGTCATACGAGCAAAACGAATCTTATCTCTTTCTGCTCTCTTTCTAATCTGTTCTTCCCTGAGTGTGTTCTTGTAATCTTCCATGCTAACAGATGGCTCATTACCCAAAGCGTAGACCCTAGACCAAGTGTGCTTTTCTACAACAAAGTCCTTGATATAGACCTGTTTCTCTTTGAGTAAATAACGCATATAAGAGCGACAAATATCCTCATGGAGATTCATAATCTCTGTAATCTGTCTGCTAGTCTTTGGTGATTCCTTGAGCAATAAGATAATTTGCTGAAGTCTTTGTAAAGATTGATTTGTTTTAAAACTAAGTGCCATATAAACCTATCAGAAAAAAGGGCTACTTGCGAGGTTAGTTGTATTACAGGGTTAAAGGGAACTCGCTTTCGCCCATATACTTAATAACAATTAGTAGTGCAGTTACCACCTGTATAACAACAGGTCGTGCAAGTAACGATACGACCACCTGATGTAATAGTGTGTGTTGAGCAATTAGCATACACCAAACTTGCTGATGCTGCCAACCATAATCCAATTAAAAGTTTTTTCATGATTACTCCTTAAAGGTAGGGCTACTCGCTGCGTCTAGTTTGCATCCCTTAGTAGTCTAAAAGCCTAGCATCCGCTTTCGCCCATTGTTAATTAAAATGGTACATCATCCGATAAATCTGCTACAGGCTTTGCCATTGGTGCAGTCTTTTCCTGTATATCTCGCTCATAAACCCACCCATCAAAACTCAATGGTAGGCTTTCAAATTTATACATAGTACCTTTTTCAGTTTCCATCTTGACACCAATCTTGAGGTAGCGAGTCTTTTCTTCGCCATGTTTGTTAGTGTAAGTACCAGCTTTTGCTACAAGTTCCTTAGTTATTGCCATATAAAGCTCCTAATTCAAAAGATTTTTTAATACAACAGGCTTCAAAAAAGTCATCAACAGTTTTATCTAAAACAATTTTTCCATTTCTTCTAGCCCTGACCCTAAAAACTCCATAATCTCTAAACTCTATTCCCTTTACTCCTGTTCTATTTTTTTTAAAAATCCTTCTATTCATAGCTTGCTCATGCCTAGAAGCCCAATAGCAATTTTCTTTGCTATATCCTTTATCGTTATTTCTTCTTTCTAATGTTTGTCCTTCTGTAGGTAACCCAACATCAAATAAGAAAACAGTAAATGATTGTCTCCAATCTTTAGAGATAGTTATTCCTCTCGCACCATAATTTTTAAACCATTTATTTTTTGGATTCTCACATCTTTGAATGATTGATGCCCAAATCCAATAGAGTCTTTTTAATTTAATGTTAAAATTTTGGTCAGCCATCTTGTATCCCTTTGCATGGTGGTTAGAATCGCCTAGGCAAGTTGGTAGCTTCCTAGGCTTTTCGCTATTTTACACCAATACTTTCTTTTTTTTCCAATAATTGTTCCATTAATTCATCAACTTCTTTATTGAATTGATTGACCTCTTTTACTAAATTATCAAGGTATTCATCATCTCGTTTAACTTCAACAACAAACAACTCAAGTCCTTCAATAAACCTATCATCCCAAGATATAAAATATCCTCGCTGCCTATTAGTCACAAGCATCTGAGCTTGCACTTGGGCTACATATTTCTTAGGCAAAATGCCATCAATGATGTAGTCAGAGTGAGTCAAAGTATTAGGCACTTTGCACTCTAAAATAGCATCTGAATCAATAAGTCTATCTGGAGAAGCTCCAAGCCAAGGAATGTCAGGGCTTTTAATAAATGCACATTTTTCTGTAAAAATTCCTGTTTTTGCTTCAAAACAAGCTATAGCAACATCTTCATAATCAATTCCTCGTTGCATTGCTTCATTGACATAAGATTGTTCAGCAGGCTTTTTTGTGATTCTTTCAATAGCTAATTGCAGTTTGTAGTTTTTTCTACTAGCAGCTTCGCCAGTTTTAATCTTTGCCATAACATCATTTAGACGAGAGCCAGTTACAAAACCAACTCTATCTAAGAACCAACTTTCGCTTCTTTGTTCCATCAATCACTCCCTATCCATAGGATAAGGGCTACTAGCCCTATACCCATTAATAAACCTATCAGTAAAATAGCTATTATTGTAAGCATCATTCAGGAATACTGTCCATCTCATCACAAAGATTAACAAGTCTTTCACAAATTTCTCTACTTTTAATTGCACAATTTTTTGCATCTCCCCATCTTCCCTGTAAAAAAAAGCTGTGCATCATTCTTACTTCTACTTGAAGGTCAATCCATGCTGTGCTGTAATCATCTTTGTTATCAATATTCATTTGCTTTTCCTTAAAATAGTTGATTGGTGTTGTTTCAAAATCTCTAATGGTGCTGCTAATCTCTTGACTGCATTAGATGGGTGGCAACACCATTTATCACCCATTTCCTTAATAATCGCTTGTGACTTGGCTAAGTTGTATTCAGGCATAAAGTCATAGACTGCCTTGTGTCTACCAGCTTTCATCATCTGTCTAATTAAATTAATATCGTTATCTGTCATTGCAAGGCTACCTTTCTTTCTTCTTTAGCTTTGTTAATACGAGCTAGAGCATCTTTGTCTTTTTGTGCGACCTTATAGGCATACGCAAAGTTCTTTTTAAGCTCATCCATATCCTTAGACAAGATAATCATTTCTTCTAAAGAAACTGTATCTACTTCATCCTGTGGCAAATCCTCACCTGCATAGATATACAGACCGATACCATGCAAAGCAATCGCCTTAGCCAATGCTCTTTGCATAGCAGTATTAACAGCGAAAGCATCAGGGTTAGGAATGGCTTTATTGCGATAATCCATAACAGGCAACTGTGCTGTCATAGACTTGCCAAAAGCATTAACTGTGCAGAATACCATCAGGGTTTCGCCAAACTTAGCTGGCTCTTTGTATTCCCATGTGGCTGATGGGTCTAGCTGTAATAATTGGTCTACAGCCCAAGCCCACGATAGATAAGACAGACCATTCTTTTTCTCGATATGGTTGCTAACATCAATCTTGCGAAGTTCTAAATATTTACTCATGTTTTCTCCTTTAAAAACCCTATTATCAAAAACTACTCTTACTTTATGCTTACACTAGCGACACATCCTTGGAATATGTCGCTATTTGTGCGTTTTAGCGACATTACTTACAACCTGTTAGCTCTCGCTCTGCCATAACTTCTAACCAATCTAGGACTTCTGAATAAATAATGCGACCTAGCTGGTGTGTGTCCTTGTTATACAAAGCATCTTCAATAGCTTCTTTTTTCTTGTAAAGAATCTCATCTTGTAGAGCTTCCATGAAGTTGTCGATGTTGTCGATTCTGTATTTGGTATTGAGCAACTCATCTAGCTGCTCATGGAAGGCATCTTCTGCCTGACATTGTTGTTGAAATGGTTGTTCTAACCAAGCGTCATAGTTCATCATTTTCTCCTTAACCTAAAAACCCAAAAGCCCACAAAATAACAGGAGTCATCAAGCAAGCACCTAAGAAAACACCACCTAAAATCTCTTTCATAATCATCTCCAAAAAACCTATCTGAACCTGTATGATGGACTAGAATACTTACACGAAACTTACAAATATCAATTATTTTTATAGGTGTTTACCCTATGTATGCAAAAAAAGTAGATTTAACTCAAAAAGAGATAGTAGCAGCCCTTAGAAAGCTAGACTGCTATGTATTGCATTTACACACAGTCGGAAAAGGTTGCCCTGACCTTTTGATAGGAATAGATGGCAAAACCTATCTTGTTGAAGTGAAAAAAGATGATAAAGCAAAATACACAGAAGCTCAATTAAAGTTTATGACTGAATGGCGAGGTGCGCCTGTTGTTCGATTAAATTCTGAGAAAGATGCTATTGCATTTGTAAATTCTGTGATATAAACTTACCTTAATCGCTTGGTGGCGAGTCAGAGTAAGCCTTAGTCAGCAATCTGCACCTACTCGGTGTCCACCAACGACAATGCCGCTACATTGTTGAGATTGCTGTCTAGGGCTTTTTGTTTTTGGAGTCCAAAATGAGTAAAACATATTGGGAAAAACTGCAAGACCCAAGATGGCAAAAAAAGCGCTTAGAAGTTATGAAGGCTGCTGAATTCCATTGTGAAATATGTATGACCAGTGAGTCTACATTGAATGTTCATCATAAACAGTATTTTAAAGGTAGAGAGCCTTGGGAATACGACAACAATCAATTGGTTTGTGTTTGTAAAGATTGTCATGAGTCAGCACATAGATACATGGAAAATTTTAAGTATTGTTTAAGTGTAATTCCTATGGATGGTCCATATTCAATAGGTGAAATTTTTAATATCTTTTCTGCTTTGGTTGGTGTTAAATATGATGATTATTTGCAAATGTCTGATTATGAAGATTGTGAATACACAAAAAGATTGTTTGAGATAGGAAAAAAAGCTAGATATGAAATGTATGGAGGTAAATATGAGTGATAGAACGCTTCCTTACTATAAATGGTTTTGGCAGGATTGGAGAGCCAATAGAAAAATACAGAGAATGTCTTACATTGAAAGAGGTCTTTATAGAGAGCTTTTAGATGAATGTTGGGTTGAAGGTTATATACCTAATGACATAAAAGAATTAGCTGATATTTGTGGATGCCCTGAAAATGTTATGACAGATGCTTGGCAAGTGCTAAGTAGTTGCTTTGTAGCAATAGAAGATGGTCGTTTAATTAATGAAAAATTACACTCTTTGAGAACTGAAAAGGATATAGAAAGATTAAAAAAAGCTGAAAATGGTAAAAAAGGTGGTCTTGCTAAAGCAATTGGTAAGCAAGTGCATAGCAGTTGCCATATAGAAGAGAAGAGAAAAGAAGAGAAGAAAAGAGAAATAGTAGCGACTCCTGAAGGAGTCAATGAATCTACATTCAAAGATTTTTTAAAGTTAAGAAAAGCTAAAAGATTGCCTTGGACATTGACTGTTGAAAATCAGTTTAAAAAAGAAGCTCAAAAAATTGGATGGTCAATGCAACAAGTAATAGAGCATTGTTGCAAAAAATCATGGGCTGGTTTTGAAGCTGATTGGGTAAGTAAGGATTCTGTAAGCAAAAAGTCGGATGATAAGGCTTGGATGTTTAGCAATCAGGGTATAGAAGCTAAAGCAGTAGAGCTTGGAGTCAATACTTATGGGGTTGCTAACCACCAACAGTTAAAGGACAAGATTTTGCTCGTAATGGCACAAAGGAATTTGCAATGAAAGTAGAAATTGGTAATGCAACTTTGTATTTAGGTGATTGTTTACAAATAATGAAAAATATAGCTAATGAAAGTATAGATGCGATTATTTGTGATTTGCCTTATGGTACTACTGCTTGTAAATGGGACACAATAATTCCATTTGAACAACTTTGGGAACAATACAAAAGAATTATTAAAGAAAATGGGGCTATCGTGACTGGGAAA
>OGVV01000024.1_pt1 | contig 15641 bp, 28 predicted proteins | sample 1575891 | NCBI WGS metagenome assembly OGVV01 (sample SAMN07581546, study PRJEB24739) | freshwater metagenome | place: Singapore | collected 2015-04
ACTAATCTTAACACTCTTTCCCTACACGACGCTCTTCCGATCTCCTAGTTCCAGAGGATAATTTTTATAGAAAATTGTTAAGCGAACTCGATTTACATTTCATTTACAAAGCTACCCAAAAGTATTATGGCAAAGAAGGACAAGAGAGTATTGATCCTGTTGTTTTCTTCAAGATATTGTTGGTGGGTTATTTGAATAACATCAACTCAGATAGACAATTAATCGCTTTTTGTAGCGATAGTTTATCGATACGCTTGTTTTTGGGATATGATGTTCACGAGCCCTTACCATGGCATAGTACCATTAGCCGAACCCGAAGTTTGTATGGCGAAGAAGTGTTTTTGAGTTTGTTTAAAGAAGTCTTGAAAATGTGCGTAAATAAAGGCATGGTTCGTGGCAAACGTCAAGCGGTGGATAGTGTTTTTATCAAAGCCAATGCTTCTATGGATAGCTTGGTGGAGAAAGAAGTTTTGGAAGATGCGAGTGCTTTTGTCAACGAGTTAGAAGAAAATAGTGAATTTAAAACCACTAGTACCAGAAAGAAGTTGGTAGAACAGCACCACGCTTGGAAAGAAGAAGCGTATAAAGGAATGCCCAATGCTACAGGAAAAGACAAAGTAGATGAATTTGGGAACATCATTCGTCCAAAATATGTATCGAATCATACGCATTATTCGCCCACAGATAGCGATGCAAGAGTAAGTGTAAAACCAGGCAAAGCACGACAATTAAATTATTTTGGACAAATCGCAGTAGACGATGCGCACCATGTTATCACAGGAGCGTGTTCTGATTTTGCTGATAAACGCGATAGTCAATGTTTAGAACAAATTGTAGAGCTTACAGAGGAAAACCTAAACGAAAACGACATTGAATTAGAAGAACTTTTAGCCGATGGCGGTTACAGCAGTGGCGAAGCGTTGGCGTATCTACATCAAAAAAACATCAACGCTTATATTCCAAACTTCGGACAATACAAACCCGAGCGAGAAGGTTTTACCTTCAACAAAGAAGAAAATTATTACCAATGCACTAAACCCGAAGGCAACCAAGCCAAACTACTTTTCAAAGGCGAAAAAACCGATAGCAAAGGCTACACCAAACGCACGTATCGAAGCAGTGAATCCGATTGTAAAAACTGCCCACTCAGAGAACAATGTTGTGGTAAAAGTACCAAGTTCAAGAAAATAGACGACAGCATTCACAAAGAACATTATGACCGCATGCATCAAAAGCTTACAAAGAATGCCAAATATGCCAAGAAAATGTCGAGAATACGAAGCAAAACGGTAGAACCCGTAATTGGAACCTTGGTCAACTTCACGAACATGAAACGAGTCAACACAAGAGGCATCAAAAACGCAAACAAACATGTACTAATGGCAAGTTTAACCTACAACTTGAAGAAATATTTGCGTTTTACCATCAGAAAACCAAGTGTTTTAGCTCAAGTTATTTCCCTAAAACAAGGGAAGTACTTTGCTTTTATAAGCAAGGTCAATATGTAGACCTTGGTAACTGCTCTCACGAAATGGGTGGGTCTGTCTACTCATCCCAATTTGCTGGTTCTCGTGCTATGCAACGTAGCTGTCACCTGATGCTGGCGCTTCTGGGTAACAAAGACCCAGACCTTCCTGACGAAATTCGTAACACACGAGAGCTTCGTGTCCTCGAAGATCGTATGTTCGGTGGCTCAGGTAAATATCAACTGTTCTATAACAAAAACACAGGACGCTTTGTAGAGGTGTAACATGATACCTATGGGTGCAAAAGTCAGAATGTCTGCTGAGGGCAGAGCTGTTTTTCGTGATTATAAGGATAATCCCCACGAATTGATCGGAGTTGTTCTCGAAAGCGAGAGAAAGCATGGGGGTTTGCCTTATGCGTTAGATTGCCTTGTCCGTTGGTCAAACGACTCCCTAAACACTTACGACTATGAGCATTTAGAAGTACTGTGTGACTTCTCTGAAAAAGTTTTGGAGGATTACCTATGAGGATTCCTGTAGGCGTCAAGGTGATAATGTCTGAAAGGGGGAAACATAAGTGGTCCCACTCAAATAATAACCCACACGATATTGTTGGCACAGTCACCAATTTCGACGAAGAAGAGTACAATCTTGGTCTGGCAGAGTTTGAAGAGGGGTTTTTAGATGATGAAAACTACTTCCCCTTTTCTGTAGACTGGGAAAATGGCCGCCACAACGTTTATCGTTACGGGGATTTAGTGCCTTTTATAGACCTGTCTGACAAAACCTTAGAGGAGTATCTGTAATGTACCACCCAATGATCATAGACTACGTTAAAGGTCAGACGCTTGGTCTTGAGACCAGAGCAGAGCTTGAAGAGTGGTATATCTACGTAAAAAACTTAGTGCGGCACGCTCTAAAAGATCACCGTAAGATTATGAATCTTACTTGGAGAACACTTAAGGAGTATTGCGATTTGCCGGGTGGGGACCTTGTCCACCAGTTTGGGTGGGATTACGACGAAAGAACGAGGCGCATGAAAGCTGTTTTTGAGTCTGCCCTGTCTTTCAAAGGTTTTGAACACAAAAAGTTGGAGGACTACCTTTGATCCATCCAATCCTAATGAGGTACGCAGAACTAGCTTATCCGGCAGGGGGTTTTGAACAGCATAAGACTATTGCAGAATCAGCTCTTGCCGACATTCTTCAGTCTTTTGAAGAGTCACATGTAATTGACTACATTACATGGGCCACTATGGTAAAAGCTCTTGATCATCCCGGTATTGGGGAGGAAGACTTTATGGATGTGTATGAGCATGGTTGGAATGAATACAGTTTGCTCTATAAAATTGTGCAAGAAATGCTTAAGCCAGTAGATTTCTCCGATAAAATCTTAGAGGATTATCTATGAACTTAGAGCAATTGTATAAGCAGCAGCGTAGGGCTTTTGTCTTCAAGGTGAGGCCCTACGTTCAAGACTTTGATGCAGCAGAGGAGATTGTGCAAGAGGCTTTCACAAAAGCCATTTCTTCCCAACATCAGTACGACCCGAAGAAAGGGCCTTTAAAAGGTTGGTTCACTAAAGTTTTATTCTCTTGCGTCTGGTCACACCTTCGTGAGCTTAAGAAACGTCCCCCAATGTATGACATTGATCTAGTGTTGGAGAGTGATCTTCTAGCTTATGAGGAAGAGCCCAATCTTCGTCAATATGTGTCTAAGGTGTTTAACACTAAGCACAGGCAAGTTTTGTTGGGTTATTTTGTTGTAGGTAATACCTATGCAGAGATTGCCTCCCTACTTGGCCTCACTCAAGATAATGTTCGCAAGATTGTACAACGCTTCAGGGATAATGAGAAGGAACTCTCAACATGACTGACTTCGCCGCCGCCCTCACCACGGAGGAAAAATAATGTGGGAAGCACTAGGAATCGCTCTAATCGGAGTGGTTATTTTTTGGTCACTCCTTATGCCTCAAGACGAGGATGACGTATGAGTGAATACACACCAGACAATTGGGTGGTGCTGTTCTTCAACACCAAATCCCCACACTATCGTGTCCTAGTTGGTTGGTCTGGAGGCTACACAACTGGAGATAGCTGGCGTATGAACTCTGGCATCACTAGTGTAACCGAAGATGACCACCACTACCTCTTTCATGGACATACAGGTAGTGTCTACCGTTGCCATAAAAATGCTTATGGGCTTCGTAGGAACAATTCTTATGTGTGGGGAGAACTACAAGAAAGGTATGGAGATAAAGTAGAAATCCTTGACCAACATAACAACTGGACAACTTTCGATTGGAAGGTAAAATATGCTTTGCTTTAAAGACCAAACCTTCTGTTCATCAGATTGTAAGAACGACAAATGTTTTCGTAACTATACAGACGTTATTCATGAAGCAGCTAGGAAGTGGTGGGGAGGAGACAATGCTCCCATTGCTTTTTCTGACTTTTCTAAAACATGTCCGGGGTATATGAAATGACTGAAATTCTTCACCAATGGGGAGGCTCAAACCCCTCTTCCCTTGTAGCAAAACCAGACGGAGAGTGCATTGACATCACCTACTTTAACACCCTCACCTACCATCCAAGTGACGTAGAGCAAGCAGAGATGTTTGGGCATCAGGTTATTGTTGCCCTAGAAAATAACACTGATCCAGATGTGTTGTCTGTTATCCCTTTGCCCGGATGGGAGGCTGTAACAGCCAACTCTATCCTCGTGGAAGAGTGGGCATCTGGTGTTGTGCGTATCTGTCAAATGTTGTTGGGGTAGGGCATGAATAAGATCGAAACTCAATTTGGGGGAGACATCTACCTAAATGAATACACAGAGTATAACGAGGCAGAGCTTGATGCTTTATTCTCTCTATTTAAAGCTAAGCTTGCTGAGGCGAAGAAGTCAGGTCTAACTGATGTCTTTGTCCAGTTTCGTTCTACGCTAGAACCTTACGAGGATTATACTACTGGCCCCGTAGAGGTTCAGGTCAGAGGTTATCGAGAGCTTAATAGTTTGGAAAAGGTGCAGCAAAAAGAGCAAGATCGTATTCAGGCACTAGCCAAAAAGCTTAACATCAGCTTCTATGAAGCTGGCGTCATAGACAGGTTGGAAAAGCAGAAGAAGATTAAACTATGAGGAGAGCTAAGTGCCAGTTATGGACTGCGAAGGTGATGGCCTTCATCCGACGAAGTTCTATGTCCTCTCGTACGAAGAGGACGGGGAGGTTGTCTCTCTGACCTCTCACGAGGAAATGAAAGACTGGCTTCTCTCTCAGAAAGTTTTGATTGGGCACAATCTGTATGGATGGGACATCCCCAACCTAGAGCGTGTCCTTAACATCAAGATCACAGCTAAGATCATCGACACTCTCTACTTAAGTTGGTATCTCTATCCTGAGAGACAACTACACGGACTTGAATGGTGGGGTCGTGATCTTGGTGTAGAGAAACCAGAGATTAAAGACTGGCATAACCTCACACTTGAGGAGTATGTGCACCGATGTGAAGAAGATGTGAAGATCAACAAAAAACTTTGGGATAAACAAAGGAGTTACCTAAATGCAATATATTCCGATTAACCATGATTTCCCAAAGCTGTCTTACCAAGAAGGATTTCTTTTTTGGAAAAACAAGAAACCAGCAGGAACTCTTGCAAAAAGCGGGTACCTAAGAGTTAAGTACGAGAGCATAAGCTACCTTGCTCACAGGATAGTTTGGGCAAAGTTTCACGGTTCAGTGCCTGACATGCACATTGATCACATTAATGGCGATAAGTTAGATAATAGGATTGAGAACTTACGTTTGGCCACTAATGGACAAAATTTCGCAAACAGCTTAAAAGTTCGTTCTTCTAGTGGGTATCGTGGGGTCTACCCCTTTAGAAATAAGTGGAAAGCCCTCTGTGCAGAGGAATACCTCGGTATCTTTGATACCCCAGAAGAAGCTTACCAAGTTTTTTGTCAGAAAGCTGTTGAGAGATGGGGGGAGTTCTGGGATGGACGAACTCGGCCTTACTGAAGGTGCACTTAGATTAGTTAATTATCTGTCCTTTAAAGCAGACTGTGCAAGAGAACAAGAGCGTAGCAAGTGGAAGCTTGACATTCCGTATTGCCGAGAGGCGCTGTCTCGTCTTGAGGGGGAACAGCAGCCCAAGATAGATGCCCTTAAAGCTGTCATGCCGATGGTGCAGAAAAAGCAGCTTAAGCAGCCACCAGCCAAACCTTACAAGAAAGATGGCACTCTCTCTGTAGAGGGAGCTAAGTGGCAAAAATATTTACGCGAACAGGGCTTGACAAAAGATCATTCAATGCCTATATATGTTCCTGTAAAGGAAGAGGAGCCCAACCCAAACAGCTCTGACCAAATCAAAGATTGGTTATTCAGTTTAGGTTGGGAACCTATTACATTCAAGTTTGTCAAGGAGGAAGATGGTACAGAAAGAAAAATTCCGCAAGTCAAACTTCCTAACAGCCCTGATATTTGTCCTAGTGTTCTGGAGCTTGCAGAGAAAGAGCCTGCCATTAATGAACTCGCAGGTCTTTCAATTCTTAAGCACAGGATTGGAACCCTCAAAGGCTTCCTCGAGAATGTGGACGATGAAGGATTTCTTAGGGCCAGAGTTCAAGGACTCACCAATACTCTACGATTTAAACACTCGACCGTAGTAAACCTCCCCGGTGTTGATAAGCCTTATGGTCGTGATGTTCGGGGTTGTCTAATTGCACGAGAAGATTATGAGTTGTGTGGTGCAGACCTTAATAGTCTTGAAGACAACACAAAAAAGCACTTCATGTATGACTATGATCCTGAGTATGTCAAAGAGATGTCTGTTCCGGGTTTCGACCCGCATTTGACGATCGCCAAGCGTGGTGGTGCTGTTACTCAAGAACAGATTGACTTCTTCGTTAAGAACAAAGATCGAGATGACCTAACCGAAGAAGAGAAAGCTAAGATCAAAAAGATTAATGCTATCCGTAAGACATGGAAGACGGTGAACTACGGAAGCACATATGGTATTGGTGCAGCTAAACTTGCTCGTGATCTTAAGGTTGAAGTCAAAGAAGCTAAACGTCTTCTTGATGTGTATTGGGGTTTGAATTGGTCTGTCAAGAAGTTCGCTGAAGATTGCAAGATCAAGAAAGTGATGGGGCAAGATTGGGTACTCAACCCAGTATCCAAAATGTACTACTCGCTTCGTTCAACGAAAGATATATTTAGTACGGTGAATCAGTCTTCAGGTGTGTGGGTGTTTGACAATTGGATCAGAGAAGTGTTGAAACGACGAAGACAACTCACTGCAACTTTTCACGATGAGGGTATTTGGGAAATCAAGAAAGGTAATCAAGATAAAATGAAACAACTGCTGCTTGATGCTATTCAAGCCACAAATGATAAACTTAAACTTAATGTCCAGATTGGGTGTGATATTCAATTCGGGCCAAACTACGCTTCCATCCATTAACAAAGAGAACAATAATGTTTAATGCAAAGAAACTTCCCGTAGCTTCCTCGTCTGACCGTAAACGTCCTGACCCTCTTGAGGCAGGCTCGTATCCTGCTCGTGTAGTTCAGATGATGATCCTTGGCGTTCAGCCTCAACGTGCTTTCAAGGGAGAAGAGAAACCCCCGCGTCTCACCATTCGTCTCACCTATGAGTTCTTGGATGAGTTTATGAAAGACGAAGACGGCAATGATCTTGAAGACAAGCCCCGTTGGCTGTCGGAAGAGTTTCCCTTCATGTCCCTCAAGGCTGACCTTGCCAAGTCCACCAAGCGTTATTTTGCTCTCGACCCTGAGGATAAAGCAGACGGAGATTGGTCCAAGCTGATTGGCGCTCCATGTGTCGTCACCATTGTTCAAGAAGCTGACAAACGTCCGGGCGTTGATCGTATCTACGAGAAGGTGGCTAACGTATCGGCTATGCGTCCTAAGGAAGCAGCTAAAGCACCTGAGCTTAAGAATCCCCCGCTTGTGTGGGATTTCTACGACCCTGATATTGAGGTTTTCAAGAGCTTCCCCGATTGGGTTCAGGAAAAGATCAAAGGTGCTGTAGACTACCCCGGCAGCGCCCTTGAGACTGCCCTAGAGGGGGGTTCAGCCCCTAAGCCTAAGGCAGGTAGCCAAGAAGAGAAGAAGCCCTCTAAGGCCCCTGCCATGGCCTCTGCGGATGAGGACGAACAAGAGGATTGGTAATGAAACCCCTCATAGATTCTGATATTCTCCTCTATGAGATTGGGTTCTCATCCGAAACTAAAGATGATGGTGTTATTACTCCTCGTTCTTGGGATTTCGCTCAAGGGTTGTTAGATGAACGCATCAAACTTATCTGTGATGAGGTGGAGGCTACAGAGCCTCCCCTCCTGTTCCTAACTAATACGAAGAGGATTAACAAACTTCTTAATAAACAGAGGAAACGAGAAGATGCTCCACCTAAAGAATACGTGGAAAACTTTCGTGTCGAAGCTGCCAAAGAAAAAGAATATAAAGGGGGACGTAAAACTGACAAGCCATACCATTTTTACAATCTTCTATCTTACATTCTTAGTAGCTATCCTACTAATATCAACGAAGATGGTCTAGAAGCTGATGATGCTATGTGCATCTACCAATACTCTCGGTGGAAGCAGGGCCTAAAAGACACCATCATCTGTTCTCGTGACAAAGATGTTCGTCAATGCCCCGGTTGGCATTACTCATGGGAAGTTGGTAAGCAAGCAGCTATTGGCCCTATTGAGGTTGATGAACTTGGATGGCTTGAGAAGAAATCTTCACAAAAAGTGTTTGGTGTTGGAGACAAGTTCTTCTACTACCAAATGATTGCTGGTGATGGAGTTGACAATGTTGGTGGCATTAAGGGTAAAGGTCCTATGTTTGCTTACCATCTAATCAACGAGGCTACTTCTTCCCGTGAATGCTACGAACTGGTGGCTGAGAAGTATGTTCAAGCATGGGGAGACGATTGGAAAGATAAGATGAAGGAGCAAGCTCAGTTGCTCTGGATGATCAGAGAACTTAACGAAGATGGGAGCAGGGTAGGATGGAAACCTCCGAAACGGGAGGTAGTAGTTGACGAAAGCACCTAAGACCCGTGCTTCTGGCACAATGACCGAGAGTGCATTCATAACTTTCGTAAAAGGACATCTGCGAAGGGCTTCTAGGTTTTGGAAGCCCATCACAGACACCATCAAGAACGCAAGAGTAAGAAAGGGAGTTTATCTCTGTAACGGATGCAAGCAAGAAGTGACTGCTTCCATCGTCATTGAGGGAAAGAGGGTCAAGAATGTTTTCTGTGACCATATCAATCCTGTTGTAGACCCTGAGACTGGGTTTAGCGGGTGGGACTCTTTCGTCAATAACCTCTACTGCGAATCAGACAACCTGCAACTATTGTGCAAGAGTTGTCACGACCTTAAAAGTAAGGCTGAACGATCTATTCGTTCCAATAATAAGAAAGAACAAAATGACCAAACTGAAATTTAACCGCTTCACTGATGTAGAACATACTCCCCTCCGTGTGTATAACCGTGCTGTGATGTTGCACAACATCTATGAAGATCACGGTCGTCATGCGGCAGAAGAGTATGCACAGTCTTTCACCAAAGAAGAGCGCCTACAGATGGCGCAAATTACAGCCCTTGTCAAAGCTAAGGGTACCAAGCATGTGATTGCTCTCGTTACCGCTGGCGTCGAGTTTGTTGACGATCCGTTTGTCGAGGAAGCTCAGTGATGGAAGGGGGCAACCCCTTCTCCACTCAAGTTGGAGGCTCTCATTACAAAAGCATGAAGATACAGCCAGTTGAATTTATCTTGGCTAACGATCTTGGCTTTTGTGAAGGCAACATCATTAAGTATACTTGTCGTTATCGACAAAAAGGTGGTGTTCAAGACTTAAAGAAAGTCATCCATTATGCGGAACTCCTTATTAAGTCTATTGAAGAAGATCAAACACCCCAACAAAAATTGGAGCAAATCCTACATGAAAAGCGCCCAAAAGAGGAAAAAGACACTGGCTATCTTACCTCTCGTATTTATGAGTGATGCATGAAAATATTAATCATAGATATTGAGACAGCCCCCAAGGTTGCCTATGTATGGCGTTTCTGGAAGGAAAACATCTCCCCTAAGCAAGTGAAGCAACACGGACACATTATGTCCTTTGCTGCTAAATGGTTGGATGGAGGAGAAATCTTCTACGAGGAAAATAGGAAAGAAGATGATCGTCTCATCGTATCTCGACTATGTGAGCTTCTTGACCAAGCAGATTTCGCTGTGGCTCATAACGGAGAAGAGTTTGACTTCAAGCAGATTAGGGCAAGGGCTGTAGTTCATGGCCTTAAACCACCGTCGCCATTTAAGATCATTGATACATACAAGATTGCGAAGAAGGAGTTCGGCTTTCCTTCAAACTCGCTTGAATACCTCACTGGTGTCCTCGGCTGTAAGACGAAGAAAGGGGGACACAGCAAGTTTCCCGGATTTGAGTTGTGGCTTGAGTGTCTCAGAGGAAACGAAGAAGCTTGGAGAGAATTAAAAGACTACAACATCATTGATGTTCTAGCTCTTGAAGAGCTCTACTTAAAGCTTCGTCCTTGGTACTCCAAGCATCCCAATCTTGCTGTGTATGCAGAGAACACAGAGAAGCCTGTGTGTCCCAAGTGCGGTGGCACTCACCTACAGTATCGTGGCTATGCCTTTACGTCTGTCGGTAAATACCATCGTCTGCAATGTCAAACTTGTGGTGGTTGGTCCCGTACTCGTTATTCTTTACTCGCCAAGAATGAAAACTTAGTAGTTAACCAAATTAGTTAATGAGTTTGTTGTTTTTCATTTTTGTGTTTGCAGCTTTAGTAGGAAAATATTCTTGAAGAAATTAAAACAATTGGCAGGTGTCCTGCAAGAGTTTAATGGGTTGATGGCTAGGACAAAGAAAGACCCTTCGGAAGAAAACAGAAAGCTGTTAGATGATTGTCTTCTTCGTCTTAAGCAACGTGTAGATGAGGTATTAGATTGAGAGATAAAGCACAAACATACTACCATTGGGTTGAGACAGAGAAGGGCAAATTTTATTTGGGGTACGACTTTTACCTTGGGTATGAAACGCTTTATGATCAAGAAAGAAAAAATCTGGCCTCAAAGTTTTATGCCCCTTCCTCTTTTGACAAGAAGGACTGGATTGTGCAAAAAGAAATTTTAAGAGAGGGTGTAGAAAAGGTGTTGCAATGAAGCTAAGTGCTAGGGTGGTTGGCCTTACACAACCCACTATTGAGCTGAAGGAGGCTGGCCCTGAGGGGCTAGTCGCCTACTGTGCTAGAGTTAGTAACCCACAACATCAAGATAAGGAGATTGGCTCTCTCTTCGATTACTGCCTCCGAAACAAACACTGGTCTATCTTTGAGATGGCTAACGCTGTTGTTGAGGTAGAGGCTCCACGGGATATTACACGACAACTGCTGAGGCATCGTAGTTTCAGTTTCCAAGAGTTCAGTCAACGATATTCTGACGAGATTGAGTTTACTGATCGTGAATACCGTAGACAAGACAACAAGAATCGTCAAAACAGTATTGACGATTTAGATACAGATACCTACTGGTCTGTACAGTATGATGTTAACAGGCTTGGACAAGCCGCTTACGATCTTTACCGTCATCTGCGTAGCGTAGATGTAGCCAAAGAGTGTGCTCGTGTAGTCCTTCCCGAAGGACTGACCATGAGCCGTCTATACGTCAATGGCACTCTTCGTTCTTGGCTGCACTATCTTGATGTTCGTGACGATCCCGGCGTAACTCAATGGGAGCATGTCCTTCTGGCTAGGGAAATTCGTAAAGTGTTAGAGCCTGTGTTCCCTTCTGTATTTAGAGGCTTAAATGCTAACCAGTCCTGATACACTTTTTATCCTGTTGTTTTTGGCAGTAATTGCTTTCTACTTATGGGCAGAACATGGGTAAACGAAGCGACTACGAAAAGAAGCCCAGAGACTACTACCCCACACCTCGTGCTGCTGTGGAGCCCCTCAAAGGACTACTCCCACCTGTAACTTTTTGTGAGCCTTGTGCTGGGGATGGACGACTAGCTAACCATATCGAAGAGGTTATCCCTGAGAGCTTATGTATCTATGCTCTAGATATAGAGCCACAAGCAGAGTGGGTGTTGCTAGGTGATGCATTGTCTATGAGTGGGGAAAGTGTGGATCATTGTCAAATGATCATTACCAATCCCCCCTTCACTTGGTCTCTACTTAAACCTATGATGGACCTGTGGATTAGCCTTCGTCCTACCCTCCTCCTGCTTCCTGCGGACTTTATGCATAATAAGCGGATGAGTCCTTATCTTGAGAAATGCGAGTGGATCAAGAGTATTGGAAGGGTGAAGTGGATTGAAGAAAGTAAAGTATCGGGCGTTGACAACTTCGCTTGGTATTTGTTTGATAATAACAAAGACGTTGGAGAACCAACGCTATTTTTTGGAAGAACTTAATGACTGCAAATATTGTTAACCTGTCCAGCCTTGACGAACACGACCAAGAGTATATGAAATTCCTCGACGACCTCAAGGAAGATAATGGTAGTGCTGTCTTCATCATCGAAAAGAATGACGGAGAAGTTTATGTTGGCTCTAACTTTGAAAACCGTCGTGATCTTGTGTATGCAATCTATCGTCTACAGGGTCTTGCACAAACTCTGGTAAATGGTGGTGGTGAATGATGTATCTAAGCCGAGAAGATTTAGTCTCTGAGTTTCATAAGGCCTTTGGCCACTCACTCGGGGAGAAGATTACGGAGAAAGAACTCCTCCTTCGTTACACGCTTATTGCAGAAGAGTGGGCTGAGCTTAAAGAAGAGATTGCTGCTGCTCTTGCAGACATCACTTCTGGTGGGGAGGTTAAGACAAAAACTAAAGAACGTCTCTTAAAAGAGATGGCAGATGTCCAGTATGTCCTGTCTGGAATGGCCGCTGCCTTTGACCTCCCCCTTCAAGTGGCTTTTGTCCGTGTTCACAAGAGTAACATGAGCAAGCTTGGGGAAGATGGCAAACCCATCTATCGTGAAGATGGTAAGGTTTTGAAGGGGCCTAACTATGTGCCCGTTGACCTTGAAGACCTTGTTGAAGACAGCAAACAAGTCCCCGGCTATGAATATTTTGGAGTACCTGTGTAATGACTGATAAAAAGTATGGCCCGACCCTTGGTATTTCTGAAGAAATTCACGCAATGAAATACCGATCTAAGGGGGAGAGTTTCCGTGACGCAATGGTACGAGTAGCTGACGCCCTCAAGGATAATGAAGAGCATTATCTCAAAATTAAAGACATCTTCCTTCATCAACGTTTCCTGCCTGCTGGTCGTGTACAGGCAGCAATGGGCAGTCCTAAAGTTGTGACTGCTTATAACTGCTTTGTCTCTGGTACTATCCCTGACAGTATGGATGGTATTATGAACGCTGCACATGAAGCAGCAGAAACTATGCGACTTGGTGGGGGGATCGGCTATGACTTCTCCACTCTTCGTCCTCGTGGGGATCATATCAGGTCGCTTGACAGTCGTTCTAGTGGGCCTATTAGCTTCATGGGTATCTTCGATGCCATCTGTAAGACAATCGCTTCTGCTGGGCACCGTAGAGGTGCTCAGATGGGGGTTCTTCGTGTTGATCACCCTGATATTGAAGAGTTCGTTGAGTCTAAACAAAATACCCATAATCTGACACAATTTAATATCTCTATTGGCGTTACGGATGCTTTTATGGATGCTGTAATTAACGATAAGATGTTTGATCTTGTCTTTGATGGGCGTGTCCACAAGACTATCCGAGCTAAAGCATTGTGGGATAAAATCCTTCGTTCTACTTGGGATTGGGCTGAGCCGGGTATCCTGTTCATTGATCGTATTAACAAGAAGAATAATCTGTGGTACGCAGAGACCATCGCAGCTACAAACCCCTGTGGTGAGCAACCTCTCCCCCCGTATGGTGCATGTCTCCTCGGCTCTTGGAACTTGGTGAAGTATGTTTACAAAGATGAAAACGGTAAGTGGCAATTTAACTATGACCAGTTGATCCATGACATCCCCCCTATTGTACGTGCAATGGACAATGTTGTTGACCGTACATTCTACCCACTGAAACAACAAGAAGACGAAGCAAAGAGTAAGCGCCGTATGGGGCTTGGGATCACTGGCCTTGCGAATGCTGGGGAAGCCCTTGGTTACGTCTTTGGCTCTGAGGAGTTCCTTGCTTGGCAAGCCAAGGTGATGGGCATTGTCCGTGACACTTGCTATCGTAGCTCTATCGCTCTTTCTGTGGAGAAAGATTCGTTCCCGCTCTTCGTTGCAGATAAATACCTGCAATCTGGTTTTGCAAAAACCTTGCCTGAAGACATTCGAGCGGATATCGCTAAGTATGGCATTCGTAACAGTCACTTGCTTTCTATCGCACCCACTGGTACGATCAGTCTTTCAGCAGACAACGTGTCTAGTGGCATCGAACCTGTGTTTAGCCACTTCTATGATCGTACCATTCAGACATTTGATGGGCCTAAGATTGAGCGGGTAGAAGACTACGGCTATCGTGTCTTTGGCGTTAAAGGTAAAACTGCTAACGAACTCTCGGTGTTTGACCATGTAAAGGTTCTTAACCTCGCGAGTCAGTATGTTGACAGTGCTTGCTCTAAGACGTGCAACGTGGGTGATGAAGTTACGTGGGAACAGTTCAAAGACGTGTACATGCAAGCCTACCTTGGGGGTGCATCTGGGTGTACCACCTTCCGTGCTTCAGGTAAGCGTTATGGCATTTTGAATGCGGCTTCTGTTGAGGATGTCGCTGAAGAGCAAGAAACGGAAGTTAACACCTTCGTCGATGAGAAGGAAGGTGGAGCTTGCTACTACGACCCTTCCACTGGACTGAGGACCTGTGAATAATGGTAATTGATCTTATTCGTGCTAACATCGTAGAGTTGATGTTTATTATTAACATCTACACCCTTTATCGTGTAATCAAGCTAGGCTAATGGCTTGGTGGTATAATACCCCTTCCCAGACTATAACGGTCTGGGAAGACCCACCTGTAAGACAGTCAATGGTGTTAGATGTTCATGGAGAACCTTTCACTGTCGCAATGAAACCTAACAAGATGGGGTTTGACCTCACCCCCAAGGATAAGAATAATGTTGGAAAAGCCCAAGGGTAAACGTGTTTCTCGTTACAAGAATGCGGGTGAAGAAGCCCTGAGTAAAGTATTTGACCTCCAACCTCTTAACGAAAAACAAAAACTGTACATAGACGCTCTTAAGCACAGTGATCAAACTATCGTGTGTGGGTACTCAGGCACAGGTAAGACGTTCATTGCAGCTACAATGGCTGCCAATATGTACCTAACCAAACAGGTAGATAAAATTGTCCTCACACGTCCGAATGTATCAGTTGGGAAAGACCTTGGGTATTTTCCGGGAGACATTAATGAGAAATTTGGTCCTTGGGCGGCTCCTGTTCTAGACGTACTGAAAGAGCGTCTACAAGGGGCTCTAGAGACAGGGATTAAGAATGGAAATATTGAACTAGCTCCCATGTCTGTTATGCGAGGTAGGTCTTTCCGTAATGCCTTCGTAATTCTTGACGAAGCTCAGAACACTACGATTGCAGAGATGAAGATGTTTCTCACTCGTATTGGGGAAGGGTCCAAGGTTGTTATTAACGGAGATGTTAAACAAAGCGACATTAAAGAGCAATCTGGTTTGTCTAAGATCATTCACCTCGCTAAGAAGTATCACATGGACATTCCTGTCATAGAGTTTGGCATTGACGACATCGTTCGTAGTGACATCTGTAAGCAATGGATTGTAAGCTTTGAGTCTGACAACCTCTGAAATCAAATGTTCAACTTGCAACGAAGTTAAACCGACCGAACAGTTTTCTAGAAATAGCTCCACAAGAACTGGTTATCAACTTCGTTGCAAAAGTTGTGTTAAAGCCCACTACCTAAAAAACGCAGATACGATAAAAAGAAGGGTCAATAACTACCAAAAAGAAAAGGCTCTTGACCCTTTGTGGGTAGAAAAAGAAAGAAAAAGAAAAACAGAGTTAACTAGAAGACGTTATAGTCACCGCCTTTGACAAGAATGTCTGGGCGAATGCTTTCAATGATCTTGTATGGCGTATCCTCATCGTATCGTGACTGGGAAACAGATCGGAA
>OGVV01000025.1_pt1 | contig 15220 bp, 29 predicted proteins | sample 1575891 | NCBI WGS metagenome assembly OGVV01 (sample SAMN07581546, study PRJEB24739) | freshwater metagenome | place: Singapore | collected 2015-04
TGCGAAGAACTATTTGGTGGTAGATGGATTCAGACCTCTTACAATAATAATTTTAGAGGTATGTTTGCTGGGGTGGGTATAGTTTATGACCCAGTTGCAGATGAATTCAAAGCACCAGTCATAGAAGAATAATTTTAATTTAGGAGAAACATGGCAGACAGCAGACCACCAGATATATCTGAACGCGTAATCATTGACCTGTCTGGTCGCATCTCTAGTTACTATGACCCAACAACTTACAAGTATGACTACGCTATTGGTGGCATGCCATTTATTGGTGCCATCACTGACAACACTCCATATCGCCGTCAGACTGCAGAGTTTCGTACTGCCCGTGTAGACCAACTACGCGACCCAGGTGAGCAGTCACTATCAGGTTCAGGCTACTGGATTCGTTCTCAGTCATCCTTCCATCTAGGTACTAACTCTCCCTATCAGGAGCCAATCGTTGGAACACTTGATGAGGCACGCTTTAGATATGCAGACTCTGTAGGTATTGACCCCTGGACTCCTGGACAAATCTCACTATTGCGTACATGTAATCTGCAGGAAGCATCAACAGATAGAAGCGGTGTATTTTCTACAACAATTAACGGTGTTGATTATCTAATCAAAGTAACTGGTTCTTCTACTGAACCTCACCGTGTAGACCGCATTAGACTTTCTGACCTTACAGAAACTACCATCATTACCAACTCTCAAATTACTGAGAACATCCTATATGGGTGCATGGGTGGTAATGACTTGATGTTAGTTACACCTACCAAGGTGTGGCGCTACTCCTTTGATGCAGCATCTCCTGCCTTGCATCAAGACTATGCAATCAATACAGCCAATGCTGCAAGCGCACATATACAGTATGTTAAGCAGCGCTTTATCTTGGCATACACGGATGTAAATAAGAATACTTTTGTTTATGAACTAGCCCGCAACACTGGTTCTTCAATTAACCTAAGCACACTTACTGCAGTTAACGGCTCTGCCACATTGCCTATTTGATTTACTTTCACAGCAGTAACAGAGTCATCAGGTGCTATCTATGTTGGCGGATACTCTGGCGACCAAGGCAGTGCATACAAGATTATGGTTGATAGTTCAGGTGCATTGACCACAATGACAGGTGTATTGCAATTACCACGCAGCGAAATCTTAACTGCTATGTATGGCTACCTAGGTACCTTCGTAGCCCTTGGTACAAGCAAGGGTGTGCGTATTGCTATTGCAGATGATGCTGGCAATCTGTCTTATGGACCAATCATTGCCCCAGTATCTGGAAATGTATATGCATTTACCGCAAGCAATGAATATGTTTATGCAGGAGTAAAGGCTTTTATTGGTGGTTATTCTGGTTTGATTCGTTTAAACCTTGGACAACCGTTGCAATCTGGTGGATACGCTTGGGCTAAAGATGTGTATGCCACAGGAACTACAGGCTCTATATGGGCTATTGCTACTGCTCCTGATGGGCGCAAGGCTTTCACTGTTGAGAACTCAGGTCTATGGATTGAGGACTCTGAAGATTTGGTTGAGTCTGGTGAATTAACCACAGGCATTATCCGTTATGAAACTTTAGAAAACAAAGCATGGAAGCGTATTAAGTTACGCACCGAAGGCACACTGCAAGGTGACATTGACATCTTCCGTGTTGTAGACGGCGCAGACCAAGCCTTCCGTACAGTTGCCCAAGGAAGCACGGTTGATTATGACTACGACTTGTCATCGGTTTTTGCGGATGTTGGAGTTGAAGCGCAATTTAAGTTCCGCCTCAATCGTAACGATACAGATGCCACGACTGGCGCTGTTATTTATGGTTACTCTGTTAAGGCTCTGCCTACTCCTACCCGCGCTCGTGTTATTCAAATCCCTGTCTTTTGTTTTGACTCTGAGCGTGACCGCAATAAGAACATCATGGGTTTCCAGGGCTACGCCCTCGGCAGACTCCAAGCCTTGGAACAGATGGAAGCGCAAGGCGAAACAGTAATCATCCAAGATTTCACTGCTGATGGCGAACCTATTGAAGCAGTGATTGAGCAGGTGTCTTTCACCCGCACAACCCCACCATCTGGAAACTTCTCTGGCTATGGTGGAATCTTACAAATCATCGCTCGTACTGTCGTTTAAACATAAGGATAGAAACATGACTCCTGCTGATTGGGCTGCTCTATGTGTAGCCGTACTTACTATAGCAACCGCTTTTGCAAGCGCCGTAAGGTGGTTAGTAAAGCACTACTTGTATGAACTGAAACCCAATGGCGGGTCAAGTCTTAAAGACAAGGTGAATAACCTTGAAGAAAAAGTTGACCTACTGACCGAACTCGTCAAAGAAGTATTAAGGAAGTGACCAATGAAACCAAAAGTTGCCAAGTCTGCCAGCCCTGCTGCATTGTCCATGCTACGCCAGGCGACTGCTCTTGCACCCCTACGCAAGAAGGCATCGGACGGTCTGCTCCCTTCCATTGCACATTTAAAACAAAGTCCTAATTCAGACCATAACACAGGTCTTGCGGTAGACTTAACCCATGACCCAAAACGCGGTATTGACTGTGCAGATATTTTTCAACGCCTCAAAGAGGACGAAAGAGTGGACTATCTCATATTCAACGGAAAGATATGGTCCAGGAAATTCGCAAAGCAAGGTGATAGAAAATATACGGGTAGTAATCCGCATAACAAACACCTCCATGTTTCCATCAGACCAGAGTATGCTGGTGACACCAGCCCATGGTTCTGGTGGAAGAATCAACCAAGCCTGACCAAGCAGATAGTGGCAGAAGCCATCGGTTCATCTCCTAAGAAGAAGCCAGCAAAGGCAGAAGTCTTAGTGTGTACCTGCTGCAAGGTTCATGGATTGGCAAACAAGAAAGGCAAATAAATGGAAACACTAAAGCAAGTATCGCTGACCTGGTTCCGTGCTGCAGCATCTGCTGCAATCGCACTCTACCTCGCTGGTGAAACTGACATCAAGACACTTGGCATGGCTGCCCTCGCAGGCTTCCTTGGACCAGTGTTGAAGTGGCTAGACCCATCGGCTACTGAATTCGGTAGAGCAAAATAACTTAATACCGTTTAAACAAAAGAACCCCCGCCGTCAAGAAAAATCTTGATGAGCGGGGGCTTTTTTGCGTTTATCCGATATGTAGTTTTACTTCACTACAGCACTTCCCCTAATACTGTAGCAAATCTATTGTAACACAAGTGGATAGGGTGGGAGTCGAACCCACGAGTTTAGTGCGCTCTAAACCAAGAGGCTGGTGCGTGGTCCAAGTTACTCGTTGCAACTTTTCACTTGGCTCCAGCCCTGGGCATTGCAGTCACGCCGATACTGCTCCGCTATCCATGGTTAGGTGCAGCGCCATAACAGTTCCACTATTCGTATGACCTTAGCAGGGGCTTGTGTGGACAGACCCCTCAACTGCACCGCCGTAGCATGACAGGGAATTGAACCCTGATTACCTGGTTGAAAACCAAGCGTTCTAACCATTGAACTACCGTGCCTTACTAATCTACCAATAAATCTGGATTGTAGTACCGCCGATGTGCTTCTGCATCTCTAGCCTTAAATCTTCTGCCAGCCTTGATTGCTCCGTTTTTAGTTAGTCGCCAGCCATTAGCGCCTGGACCAAAATGCCCCACGATTGACCACCAATAACCTATTCCTACTCTGTTTATTCTTATCTTGCCTCGGTTATTCATTAGCCACCTGTCTTATAGAATCCAGGACCCTTGAACTGAATCGCTGGTGGCGTATACACTCTCTGCATTTCCTGACCACACAATGTGCATGGTGGAATAGTTGAACTTTCAACAATCGTAAGTAACAACTCTTGAACTATTCCGCAGGATAAGCATTTAAAATCATACTTAGGCATCATGGACCCAATCTGCTGGAGTTGGGGCTGTTAGCAACGCGCCACATGTAGCACACTCAGCCTCTGTAAACCATAAAACAATTTCATAATCTTCAAAAATACATTTGACATTTAGCAGTACACTACCGCAAGGACAGGCATGAGTTGGAATACCGCGATAGTTCTGCTTAACTACCATCTGCTTTCGCTTACGCTTCAGCAGCCACATACACTTAACCCGTTCTGCACGAACAGGAGTGTAATAGAAAATTGACGATTTTGGAATTACACTTGTGTAGTTAATTCTTCGGCGTGTCGCTGAATAGAGGAGCGAGGTGCATGTAAACTCCTCTATTGCAAAGGAGAAACATGACACTTGAAGAAAAAACTGGGAAGGCTTACATCTCCCACAGCGCCATGAGTACATGGCTTAACTGTGGCTGGTCGTTCTACCTTACCCGCATACAGAAAGTGCCTGAGAATCCATCCTACTGGCTAGTAGGTGGCAAGTCACTGCATGAGTGTACTGAGTGGTATGACCAACTTAGCCCACTTGTTCAGGAGCAGGGCGACTTTGACTTACGACAAATCTTCCTAGATAAATGGGAGGAAAACTACCGTCTTGCTGACAACGGCATGCCGTTCCGTGCTGGAGGCAGGGCTACCAAGCAGTATCCCAACAAAGAGGATAACTCTTGGTGGTTGGACAATGGACCCAAGATGGTGGACTTCTGGATACAGTTTCGCAAGGACAGTGGTTATCAGCCTTACCTACTGTCAGGTGGCGAAGCAGCCATTGAAACTGAACTCAATGTAGAAATTGGCGGAGTTGCAATGAAAGGATTTCTTGACAGACTTATGGTGTCACCTGAAGGTGAACTCGTAGTCATTGACATCAAGACATCCAGCAAGCCACCAGTTACCTATACACAGTTAGGCACATACGCGATTATGTGCGAGAAGGCTATGGGTATCAGACCTGTAAAGGGTGCATACTTCATGGCTCGCACTGGTGAACTAACTCCACCAGTTGACCTATCACACTACACTGAACGCCGACTAGCCTCACAGGTTAAAGGCTTTAAGACAGCAGTTGACAACAACATCTTCATCCCACAGCCAGGCTTTATGTGCGGTACATGTTCAGTCAATCACGCTTGCTACGCAGTTAATGGTTCCGAATCACACAAATACCCCGAACTAGGAGAAGATACAGATGAGTGAAAACTCAGCAATCCAAATCAACTTCAAGACCAAGAAGGATGGCATGTTGATTAACCTTCGTGCCTCTGATGGTGCTGAACTTGACCTACTAATTGACCAACTATCACAGCGCCTTGCTGCGTTGGTTGACTTGGAAAGTTCTTTTGAGTCAGCAGCGCAAAGCAATACAGCAGCCAGCCTAGTTGCTTCACAACTTGGTGGCACAATCATCGGTACCACTGCGGTACCAATGCCAACTCAGGCAGCACCTGCAACTAATAAACCACAATGTACTTGCGGTGGAGGCGAGATGCGCTTCGTACCAGCAGGTATTGCTAAGTCAACTGGTCGCCCTTACAAGGCTTTCTGGGCATGCCCAAAGCCACAGGGTCAGGCTTGCCAAAACAAGGTGACTGCATAGTTCATGCGCCTCCTATCCCGCGCAATCCGTACTGCATCATCAGGGGGTGCGACACTGCCAACAGTGTGGCGCTCTCTGCTGGAGCAGCAGATAGCGTTTAGACGGGGCGAAGTAAGCATGATTGCTGGTCCTCCAGGGGCTGGTAAGTCAACACTTGCTCTGTCACTTGCAGTGCATGTGCAAGTACCAACGCTATACATTTCTGCAGATACTCACTCACACACTATGAGTTTGCGTTTGCTTGCAATGTTAACTGGTAGAACACAAGCAGAAGTAGAACCAATGATGGAAGCAGACAGAGAGTGGGCAGCACAAATGCTCAAGCCTGCTGACCACATCATGTGGGAGTTTGACTCAGCACCTACGCTCAAAGATGTAGAGGATGCAGTCCTTGCAGCACGCGAGCGCATGGGTAGAGATGTTGAACTGATTGTGCTTGACAACGCAGTAGATGTAACCATTGATGGAGCCGATGAGTGGGGCGGTTTACGCCTACTTATGAGAGAACTTAAATGGTGGGCTAGAGATACTGGCGCTGCAGTTGTTGTTTGCCACCACACAAGTGAAGGTGTTAATGGAAACCCATGTCCTCCACGCTCTGCGTTGCATGGCAAGGTGGCTCAGACTCCTTCGTTAATTCTTACAGTACACGGACAGATTGCTTCAATGGGTGTGTGTGCAGTTAAGAACCGATACGGACCCGCCGATGCTACGGGTGCTTCACCAGTGTGGCTTGCTTACGACCCTGCAAGTATGCAGATTAAGGACTTGGCTCAACCATGAAAACCTTACTCGCAATTCTTGCAGCCTTGGCAATGCTCACTGGAATCGCAATCATAGTAACAATGGCAGTCGTAGATATTGTTATTGATTTAGACGAACCAGAATACGAGGATGACGATGAGTTCTAATTGGGAACTAACTGAGGTTGGTAACGAAGGGTCGCTATATGCATCCCTTGAAAATGAAGCGGTAACAGTTCCTACTGAAAAATTGTTTACCGACATCAAAGCACAGTTAATGTTTATACCGAATAAGTTTGCATGGACAGTAGGATGGAGAGCGTATGTTTGGCGCAATACGGAAACTGGTAGGTTTCAAGACCTTACGGAAGAAGAATTCAAAGAACTTGTTTCTAAGGGGACAGTCAATTACACCAGAGATGGTGCAGGAAGCGATACAACAGTCGCCTCTACCGATGGACATGAAGGAAGCACTACTGAGTGAACTTCCAAACTTTGTGGAACTGGTTGATGAAGCGACAACAAAAATCTTCAGCCCGTCTGCCATCTGGTTTGAGTCACTCCAGTTTGCTGACTATGTGGCGCAACTTGCTGGACATCTCCGAGAGGAGCATGGACCCGACTGTAGAGAAGAAGTTGCCGAAAAACTAATTCTCATGGCAGAGAACTACAAAGAACTAGCAGAACATGCAATGACCATTATTGACAAATCAGAGAAAGCGTTGAAAGAACATGGCACACAGCACTAAAGAAACTCTTTCTATCGTATGGTGTGACAACGGAACCACTGACGGTAAGTTTACTGAAGGCTTGGTATACACACTGATACATGCACCACAGGTAGGCGTGCCAGTTAACAATGCTATCCGTGTACAGGGTAATCAAATTGCTAGACAGCGACAGGCTGCTATTGAAATGTGGCAGAAGGTTGGAACTGACTGGGCATTATGGGTTGACTCTGACATCGTGCTAACCAAAGAGATGCTCAAGACCTTATGGGATACAGCAGACAAAATAGCAAGACCAGTTGTTAGTGGTGTGTACTTCGTGTCTAAACAGATGGAAGGCTCACTGATGCAGCCAATGCCATGTGTATTCAATGAAACTGGTAATGAGTTTGAGATTACTTACCTTCATCCACTACCAAAGAACCAAGTAGTACAGGTTGATAATGCAGGCATGGGTTTAGTGCTGATGCATAAGTCTGTACTACAGCGTTTAAACGAGAAGTTCCCAGATGACTTCTGGTTTGGTGAGAACAATGAGCGTGGCGATAAGTTTATTGGTGAGGACATCGCTTTCTTCCGCAAGGTTAAAGCAACAGGCATACCTGTACATGCCCACACTGGTGTGATTGCTAAGCACATGAAACGATTTGCATTTGATGATGCGTACTACAACCTATATTGGGCAGCAGTAGAGCATGCCGAAAGGAGAGAGCGTGAGTCAACAACAGGCGAACAAGCGTAGAGGCTCAGCATGGGAGATTGACCTAGCCGATTGGTTTGTGGAGAACGGTTTAAACGCACAGCGTTTGCCTCGTGCTGGTCGTAATGACATTGGCGATGTGTATGTTCCAGGAGTTAATGGTGCGTATGTAGTTGAAGCCAAAGCACCACGCAGAGATGGTCGCATTGACCTATCGGGTTGGATTAAAGAAGCAGAAATTGAGGCAGAGAACTACCGAATTGCTAAGCGACTAGCCGTTGCACCTACGCCATTGGTAATTATTAAGGCAAGCAACAAGGGGGTTGGTGAAGCCTATGTCGTCCAGAAACTTAGTGATGTCCTCCCCAACCTCTAAGCATGACATCGTTAAAGTACTTGAACACTACGGATTTGCAATCTCTAGTAACCGTGGTGGGTGGCAATCAGTTCGTTGCGCCTTCCACAATGACCATGTAAAGTCGGCTCGTTTAAACATAGATAACGGTGGCTTTAGATGTTTTGCTTGTGACATGGCAGGCGATGTGTATTCACTAATTATGAAACGAGAAGGAGTTACCTATGGCGAGGCTCTCAAAATCGCAGAGAGAATTACTGGCGAAAGCAACGGAGAATTACGAAGGAAGCCTAAGCGAAGCACTTCCGTATCTGGCGAGTCGCGGTATAACAGAGGAAACAGCGCGTATGTTCCGCCTCGGCTTCGTGGCGAGTCCTGAAGCAGGACATGAACCTTACCTTGGTAAGTTAGCAATCCCTTATCTCACACCGTCAGGTGTAGTTGATATTCGTTTCCGTAGTTTAAACAACGATAGCGGTCCGAAATACTTATCAAGACCTGGCGCAAGCACGCACATCTTTAATGTTAATGCGCTCAATGATGATGCAGAACTACTGGTGATTTGCGAAGGTGAACTAGACACAATCATCGCAACCCAAGTTGGTTTCTCTGCAGTTGGTTTGCCTGGCGCTAACAACTGGAAACCGTTTTACTCCCGTGTCCTTGCTGACTGGGACAAGATAATGCTTTTCTGCGATGGTGATAACGCAGGTAAAGAGATGGCAAAAACAATCACTCGTGAATTGGACAATGTATTCCCCGTGTTCATGCCCGACAACCAAGATGTAAACGATGTGTTCCTTGCCGAAGGAGCAGAGGGATTACGCAAACGAGTTGGTGTTTAAACATGGGCGATAAGACAAGTCCAGACTATCTTGATGATTTGATGTTTAAGTTTCGCATCCTTCAAGGAGGCATAACAGTCATGCATCAGTGTTTAGTTTGCAAGACCTACGCAGACCCATCCAATCATAAGTGTGCCTACAAGGAGGTACTTGCACTTGATAGTTAAACTTAGCCAAGAAGAAGTTAGAGTCTGCACACTACTAGCAGTAGAGCGTTGGCTCACTAAGTTTGGGTCGGTTGATAGACCTAACTACGCAGCAGGTAAGAAGTTTGGAAAGTTAGAACCTGAGATTAACGCCAACATCAGAGCCAATGTAGCAGAGTGGGCAGTGGCTAAGCAGTATAACCTTCCATGGTCTGTGCCGTGGTATCCCAATGAACTGCACAAACAACGCAAGAACATACCCGATGTAGGTGACTTTGAAATTAGAACTATCCGTACCCAGAACGCAATCCCTTTCTGGAGTAAGGATGCAGGCAGAACAATCTTTGGTGTCAAGGTTTTAGATGAGGAGTATTACTCCATCGTAGAAATCTTTGGCTCATTTAAGGCAGACGACTTCATGATAGATGACTTTGCTGACCCGTCAATCGGTGGCTGGCGAGTACCTATTGAACTGATAGCAGGTGATGAGAACAATGACTAACACTTACGCATTTCCTAATGGAGATGAAATTCCTATAGAGCAGTATGCATACATAGTAAAATTCACTCGCAATCAACTTGCCAATAACTTAGAGCAAGAGGCAACTAACGCAATGAGAAGCGATGAGTATAACTTTAACGATACAGCAGTACGGGCTAAAACTTTTTTGTTAGCAGCAGAAATGGTTAGAGGTAATCATGGATGAGCAAGATAAAGTTTGGGAAACTATCTATGGAGTTGCCCGTCAAGTTGCAACCCGTGCTAATCGCATGCACCGTGGCATAGTAACCACTGATGATTTGTACCAACACCTATCGCTATGGGCGTTAGAACACTGGCACAAGGTAGAGCAGTGGCAAGCAGAAGAAAGTCTGAAGTTTAAACTGCGCAAAACTTTCTACAACGAAGCACAGAAGTATGTGGCTAAAGAGCGTTCGCACCTATCGCGCTCGCCAATCAACGACAGTTTCTATTACACACCTGAAGTATTGCATGAACTATTGCGTGATGTGTGGACTCATGAAGGCTGGACTGATACACCTGATATGAGCAGTGAATACATTTCACGCAGTACTAAACCTTCAGAGGGTGGCAATCGTGTAGCACTACTGTCAGATGTGGCTGCAGGTTTAGACCGTTTAAACGAGAACGATAGAAACCTACTTCGCATGCGCTATGCCGATGGTGGCATGGAATTTGGTGCGCTCGCTGAGTCACTTGGAACTACTGAAGAAGCCATGCGCAAGCGTGTCAAGCGTGCCTTAACAAGACTACAAGACAGGCTAGGTGGAGAAGCACCGCAGTGGCGTGGGCGTAGGCGTATTCGTAGCAACGCTGAAGCAAGAGCAGAGATTAGAAACCAAGAGGAACAAGAGTGACACACGATGAATACGAATCTAAATCACAAGCAAAGCGTGTAGAGATATTAAAGGCAGAGGAAAAGCAAATGACCCACGAAGAATTGCTACAGAAACTAGCAGACATTGCACACAATAAAGATGCACACGAAGCGCGTAACGACTATCTACTTGCCCTTCGTGCAGTAGTGGAATTGCATCAACAAATAGATGACAATTCTTGCTATCACTGTGCTACTTGGTATCCCTGCCCAACTATTCAGGCTATTGAGAAGGAGTTGATGTGAACATAAAGGTTAGTTCCAACAGCAATAAAGTAAATGGTTGGCATTGGAAGATACAGATAACTTCTCATCGTTTTTATATGTGCGACCACTGGCTACCAGAAGATGAAGAACATTGGGGTAGGCACTGTGACGAGGAGTTTGATAGACGAAAAGATTACAAGAAGCATTTGTCTACACATTTTGATAAGGAGTCAAAATGATTTACATTAAGGCTTACTACTACCGATTGAAGTGTGTGTTCGGCTTTCACTTTTGGATTGGCACACTAACAGGCAATGACATCAACGACCCAGTGGATTACTACTGGTGCATGTGGTGTCGTAAAGAACAGAAGCACAGCCCATACAAGGAGGGGAAATGATTATCGGACTAAGCGGTTATGCCCGCAGTGGTAAGGATACAGTTGCAGAACTGCTCGTATTGAACTACGGGTTTAAACGAGTGGCGTTTGCAGATGGCATACGACAGGCGTTGCTTACATTGAACCCCATCTTGCATGACGGTCATCGTTTAAACGAAGTGGTGCAGATATATGGATGGGAAGTTGCTAAGGCTAAGGATGAAGTACGCCGATTGCTTCAAGTGTTAGGCACTGAGGTAGGTCGTCAGCAGATACACGAGGATGTTTGGGTGTGGCGTTTGTTCAACTCCATTAACAAAGATGAACGCATTGTAATTCCTGATGTGCGCTTCCCTAATGAAGCACGCATGATTGAAAGTCAGGGCGGTGAAGTGTGGCGTATAAACAGACACAACCACAACGCAGTCAATGACCACATCTCAGAGCATGCATTGGACAACCACATGTTTAAACGCGCCATCTATAACGATGGAACTCTGGATGATTTGGCTGATGAAATCTTTATGCTAATGCATAATGTGTTTAAACTATGAGCGATGAGAAGATAGAAAAGTTTGTGCGCAAGATTGAAGATGCGAAGATACCTGTGAAAGATGAGTGGTCAGAAGGTTTAAACGCTGGACTTGATTGGGCTATTCGTATTATTACTGGTGATAAATCTGCTTCATAAATAAAACAAGCACCGCTTTCGGGACTGGAACCTAGGCGGTGCTTGCTGTTCTATATCTTAGCGTTGCCAGTTGGGTAATGCAATTTCATTGAAAGCCCAACCGCGTGCCTTGCGCATTGCTCTCCTGCGGAAAGAGGACACTCCACCCCATATTCCGTAGCGTTCGTGTACTAACGCCCACTCTAGGCAGGCTTCCTTTACTGGGCAGCCACCACACAAGCGGTTTCTTATGTAACGCTCGCCCTCTTGGTCAAACTTTTCCTGTACTGGATAGAAAATTTCAGTATCTAATCCTCTGCACTTACCAAGTTTAAACAAGTTAGGATTAAACTTGAAAGTGTATTCAATAGTACCGTCAGGCTTAACCTTTTCGCTTACTATCTTATGAAACTTTGGTCGTATTGGCATAGCCTGTGGCATTGAGATACTCCATAACTGTTGCGACAAGTACCTCAACGCGTACTGGTCTGGTGATTATTGGGTCAGTGGGTATCTCTGCGTTGAAGGTCAAGCCACTGATTATTAGATGCTTCTGTAGTCCTGCCAATAGGTCTGCGTATTCGTTCATTAGTACCACCCTCTTGAAAGATTGCTGCCTAGTGCCTTGCAGATATTGCCACCATACTTTCGTTGGATGTATGCAAGCCCTGCCTCAACCTGTACGAACCCGTCATCAGTGCGTTTAAACCCGACAAGTCCCCATGTTGCTGGCATGAACTGTGCTATGCCATACGCCCCACTCTTACGATTAAGTGAGCGTGGGTTCCAATTACTTTCGCGTGTCCATAGTGTGTACAGACATGTCCACTGTTCTAACTTACCCATTTGTGTAAGCAAGTCCACGGCATAGCGTTGGTATTCGTTCTCATAGAAAGCCACAACTGTGCCTGCGATGTGTTCACTCTCCACCTGTGGTGTTATTGGGATGTGTGCTTCATCAAAAAACCTGTCGTCTATTGCTACTGATGCAGTAACAAGCAGGAAGATAGCGACTATTCGTTTAAACATTACTCATCCTTTGCACTGATGTTTTGTATCAGTGTCTTTAAGTATTCGGGCAGGTCTGTATCGTAGCCTTCATCATCGCATTTGCCTACGATAATTGCACGCCCGACTAGGTGTGGTGTGTTACCAAACAAGAAGGATAATGCGCTCGCCATTGGGTTGAGCATTAAACCTTTCAGCAAACCTTCATCGTCTACATACATGGTTGCTGCTTCGGCTCCGTTGTAATCGTATAAACGCACCGCGTTAATAAAGCCATCAAACACCTGTTGGTAATCACTGAGTTGTTTAAACAAACGCTCCTCATGTGTTCCGTCTGGGTTGATTACTATTCCTTTGACTTGCTTTTGTTCGCTCACTCGTATACCTCTACTTTGTTGTATGCACTGGCGTATGTGTAATCATCAAGCCATTGGGCTAAGTCCTGCACGCCTTCAAACTCTTTAGTTAACCAGTTCGGAAGTTGATACCAGTTATCTACATCGTATCCGTGGTCATGATGCCATGAGAAATAAACCATTTGCTCTTTGCCGTCATCATTGGTGACTTGGGCTACGCGTTCCCATTGTTTTTCGTCATGGTCTAGTAGTTGTACCTTCACTGTTGTTCCTCGCCTTCGGCTAGTGATTTCATTAGGTCGTTGATACTTGGAGCCATGATGTCGTCATCGCATATCGCTCCGTGTGGCACTACTGTGTTAGATATAGTGCCACCGCATACTCCGCACTTGCTCATGCTGTTACGCCTAGCACTGTCTGAGTTCCTGATTTATCAAACTCTGCTTCGCAGTCTAGGCAAACCATAACTCCGCAGTTGCAGTGTTCGTTGTCCATGATTTCATCAAGGCTCATCATGCTTTCATGTTCGCAGTTCATTAGAAGGGTCTTTCAACCATGTTGGACATTTGCTTACGCATATCGTTTAAACGACCCCGTAGGTATCTGTTCTCCCGATGTAGTCGTGCATTTGTTAGGGCGGTATGAATAAGTAATCCAGTCGCGGTAACTAATGCAATAGTGATTGCGATTAAGTCTGTAAATTGCACTGTGTTTCCTTTCCTTATTGCTTTGTTGTTTGTATTAGGTGTGCGTACTTTGCACGCGCATTTATTTTGTTGGTGCGTGGGTCAGTTATGCCTGCCTCTTTGCAGAGTTCAGCATAGATAATTTGAAAGTCCTCACGATAGATTTCTCTCAAGATATGTTCGGCTTTGTTAAATAACTTAGCGCGAAGTGTGTTGATTTCTTTTTGTGTTAATTGTTTTTCGTTCATGGTGTAAGTATTGCGTACATATAAAAGAAAAGTCAAGAGTATTTCAAGATAAATTAAAAAATAATTTCAGTGGTGTTTAAACAGATGTTGCTTTTTCTTACTTCCTACAACATGGTGCGTTTAAACACGAGAAGTTTTACTCAGTGTCTTCAGATGTGTGGCGTTTAAACATGAGAGGTTATGACTTGCAAAGCATAAAGAAAAACCCCCGCCGTAGCGGGGGCTGTTCCTGTTTAAACTAGAAGGCTAGTTCCTTATCTTCCCACCATTTTGCATAGCGTTTCGCTTTGCGTTCGTTGTAGTTGCTGGTGTAATCGTTGTCTGAATAGTTCCAGTAACTCACGGGGCGTTCGTACTTGCGAGGTGTGAAGGTCTGATACTCGGTGATGTGACCGTCACGCACCTTGAAATACTCACCTTCCTTGGCTTCATAGAGCCAGTCAATTTCGCAGTCTGTCATGATTGCTGCGTTCTCTACTGTCTGCTGTGTTGAGCCATAGAATAGCGAGCCTGTGTTGGCTTGGGCTATCCATAGAGGCGATGAGTTAACGCGGGCAAGGTGCAGGGTTCGCGGGTCATGTTGTGCAACCCATGCAAGGGCAGCCGTTCCGTATAACTCGGCGAGAATTTCCCACGGCTTGCCGTCAGCAAACGCGATGAGTGCTGCTGCTGCCTCGCTGTCAACTTGTCCGATGCGTGGCACACGCAACTGTTTAAACAATTCATCATCGTTGGAGATGTGACCGTTGTGTGTGAGTACGATTTTACCGCGTGGGATGGGGTGGTTGTTGTCGTTGTTGGTTGGTGAGCCTTGCGTAGCCCAACGCGTGTGCAAGATTGCAGTGGTCGCGCCGTTGCATAGGCGTTCGCCTGCTTTAGGCACGAATTTTGTTGCACTGGTTGCTGCTTTACTGATTACGCGCCTGCCATTTTGTGGGTTTATCCATGCTGCACCCGTGGCGTGTTGTCCACGGTGTTCGATGTCATAAAGCATTTGCCCTGCGAGGTCAGAAGTTGACACGCGGGAGTAATGCTTAGGGTCTAGGCAGTAGCCTGCTATTCCGCACATATTTTTCTCCAGTCTGTTAGGTGTTCGTTAATTGGTGAAGTGTATCACTTGGGGCTTAGTATTCGCAACCGTTGCAGTCTGCCCGCAAGCAGTCGCCACATGTTACGGTCTGTTTAAACATGGCACACTCGCAAACTATTTGCTCAGGGTCAGAGTTTAAACGCCCGCATCGTAGGCATTTTAAGGTGGCGTTCGTTGTCTGTTTAAA
>OGVV01000026.1_pt1 | contig 15153 bp, 7 predicted proteins | sample 1575891 | NCBI WGS metagenome assembly OGVV01 (sample SAMN07581546, study PRJEB24739) | freshwater metagenome | place: Singapore | collected 2015-04
GTTTCCCAGTCACGATATCGCGCGCGAGAATGACCGGCGAGGACCACTCGTTCGCCGCAATCGTGTCAGTGGCAGAAGCAGAGCTTGCTGCTGCAACAGCCACATAGAGCGGATCAGTTCCGGCAGGGACCGTCGTGGTCCAGCCGTTGTTGAGACCAGTCAGAGCGCCGGTTGCGAAAGTGTAGGTGGTCGAAGCGGTGGGCAGCGCCGGAGCCGAAGCCGAACGGCGATAGATAAACACGCTCGCGTTGTTAAGGCCAGCCGCGCCAGCAGCACCATCCTGTGGACGCAGAATTAGTACTTCTGGAGTAGACCAGTCAGCTGTATTAATAGTTACCGTTTGCTGAGAGCCAGTCACAGTATAAGTAACCATATAAATAGTATCTATACCCGGCGGGTTCCGCGGAGTCCAGCCATTTGTGACGGCGGAAACGTCAGTCTCCGCCGTCATATAGTTGTAAATCACTGGACCGTTTGGCTTATCTGCCGCTGTAAGAGGAGTAGAAGATCTTCTGAACAATGTCACAGGTACGGACACTGGAACGAAAGTAGCACTTCCTTTGACTCCAGGGTTGCCTTCCAGAGGCTGAAAAGAAGAATAGTATGTAGTTGTCATGTACGAATCGCCTTATGTCTAACCCAGTAGAATTTCTCTACCCGTCCTGTGCCTTCATTTACGATATTATCTACATACGATCTAGTAGGTACCGGTAAAGAGGCTAATAATGTAGCGGTACGAATTGGAATATTTAATCCAGTCCCACTACTTAATACCTTAGTCGCCCCTCCCTTAGTTTCTGAAATCGTAAAAGAGGTTGGACTCAGTACAGATTTCACGAAGTACACTCTAGTAGGGTCTAGTCCGTTGGAAGCTACCTGAGGATAAATTGCCGCATTTATTTGTAGTTCATGCGGCGTTGAGGTAGTAATAGTATTTGATGTAATACTAGTAGCAGTAATAAATAGCTTAGAGGATACACCTGAGAATACTTCAGTGAACGTATTAGGGCTATTAGCTACATTAGGGTCATTATTCCAATATAGCTCTATACCGTTCAACAGTTCATTACTATTAGTGCTGCTTGTGACTATTAGCCCTGAAGGAGCTCCTAGAACCGTAGTAACAGGCCTTGAACCTCCGGATACATTGGCCCCTGAGCTTCCTCCTGACAAATCCGCTAGTGCATAGAAACTGTCGTCATACTCTTTAGCTACTATATCTACTAATCCATCTGGCTGATAGGTAACACTCTCAATACGAAATCTCTTGCCAGGGGCTACCCAAGTACTGCCATATCTAGGGTATACTAATTGTATTACTTCCCCTGCTAGTAACAAAATACCATGATACCTCATAGTAAAACTAATAGACAATCCAAATCGGCTTTTATTTAAGTAGCTATCGGCAAGGATCCTAGTATTATAATAATTAGTAATGCCTGGAATAGATAGGTTACCTTTTCGAGGAACGTTTCTATCTACTTTTAAGTAGTCTGAGTTAAAGAAGCTAACATTCCTAGCTTCGAACTTATTAGCAGGGTCAGCAAAAGCTGCTGTAATAGAGTTAAAAGAGGATCTAACTCCTTCATCAGATAACTGAATCTTTCCTATAATATCATCGGCAGTTACAATTCTAATATTATCATTAGAAGAGCTGCCTGGAACTAAGGGAGCGGCTTCCTCTAAATCCATAAAGTACTGGCCCGCAGTATACCTAAGGATCCCGTTGAAGTGCTCCAACATTCCATTTACATTATCAAATAGAGGCACTGAGGTGTCAATCTGAAGGTTAGTTTGGTATCTGGTTACATATCTTTGGTCATGTCCATCCCACCCACATAGTCTCCAGTAGTTAATATCATCAGAGTCATAGATAGAGTACCCAGAAATTTTACGTCCATCTTTTTCGTTAAAGACTGGATTTCCTGATGCTGTTGGAAGCACTAGATTAGAGCCCGGGCCACTTACTATAGTGAGAGTTACTGAGCTAATATAAGTTAACCCATTTACTGTTCCTGAGGTGTGTACTGGGGCGCTAGTTTTAACCCCTGCGCTATCTACTCTATATACTCTATCTTCGTTATATACTAATTGGTTTAGTTCCCAAGACTTCCATGAGTTCCACTTGTTACTAAGCTTACCTATAATATCGGTAAAAGTAACAATATTAGGAGCGAATTTACCTGGCACAGAGTTAGATACTGTACCTTGCCAGATAATATTGCCAGTTTGGGGGTAACGGTATATACTACCAGCCGTAGCTGCAGAGTTCGAACCTACAGATACGTTTGATCTAGCGTCGCACTTATTAGCGGTGGATAATACCGACGGGAGATTAATATCCCTGTTCGGATCGAGGCCTCTTCCATAAGTTTTAGACGTCATATAGTCTAGAGTTTGGATTGCAGGATTTATACTAACTCGCCTGTCTGCGTATCTGGGGTAGATATTTACCGTATCTCCGGCTCTTGGAATTGAAGTCCAAATAGTATCAATAGTTGCGATTCTACTTGAGCCGTTATAAGCAATAATTTCGGCAGTCTGTACGTTGCTACGGCCACTTACTGCATTAAATCTAACTACTTCGATAGTGTCCCCTTTATAAGCATCATCCACGGAGGAGGCAGAGGCGGGAAGTTTAATAGTATTAACAGAAGCCAGCCTAGAGCCTGCTGGAATGCTTTCACTAGAGTAAATGCTACTAGGGCTTACTGAATTGAGTGAGGTGCTGGTAACTGTTCCCGAAAATAGCTGGTAGGCAAACAGGGATCCGGATACATCTTCCAGATTACTGTCTACGATCTTAAATATAGGACTACTGTGATAAGGGTCGCCTTCTACAGTCATATCTGTATTATCAGAAAAAGTAAACCCAATATTAGCCCCTACGGTAGTTTTAGCCAGTCCTCCGGAGGATACATTAGTAGTCAAAGACCCTGTAAACTCCTTATGATTAAATGTAACCATTGTCCAGCGCTGATTACTGCTATTTTGCATATAGAACTTTGTTATACTAGGTACTCCATTAACATACCCTAGATTAGGAGGAGCACTAAATCGGAACCTTGTATTAGTAGTACCATCCGGGTTAAAGAAAGACCACTTATCCACAATCTGTACATTACTACTCAATAATGTACCTGATGCAGTGAATAAGCTAACTGTAGAACCTAAAGGAAAGTTGTCTGCATTCTCCTCCGCTACTTTTCTATCTTTAATATAGCTACCGTCATAGTTATAACAGTCTACTAATTTACCTCTGACTACTATTCTGAACTCAGGTAAAGTCGTGTCCCCTTCTGCTATTTTGAATTTTCCAGCCATATAGGCAGTATCTAGTAGTCTATGGTTGGGGCCCCAGTATTCTACCGTATCAGATCCGCTCCAATAGTCATTTTGAATCTTAAAGCGTTTAGAGCTAGATAAGCCTACTAATTCAGCATTAGCTTTCTGCCCTGGCTTACCTGAGAAGAAATCTAGTTTCATATTTATTGGGGAAGTAAGTTCTATATACTGCCCATCAATTAGACCGGTTCCCGAAGAATACCTTTGTGTAGGTTGCATAGATATAGCAGTATAGTCAGGGTAGAATGCCTCACTAAAGGCATTCTCTCTGATTGATAGAGCATTAAAGTTAAGTCCCGCGTAGAACGAATTAAGGTTGGCGAAATTAACTGCCGGCTGGCTCCCAAGAACGTCTCCACGGTCTGCTCTCCCTCTGCAGAATACTTCGATTGCTTCGTTGTCCTCGGTACCTCTATTTATTTCTTCTGATCTAGCATCAGAGTCTGCCTTATCCTTACAGATTAAACTCTGCCCGTCGATGAATACGTCGTAAACTCCCCCGATTTCTCCCTCACACAAAGCACTAATAGCATAGACAGTAGAGCTATCAGTATTCAGAGTGTCCGCGAATACTCCAATACCTTCGGTCACTCTTACTCCATAAATAACAGGAATAGATTTGGCTGAAAGCTGGAAATTGAGTTCTGTGAAATTTTCTCTTGTTACATCAGACCGTTGTACTTTAGTCTTTGCTCCTATACCTAAGAAACCTTTTTTTGCCTTTACTCCAACTACTTCATTGGTAGTAGTTAGATATTTAGACAAAATATTGATAGAAGTTTCTGAGTGCATGAAGCCCTTGTCGTAGGCATATATAGGCTTAGCAGTAGCTGCGGGTCTTGGAACACCGTTCTCGTCTAGAGCCCTATGGAACTCGTCCGAAGTGACGCGGCCCTTTACCTGGGCAAAGTCGCCCCAGTGGCTAGTTAACCCCCAAGTTACTTTGATAGAGTCCTCGTTATCCTCAAAGCTTACACTCTGAATAATACCTTTGAATAGATTTATGGGCGTCCCAATAATCTGGTGGGTCTCTGGATCAAAATACCCTCTATAAATAAACACTTCTCTATTTATAAAAGAAGCGTAACTAGAGTCATTCTTATTTAACAGGATGCTTATTACTTCTTCGCTTGATAAAGCTAGAATAACTGATTGAGTTCCAGTAGGTAGATCTACATCAATTTTAGAGACTCTAAGAGTGTTATTTTGTCTAAACCCAGTTATGTTTACTGGATATGTAGTAGCTCCTATAATTATAGAGACTTTATCTCCCTCTCGGAAACCCGCCTCTAGTACCTCCTCAATAGTTACAGGGGCTTGGAATACAATGTCCCAGACTCCGGTTGAAACTGTTGAAATTACAACTGAAGAGGATAGTTTTGCTCCCAGAGCATTACCATCAATTACTATGCTAGTTTGCCCTGTAGTAGCTTTTGTCTGCTCCTGAATACCCCCTACCTTCAGAACCTTATTAGCTAAGTAAACCTGAGTACCATTGGGTACTCCATTTAAGCTAGTGCTGCCGTCGTCAAAAGACACGTTAACGCTAGCATCTGTGAGGTAGGTATAGCGTTCTTTAGAAGTAGATACTAGCCCTGTTAAGTCATCGGGTTTTGAAGGCCTCTCAAACTTAATAAGGTGGGCATACTTAAAAGACTCATTATTTACTAGAGCATTCTCTAGACTTGTATTTACTGATCTTGTCATGGTAGTACCTCTTCGAGACTAAGTGAAAACTGATATAGGTTATCGGTATTCAGGTCATACTCTAGAGTATCTCCTTTCTGAATTACTCGAAATTTGGGGTTGATGAAACTAACTACAGCGCCGGAAGAAACATTTCTTGCTAGTGCAGGAGTTACGTGTATTCTTCTTTGGTTAATCGCTGGCTGAACAGTTCCTGCTCTATAGTACTCGTTGGTTTCCACACGAGTAATCTTATAAGCTTTCACGTGGTTTACATCTGCAGGGTCTTCAATATTAATAAAATCTCCAGGAGTAGGGTTACCAGCTAGAGCTTCAGTCATATCTGTTCCGGTAATAATGAATGAAGTAGCTCCTGCAGGAGCTTGTGCTGATGTTATTGTGTTGGCTGAGCAGTAAGTATTAAATAGAGGATTTTGAGGTTTATTATGTTGGGGTAAAATTACAAAAAAGGGTCTTAGTCTACCTTCTCTTGTTTCGAGAAAAGTAGATACAGGCTCAAACTCAGCTCTAGTAAGTGGGTTATAATTAATGTCAAACTCCCAAATATGAAAGCCTGGTGAAGCCATTACGCCTCTACCTGAGATTGTTCTTGACACCTGAACCTGCCTATTCGACCTAAACTTCACGGAGGCGAAGCCAGGTCCTTCGGACCCGGATGAATTGGAGACACCAGCTGTATCAATTTTATTCACTGGATCGGGAAGGATATTTGAAAAGGTAGAAAAAGTTGCCATTACATTCCTTATTTAAAAGTGTCCGGCCACTTGGGCCGGACACACTCTTTTACAGTTTATTTACTGAAGGTCTAGTGTAAATATTAGTATCTACGGACTCAAGAAAACCCTGGCCGGCTGCATTAGCCGCGGATCTAAGCATAGATATAATATTACCCTTCTGAGCCACTAGTAACTCTTCAACTCCTGAAGCATCTAGTGCCTGAATGTTAAAGGTTGCATTAAGTGGTTGTTGTGGCATCACATCGTTTGCAGGAGTTACATTAATTGGAGTTTCGGGGGTGATTACCTCAGGCCCCTTTTCTCCGACTACGAACCCACGATTGCCGTAGCCCCTCATTAGTTCCCCGCCATAGGCGGAACCAATAGTGCGGAAGTTATTCGCATTTGATCCGGTGCCTTGTGAGCCTCGGATAAACCCAACTTCCCCACCTGCGTTGGCACTTGGGCCTCTTGCGAGGTCTACAGTATCGCTTCTTCTACCTATAGATATAGTTGAAGGTACAGGACCGCTTCTTGAGGCAGAGGTACTTTCATACTGAGTTCCCGCAATTACAGCGATCTGGGCAGCGCCTAGGGCTCCTGCTATCCCTGCCATAATAAAACTAGCAGGTGGAGGTAGAGTAGCTAGAGCCATAGTAATAGCTGCAGCAGTACCCATTACCGCTTGGGCCATCATTAGCTTTTTATTCGTGTTGAAAGCCTTTCTAGCAATAGAGTCTTTCTTTTTCTCCATAGCTTCGATTCTGGCTACACTAGCTGCAGACTTACCGTCCCTTTGTTGTTCAGCGGCAATCTCTCTATCAATATTAGCAATCTTTGCATTAGAGCCAGCTTGTAGTATCTGATTAATAGCTCCTATTGCTGATGCTGCTGTGGAAAATCCTGACGAAATCTTTAAAAGAGAAGCTTCTGTCTCCGTTAAATCTTTGCCTACAGACTTTGATAGCTCCTCTGTACTCATTCCTACAACAGTAAGGGTGGTGTTTAACTGTTCGCCGAAATTCAGGAACCCATTTAATACAGTAGACATTATTTCGCCCTGAGGACCTAGTGAAGCGAACTGCTCAATGAAGTACTCTAGCGAGGGAGTTGCTGTCTGTAAGAAATCATTAATAGAGGACTTAGCTTTAATACCTCCTACTTCGATTCCTCCAGTACTTCCTTGTTCTCCTAAGGAGACTGCTAGACTGCCTTGAGGTGCCGAGTCAAAAGAAGTATATGCCTTCTTATTATCGTTAGCAGCAGAAGCAACTACAGCTTTCTCGATAGAAGTAGCTGCTTCAGTCCCTCCTTCCTTTATACTTTCTCTCAGGATGACGCCAGCTGATAAAGCCTCTACATGCATATGAGTTCTATGCTGATGGGCTCCTTTTTCTATCGCGGTTTTAATTATTTCCCCAGAGTCACTTAGGCTATATCTAACCTTATTCCATAGAACCACGTACCCTTTAAGAGCGTACTGTTCTGCTAGGGAATCCATTTTGGCTCTTATAGCAGGATCCGTAGCTTCTTGGGTTCCCGGAGCCATATAGACATCTATTGCTCTGAACTCCTTATGGCCTTTTCCGGAGTGCCCGGCCTGAGCTCCGTATTGCCAGTACTTGGCCCCTGCTTCGGTAGCCATACCCATAGCAATCTGCATAGTTTTAGCCATATCGTCCTGGCTTCGTCCAGTTATACGACCCATACTCGCAGCTTCAGAGGCCACACTTCCCTCTTCCTTTAGCTTGTTTAGAAAAGCATTAAATGTATCTGCTATTTCGAACAGCTTAGTCTTTAACTCAGGGATATTTAAATCCAGAGTCTTGATTTGGGTAGTGAACTCTGATAGAGCCTTTTCAGCGTCTATTGTTGCTTTGGAGAAGTCTGGTAATACAGCTTTAGAAAGAGTATCTACAGGGTTCTTAGCTTGCTCTAGGCTTTTTGAAGCAGCACTTAAATTCTCAAATATTGAGGCTCCTTGAAGAATAGCTCCTGCTGCCCCTCCAAATAGCCCTCCCGCAGGGCCTCGTGCTTCCATAGCTCTTACTCTAAGAAGCTCAAGGGAGTTTCTTTCAGTTTCCTTAGCTAAATCCTTCATAACACTATAGTCGACCGCTCCGATCATATCTATAGCATTGCTTACTTGGTCAAGGCCTCTTCTCTCTCTATCATCAATAGTGCCGTCAGCCATAGCTTGCTGCTCTAAGAAAGCTTTTTGTGCCTTGAGATTAAACTCTAACTGAAGTCTTTGTGCCTCCAGTAGGGCGTACTCGGCATCAATTGCAGCCATTCTTAGCCCAAACTGTTGAACAGCTAGCTTATACTCATCAGCAAGGGCCTTAGCCTCTAGAGCCCTTTCAGTTCGTGGATTAATATTGGGGCCTACCAATACTCTAAGTCTAGCGGTAGCTAAGTCTCTTTCTTGCTGAAGTAGTCCTCTCTTCAGGTCGAACTCTTTTTGTAGAAGAGATACAGCATTTTGCTGTATTTCTAATCCATTTCCTAAAGTATCAACCCTAAATCTTTCAGTTAGTTCTATAGCTAGGGTTGCTCTTAATATGTCTTCCTGTATAGAGGCGGTTTGGCGAGTAATATCTAGTTCTTTTTCTAATAATGATATTTTAACTGCAACGGCTTTTCCTGCGGCAGTATCCGCTCCTACTCTATTAAGAGCTGCTCTCTCTGCTTTTAGTTCTACCTCTAACTTATCTTCCGCTTGTTTTAGTGTTTGGGTTGCTAATGTTTTTTCTCTGTTAAACCTAGAAATAGTGGCCTGCAGGTCTCTTAGTGAGCTAATACTCATTGCATTAGCTACGGCCTGTCTTCTTTCTTCGTAAGAAAGAACTTCTGCTTGAGAACCTCTAATTTTATCCCCGAGCTTTTGAATATTCTCAAAGTCTATCTTAAGGGCGGCGGCGGCTTTCTGAGCTTCAGTTAGGTTCTCTGCGAGAATAGCGGCAGCATTAAAATTATATGCAGTAATTGCGTTTCCTAACTTCGCAGATTCTGCCTCTACTCCTGCAATAGTACCTTGTAGATTTTTGAGCTGAGCTTCCGCGTCTTTTGTCTCCTGCTCCGTATCCTTCCACCATCCGGTAAGCTTACCAATTCTCTCTGTAATTCTAGAGATTATATCTAAGCTAGCCTTATCGGATTTTAGATTCTCGATTTTAAGTTTTAACTCTTGTTCCTGCAATTTTAAAGAGTTTAACTTTAAAGTGTTCTGCAAATTCAAAGACTCTAGAACTGCTTGTTCTGCTCGAATCTTTGCAACTTGCATATCTCTTATCTTTTCTTCTTGGGCTATTTGAACTCTATAGCCCGCTCCAGTGCTAGATAAACTATTTTGTACGGTACTAAACTTAGCTTGCTCTAGCTTTAATTGCCCTTCTGCGATAACGGACTGTTTTTGCAGTGCCAAAACTCTCTGCTGTTCGGCCTCTAAAGCTTTTAATACGCTACTTGTTCCAACTCTTCTTGCTTCGTTTAGCTCTGCCTCTACTCTTTTTACCTCTTGTAGTTTACGATTATAATCTCCAAGAGTGGCTGACCCCATCTTTTCAAGTTCTGCTCTTCCCGCTTTGGCAGCAACTTCTAGGTCTTCGATAGCTTTTATCTGTTGTTGAGTAGTTGCATCGAATAAGCTAGCAGCCTTGGGACCTAAGTCTGTTATTTGTTTTGCAAAATCTTCGTATGTTATCGTACCTTTGGCAAGTTCTGCTTCCAAATTAAGAACAGCAATTCTAGATGCAGTCAAATTATCGACTAGTCCGTCGTATGGAGTAGAGGGGGTCGCAGATTTGATAAAATTAGCTGTAGCATCCTCTAAGTTTTTATAGCTTGAACGTACTTCCTGAACAGCAGTACCCACACTAGCATACTTGCTAGATAAATTACCCAATGCTTTTGCTAATATCTCAATTTGTCTCTCGTCACTGGCTTCTTGAAACTCTCTACTGTTAACAGTAGCTTTCATAATCTCTTTGTTAAGAGGCTCAAACCCAAGTTTAGCAAGTGAGTTTAAAGATTTAAAAGCTTCAGAATCAACTACATCACTACTTAGTGTCTGCCCCTGAGCCTCAAATGCTGTTTTAAGTAGCTCGGATGATTTGGCTGCGCTAGTAGTACCTAACTGCTTCTGTGCTTCTTCAACTGCTTTGAAAGCATCTCCAACTTCTTTAACAGTATTGGAAAGGGCTAGGTATGCTCCTGCCGCTTCTCCCGCTGAACGTCCCGCGTCAGCAAATACGGGGGAAGTCTTTTTTGCCGTTTCATCTACTCTATCTAAAATTTCATCTAGGGCTTCTTTGGCCTTATCTAAAGCTTCTTGACCTGCTGGAGGCGGGAACATCCAGTCCCAAACCATTCCTCCATATTCTTGAATTAGAGAAACTGCAAATAAAACTTGGCCAATAATAGGTATAGCGTTTAAGAAAGCAGCGCCTAAAGCTCTTACCCCCAGACCTAGAGCGAATAAGCCAGTTCTGGCGGTTACTGTGCTTGCACTTACGACGGCTAGACTTCTTGAGAATAGGGTTCCTCCTGCTGCTGCGGCCACTTTTGCATCAGCAACTCTTCTTAGACCTATAGCATATATTCCCACGCTTCTGGAGCTAGAGTTTACAGCATCTCTAATTCTACCTTCTCCTGCGGCTTCAATAGCAGAAGCTCGTTCGGATAGAGCTAAATCTAGGCGTCTTAGTCCCCTACTCTCTAGTCTAAGAGCATTTAATTTTTGTTGGGAATTAGAAACTACGTTAGCATGGGCTAGTTCTGCCGTAGTTAGACTTTGTAGTGCTGCTTTTTGTTCAGTTAGCTGCCTAATTATTTCCTGTCTGCTTTTTGCCTCCACAGAGTTTTGATCTGCTATTCTATTTAGGGCTCTCTCATGGCCCCCTAAAGCCCCGTTTAAGGACCTAAGTGCCGCCTCTCTTTGCCCCTCTACCACAGTTCCTGCTTTGAGAGCTTCTACATACTTTTTAACTCTTTCTGGGCTACTAACAACGTCAATTTTGCCTGTGGCACTTTCTGCTGCTGCCTTTTTTTCCGTTGCGGCTTGCTTTAGTGTTAGGTCGATTTGCTTTTTCTGAGATTGAATTTTTCTGTCGATAGCCGCTTTGGCTCGAAGTGTGGCCTCAGAAACCTGATACAGGCTAGGAACTAACTGCCTAGAAATAGTTCCAGCGAACATAACAATAACAGAGACTAAGGCTGTAGTATTATCCGCTAAGAAACCAACTACACTAGACACACCTAAAGTATTGTTAATAAATCCTAGAGTCTCCTTGGTTAAATTATTAAAGGCTGCTGCGAGTTGTACATAAGGGTCCGGACGAACTTCTTCGGAAAGGCCTCCAAACTTAGTCTGCCCTTCTTCTAGTACTGCATTAAGGAACGCTTGTCTGCGCTCAAATGAAGTTAGACTTGCTGCTGTTTTTCCTGTCTGGAGGGCGTACTTTGTAGTAGCTTCCTCTAGCTTAACCATGATACCGAGCTCGTCTAAAAGTTCGGGCTCAAGTTTACTGGTACCTTTTATTAGGCGGTCCATAGAATCGCCCATATTTCTTCCTAAGGCAATAGAAGCATTTTGTGCGACTTTAGTTAAGTCTTCAATTGATTGAGAATTGAATCCTGTTGCAGACGCTTGTGCGGTCGCCTGCATGGCTTCCGTAAGGCTTAACTGCCCTCTGGCGAGTTCCTCTACTCTTTTTGCGGTTCCAGTTAAGGTCACACCTAGGCGAGCACTTTGTACTTCTAGGCCTTTCATTACTGCTTCAGCCTGTGAGGCTTCTTTTAGCACATTGAAAGCTGCACTAACAGCGAAGGCATTGGCTGCTAGAGTCGCGTACGCACCTACAAGTCCAGAATTCTCGTCTCCAATTGTTTGTGCTAGTTTAGAGAAACTTTTTGTTGAGTTTGCGGTGCCAATGACCCCCTTAGCTTGCGTGTTATAGTAATCTCCGCTAGCCTTGTTAGCCTCTTGGGTCTTCTTCTTTGTGCGCTCTACAGAGGCCCCTAAATCGTCGACTCCTTTCTGAGTAATTTTTAGCCCTTTATTAGTGACTACAATCTCAAAAACTGCTTTATTCGCCATCTTCCTTCATCTAACGGAAATTCCGTGCTATTTCTTCTTGATTTTATCCCGCGCTTTCTTTAGTTGGTCTGCGGACCTTTTAATCATAGAAGAGTCTAATCTTACTAAAGTCTCCAAAAAGATCTCTTTGTTATAGACTCCAGCTACTTCCATGTGAAGGTCTATAGCAGTGTAGTCTTTACCGAGATAACCTATGTCAGGGTAAACTCTATCCCCTAGCTTATTAAATACTTCAATAGCTTGCTGAACGGCTATAGGAAAATCTTCAAAATCAGGAGGGCATTTATCGGGAGAGGGGTCCTGGCCCATCTGTGCACAGAGGGCCAGGTACTTATCCTTAGTCATTCCTTGTTCGAAATTATTCTGCCACTTTTCCAGTCTTTCCCACAGAAGGCTTTTTTGCTCCTGTACGAAAATTATCAAGATCAAACACCGTATCATTTACCCAAGTATCGAACTCAGCTGAGTTAGTAACAAGCAGCTTTGCATTATCGTGCGAGTACTCAAGCTCCTGCTCGGGGTCTACATTTGATAAGTCAACGAGCATAAAGTCTTCAAGATACTTTAGTTTAAAGCCTTTCCAGTTCTTAATAGTGGCTTTTGTAAACTCCGCAATAAACTTCTCTTCATTTAACTCTTCTACAGGCTTGCGAGTCGCTTTATCAAACTTTGTAGTGATACAACGCTTACGAAGTGCTGTAAGCTCTGGGCGGGAGAGATTAACTAGTTCGACCTCGAAGCCTTCGTATGCTGGATGCTCTACCCAAGCTGACTTTGTGTCGACCATTAGTTCACTTAAATTCATTTTTATTATACTCCTTGTATTGATGGAATTACTGAGACTGTGTTATCTGTAAGTCTAAAGTCATAGACTCTAGTGATTAGATCGTCTACACTCAATCTCCTTGTGTAGACTATTTGAGGTAGGTTAAAGGATAGAAATGGAGGAGTTTGCCCAACTTCGCTCAACAATTCTATAGTCATACTAGAATTAGTGGAGTACTCTGGTAAAGACGACCCGCTATCTAGTAGAAATTCAGTTACTGATCCACTTATGCGTCTCTCAGTTAGAACATAGTTTCTTTTAAAAGAGACTTCATTATTAAGAGAAGCATGCAGTGTAGTGTTTCGTGTCCACTCTATCCCGTTAGAAATATCTATATTGATTCCCGCAACAGAGTCTAAAATTGTATTGTTTATTCTTACTTTTACGCACCTTACAATCGTATAAGGGTCTATGTTTTTTGACTCCGGAGTTCTAGGCAGAGCGAGTACTTCCTCTAGTAGCTCTGCAGTTCCGGAGACACTTATAGTAAGTATACCTGCTCGTTCTATGTTTAGAGTTAGCTGTTCCAGTACGCTTGTTTGAAGCTTAAAAATTTTATTAGTAGTTTCTACAAAGATATTTATAGGCTCAATATTGCCTGTCTCATAGTCCACTCCGAAGAGTAGTGCATCTACTAATACAGCGTTATCATACTTAATTGGTGTAGTAAAAGAAAAATTAGCTGTATTTGCCTCCACAATAGTAGCACCCTTATTTAAGTTAAGAGGCTGATGCAGAGTCTTTTTATTATATTCGTTTTCATTGTAAGTTTGTGAGAAGGTAATATCCGGGTACACATCAATAGGTATGAGGAATCCGTCATACTCCACGTAAACCTGAATATCCTTTTTGAAGTTGTACATAGTCCTCCTACAAAAAGGGGGAAGCAAAATGGATCTTTGCTTCCCCTATTTCATGCTATTATAAATTGTATCCTGCTAAAAGTCAAGAACTATTTTTTTATACCCCGATGTAGCGTACGCGATTCAGTTCATCTGCACCACTAATAGTACTTGGTAGACCTGTGAAGTTAACTTCAAATGCGATTACATCGTCGTTATTAATTGTAGGTACTTCTAGGTGACAGTTCCCAAGATCAAATTGCACTGTGGGAGCAACGGTCCCTCCAACGTTTAGCTGGAGTTGGAATCTGTTAGTTACTGCTGTAGTTGCTAGAAGTAGATCTTCATATAGGTCTAAGCTTCCATTCGTGGCTTCGTCCGCATAGCAAGTTAGCGAGCCAGATACTGAACGGGAGCCAGTTACGTGCCCTAGAGGGACATTAACAACACCTAGAGTTTCTGGAGTTAGGAAGGTCATATTATTACTAATAGTAATGCTTCCTCCTGTTAGGGAAATGTTATAAGTCTTAGCTACTTGGGTTGGACTGATACCGACTAGAGCAGCAGATGTTAGTCTGTTTCTAATCATATTGCTTGTACTTGCTAGACCTATCTGAAGAGCTGCAGAAGCATCGTAAGTAGCTAGTTCGCTTAAGCGACTTCCCATACCAGACCATGAAATTGTAGCAATACCTTCAACATCGAAATTTAGAGTAGCTTCGTTTACGCAAGCGTTTTCAATTCTGTAAATTGTTGTGTTGCCCGACGCTGAGTAGTTTGCAGTACCTCCCCCGCTTAAGTGAGAGTTAGCCCCTAGTACGAAGTAGAGATCAAAAGTGGCTAGCGAAGCTCTGTTTGACCCTAGCGGAGTAAAGTCTAGCTGGGCGTTTGTCGAGGTAGCTGTACCAGAACGAACAACTGCTGAAGTAACAGTAAGAGTTCCGGTAGGTACTAGAGTTACAACATAAGAGACTGTAGTTCCAGTAACTGCGGTTACAGTAAATGTTCCGTTTGGTGCATTTGTAGTTGCGGTCACCCCCGCTACGTTGATTGCGTCCCCTACTGCGAACAGAGTATTAGCTGAAGTTACAGTAAGGGTAACGGTTGTTACGCCTGAAGCGGTAGCAAAGCTTCCTGCACTTGGTACTACTCCAGTTGTAGATTGAGTTAAGTTGAAGTTTCTATTTGAGAACATTGAGTTCCACAGTGCTTCTTCTGGTGCACGATGTAATGAGCTTACGATAGTTGGGCGTGCATAAATATCGAAACTCCACTCCGCAGGGGACAGTGAGTCGTTAAAGATTCTTTGCCCTCTACGACTACGACCACTTGTATCAGTCATTTCACTTAGAGTAACGTTACTGCTGTTTGTACCTTGCGAGAATGAGTATCCATTAAGAACGGGTAGCTCCCAGATTGTGGTTCCCTGGGCTAGATATACCTTTGTATCTCTATTGAAGAAGAGGTTAGTTGAACCTACTGTCATTTTAGTTTCTCCTGAAGTTTAGTACTTCACTTGTAGGGTCATTTCTCCTACGCCTAGCGGCGCGAGGGCCCCCTGATCTGTATCTATAAAAGTTATAATTATATCTCTAGTGTGCCCGGAAGCTCCTTTGGAAT
>OGVV01000027.1_pt1 | contig 14926 bp, 12 predicted proteins | sample 1575891 | NCBI WGS metagenome assembly OGVV01 (sample SAMN07581546, study PRJEB24739) | freshwater metagenome | place: Singapore | collected 2015-04
GTTTCCCAGTCACGATAGTCGGTTTGCGGTACGGTCGTTTCTTAGACGAATTCATTCAGGCTACTCCGCGAATTGCTTTGGCGATTATTATTGCTATCGTAATTTCAAAACCTTTGGAAATTAAAATCTTCGAAAAAGAAATCAATACGGTTTTATTGAAAGAAAAAAATGAAATGATGTTGGCCAATAAAAAACAAGTAGCCAATTATTTTCAATCTGATTTAGACAAAAACAAAGCGCAAATTGATAGTTTAAAATCGGATATTCTTAAAAAAGAAAAAGAAGTAAATGATTTGTATTCGGTTTACATCACCGAAGCTGAAGGAACTGCTGGAACTAAAAAGTTAGGCAAAGGTACGGTTTATAAAGAGAAACGTGAAAAACACGATGCTGCCTTGCAAGACTTATCTATTTTAAAAACTACTAATCAAGCAAAAATCGCCGATTTAGAAACCAAAAACAAAACCCTTGAAGCCGATTTAGATAAAAAAGTCACCGAAACCCAACCTATTATAGAAGGTTTCGACGGATTAATGGCGCGAATTAATGCGTTGAATAAATTACCTTTCTTACCATCGTTTTTCATTATGCTATTGTTTTTAGCGATTGAAACTTCACCCATTATTGCGAAATTATTATCACCAAAAAGCGAATACGATTTCAAACAAGAAGATAACGAAATGGGCATCAAAAATATGCTAGCTCAAAATCGTTATCAAAGCGAATTACAAAAGAAAACCGATGCCGAAATTTACGATAAAGTCTATGCCGACATCAAAGAAGATAAAGAACTGTACAACTACAAAAAGAAAAGTGCTACGGAATTATTAAAACTCCAAGCCGATGGTTTTGTAGAGAAGCAGAAGAAATCGATGTAAGGCTTAACCGCAAAGTTTATTAAAACCAAAAACCTGATAAGTTTAAAAATTTATCAGGTTTCTTTTTTATATTTTTTAGCGTTCTTTAGCGCAAATTTTTGCGCTCTTTGCGTTTAAAATTTATGGCAAATAAGAATAACCATTTCTACTTTTCCAAAGGAAATATTTTTCTAAAATTACTTTATTGATATCGTAAATTACATTCGGAATCATTAAGGCAAAATTTCTTGGTTTAAACAAATGGTCTGAGAAGATAATTACTTCTTTTTTTCCGCAATCCATAATACATAATCCCATTATTTTCCCCCAAGCTTTTTCTTTAAGTTGGGTTTTACCTTCGGTAACTCTGATGATGTTTTCGGCTACAATTTTTCCGGTTTCATCACTTGGATAACCTGTCTTTGGTGAAGCAAATGGCACTTTACTTGGAGTAAATGGCAGTGGAACATTAACTGCAATTCCAGCCGCCCAAACATTTGGATAATCTACGTGTTGGTAACTGTCTTTAACTGGAATATAACCTGTTGGTGTTGCGTGTAATTCAGGAGAATTAGTTACAAATTCAACACCAATAAATGGCGGCATCAACATAGAAAATTTGAATGGTAATTCTTCACCATTAGTCAATTTGATTTTATCTTCGGTAACTTCTTCTACTCCAACTTGTGTTTTATAATGAATATTAAACATACTCATGAACGATTTTAGCATAGTTTCTCCCATTGGCATTCCATCGATTCCAAAATGTCCTAAATAATCTTCAGGAGTAATCCAATACAAATCTACTTTTTTACGAATATTTTGCTCGCGAAGCCATTTTTCAACATTGAATAAAAACTCATAAGCAGCTCCCATACAACCTGCATTTTGGGTAGCACCAATTACAATTGGACCCGGATTTTTCTTAAATTCTTCCAATGCTTTTCTAGCTTTCATAGCTCCGTTTGGAGTTCCAATATAATGCGTATGTTCGGCAACTCCTGGCGCTATATCGTATTTTACTTTTGGACCTGTAGCTACTACCAAATGGTCGTATTTATAATCTCCTTTATCAGTCGTAACTACTTGATTTTTCACATCTACTTTTAAAGCTTCTGCATTTACAAAATCCACTCCTTTTTTAGCTAAAATAGTATCTTTTCTAAAAGAAATATCTTTAATATCTCGTCTTCCAAAAGGAACCCAAATTAATGATGGAATAAACAAAAACAATGGTGATTTATCAATTAAGATAACTTTATGTTGGTCTTTCCCTTTTCTTTTTATCTCTAAGGCTGCAGTCATACCTGCGAAACTTCCTCCTATAACTACTGTTGTTGTCATTTTGTTCTAATTTTATTGTGTAAAGTTACCTCATAATCAAAAGATTATCTGTTACAAAAGTTACACAAACAAAAAAGCCTGAAACGTGAATTTCAGGCTTTACATGACATTTATGTTTTACTATAGATATTTTAAAATCTCCGACTTTAATCGGTCATATTCTCCTTGAAGGATTAATCCGTTATCCAATAATTTTTTATAATTCTGAAGTTTAGCAAACAACTCGTCTTGTGTTAATTGCGCTAACCCTTTTTCTTCTGAAATTGAAGCTTCTACTTCCGTGTCACGAATCACATCATTTGGAGTAGGCATTAACTCAGCAAAATGAGTCACTTCTTCTGTTTGCATTTCCTCAACTACTTCTTGAACTGGGGTTTCCGTTTTAACTTCTTCAACAATTGGAGTAGTTAGTTTTGGATTTTTCAACAAATCCAGTTGTTCTTTTGCGTAAGTATATAATTTTCTTGCTTGATTTTTTGGCAAATAATCAACCGTATGTGTTAAATCAGAATTAGTAGTAAATGTAAAATCAGCTCCTAAAATACCTTCTTTTACAAACGAACCAGAGATGTCATCCCAATCGTAATCAATGAATTCCATTGATAATCCTAAATTCTTAGGTTTACATAAAATGATACGTTTGTTTGTTACCACAATGCTATCTGGAAAAATAGTTACCGCTGGTTTTTTTTGAACAGCAATGTAGCCTACTTCTTCGTTCGACATTAAAAGATTCTCCAATTTAGCTGTGATTTTTTCAATAGCTTTTGGATCTTGATCTTCGTTTAATATTTTTTTTAAGTTGTCTATCATGATAGTTACTTTGAATTTTCATTTAATAGCACAAAAGTAATGCCTAATTTTCTAATTCTTGAATTTCTTGTTGGACTTTTTTCGTTAAACTTTTGAAAACAAGTTCGTAAGAATGATTAATCAATTCGCACATCATTTTATCGGAAACATCACCATGAAAACGAACGGTATTCCAATGTATTTTACTCATGTGATAGCCTGGTTCAATGGCTTCATATTCCGCTCGAAGTTCCAAAGCACGTTCTGGATCGCATTTTAAATTTAACGAAGGCGTTCCTTTTTCCCATTCGGATAATGAGGTTAAGCAAAACATTTTTCCACCTACTTTAAATACCAAAGTATCTTCATCAAACGGAAAATGTTCAGTGACACCTTTTTTAGATTGGCAGAATTCGTATAGTTGTTGGATGTCCATTTTGATGATTACTTTTCAATTTTATACAAAATAGGTTTTGATGGTGAAGCATCATTTTCAAACGAAGCGAATTGTAAATTCAATAAATAACTCCCGTCTTTTATTTCTTCTTTAACGTAAATCATTTCCGTAATCGTACAATTGAATCGAGCATCTTGATTGACTTGATTCACATCTTTTACATTCCAAAACGCTTTATGTGCTAATAATTTTCCTTCGTCGTGTTCTTTGTCGACACTTGGCAAATCGACAAGCAAATGTTGAATTCCTTTTTCTTTAATAAAAATCGCAGCAGCTTCTTCCAAATAAGGAGGATTTGTATTGGAATAATTCAGATGCTTTTTGTTTTCTGAATTTGGCAATGTTCTGATGATGATTGCTTCTGGCGAATTTCCTCCCAATGCTGATTCAATTTGCTCTTTTGTAATAACTAAATCTTCTCCAACAGCTTTTGGTTCAACCGAAATCAATTCTGCAATAAAGAAAAACTGCTTTAAACATTGATTTATTGAATAAAAATCGCGGGTAATATGTCCTAAACATTCTGTATGAGTACCATGCGCGTGTGGATTGAAGAAAATATTATTAAAATTCGTTGACGATTTTCCTTCCGAAACTTTTCCTATCCAATCGCCCATTTTTACAGGTTCAATTTCCGGTGTATTTTGATACCATGCAATCGGATTTTGTTCGTTGTTTGTTAATGGGATGGAAATATCAAGAGGTTTTGATAAGTCGATTTCTATGTTGTTAATTTTTGCTAGCATAATAATTTAACCACAAAGGTCACAAAGTTTTTACACTAAGTTCACAAAGCTTTGTGTATCATTGTGCTTTCTTTGTGTTCTTAGTGGTTCATAATCATTCCAAATTTAATAAAAACAAATCACTCGCAATCCCATCACTCAAAAACTTTCCTTTTTTTGTAGTTCTTAGGATATTATTATCAATAAATAACAAATGGTCTTCGATGAATTTTGTTGCTTGTTGGTTCAGATAATCCAAATAGATTTTTCCAAATTCTTGTTCGATTCGATCTAATGAAATGCCCCAAATCGTGCGCAAACCCGTCATGATATATTCGTTGTAACGATCGGTTTTTGTTAACGTTTCGATTTCGATAGGTAATTTATTTTCTTGAATCGATTTGATATAAAGCGAATTATTAGAAATATTCCAACCTCTATTTTTTCCATCATAACTGTGAGCAGACGGACCAATTCCGATGTATTTTTTACCTAACCAATAACTAGAATTGTTTTTGGAGAAATAGTTTTCCTTTCCAAAGTTCGATAATTCATAATGAATGAATCCGTTTTCCGAAAGTTTGTCAACCAAAATATGAAAATGTTCTTGCGCCACTTCATCCTCAGGTTGTGGAATGATTCCTTTTTGAATAAACGAATGCAAAGCCGTTTTGGGCTCGACCGTTAAGGCGTAACTCGAAATATGCGGAACTCCAAAAGACAAAGCAGTTTCTATATTTTGCAACCATTTTTCGTTACTCATTTCGGGAATTCCGTAAATCAAATCAATAGAAATATTATCGAAATATTGTGTTGCTGTTTCCAAACATTTTTTAGCTTCTTCAGCATTGTGCGCACGATTCATCATCTTCAAATCGTCTTCAAAAAACGATTGAATTCCGATTGATAAACGATTGACTTTATTTTTTGAGAGTTCAATTATTCGGTTTTCAGTTAAATCATCTGGATTGGCTTCTACCGTAATTTCTGGATTTTCGACTACTTTATAATTTCGATATACTTCATCAATCAAAAATCTTAAATCTTCAACCTGTAATATCGAAGGCGTTCCACCGCCAAAATAAATCGTTTCTACAATCTCATCTTGAAACTCGTTTTTACGCAATTGAATTTCTTTAGCCAATGCCAAAACCATCTCCTCTTTCTTCTTCAAATTAGTAGAAAAATGAAAATCGCAATAGTGACAAGCTTGTTTGCAAAAAGGGATATGGATGTAGATTCCTGACATTTTATTAGTATTCAATCGCAGTTGCAGTTTGCAGTACTGAGACTGAAAACTGCAACTGAAAACTATTTTTTTATTCTTGATTCATTCTGTTTCACAAAAGCATCCCAACCCGAGTAACTTTTTCCCACTTCTACTCTTCCCGAATTGAAAAAATGACAAACAGCTGCTGCTAAACCATCAGTAGAGTCAAGATTTTTTGGTAATTCTTTTAAACCTAATAATTGTTGAAGCATTTTGGCAACTTGTTCCTTGCTGGCGTTTCCGTTTCCAGTAATCGCCATTTTAATTTTCTTGGGTTCGTATTCAGTAATTGGAATATCTCTTGAAAGTCCGGCTGCCATGGCAACGCCTTGTGCTCTTCCTAACTTTAACATCGATTGTACATTTTTCCCAAAGAAAGGCGCTTCAATCGCAATTTCATCGGGATTGTGCGTGTCGATTAATTCTATGGTACGTTCAAAAATGACTCTTAATTTCTGATAATGGTTGTCATATTTGGATAAAATAAGTTCGTTCAACTGCAGAAATTCCATTTTCTTGTTGACTACTTTGATTAATCCAAAACCCATAATCGTGGTTCCCGGGTCGATTCCTAATATGATGCGTTCGTTTACCAATTATTTTGTTTTAAGTTTCAAGTTTCAAGTTCAAAGTTTTCGTTTCTTTGTACCAATGATTACAATTCCTCACAAAGCTAAGCAATTCCTTGTTTTTACCATCAAACTTTTGATTGTAATTGGTGCGTTTTATTTTATTTATGACCAAATTGCTGGAAATTCGAAATTAGAATGGAGTAAGTTCCAGACTTTGGTTTTGGAAAAAACTTCAATAATTACTATCATATTCATTTTATTGTTTAGTGTTGCGAATCGTTATTTCGAAATTTTAAAGTGGCAGAATTTAGTTGATTTCATTAAACCAATTTCGGTTGGTGAAGCGAGTAAACAAGTTTTAGGCGCTTTAACTGCTGGAATTTTCACGCCAAATGGTTTAGGCGAATATGCCGGAAAAGCCATGTTTTTCAAAAAAGAACAAACCAAAAAAGTGGTATTTTTAAATTTAATTTGTAACGGCATCCAAATGATTTTGACAATTATTTTCGGAATTCTTGGATTGTTTTTAATTGGATATTGGAAATGGGCTTTAGCGATTATTGGAATTGCCGTTGTCTTATTTTTAATTGCTGTTCTTTCTAAAAACATTACAATTAAAGGGTATTCCATTCAAAAATTACTTCACAAAATAAACGAAATTCCGAAGAAGATTCATCGAAAAAATATTGTCCTGGGCATTTGTCGTTACTTAGTTTTTTCTCATCAATATTATGTTTTGTTTTTGGTTTTCGATGTTGATTTACCTTATTTAACATTGATTAGCTCGATTGCTTCGGTTTATTTTTTAGCTTCTTCGTTACCAAGTTTTCAATTTTTGGATTTCGCTGTAAAAGGAAGTGTCGCAATGTTTTTCTTTGGGGAATATGGTGTTAACGAATGGATTGTAATTTTCATTAGTACCTTGATGTGGTTTTTAAACGTAGTTTTACCTGTAGTGATTGGAAGTTATTATGTAATGCGATTTAAGTTGAATACTTCAAAATAGATTATTCGTATGCTGGAATTAATTCTCGGAATTGTTTTTCTCATTTACATCCTGTTCATCGGGCAACTGATTTATGGATTCAATCGCATGAAACGCTTTTCGAAAAAGGAATTCACCCCAAAAACATCTTTTACCATTGTAGTTCCGTTTCGAAACGAAAAAGAAAATCTTCCGAATTTATTGCATTCGACTTCTTTGTTGAATTATCCGAGAGAATTGGTTGAAATTATTTTAGTGGATGATGATTCTGATGATGAATTTAGAATTCAGAATTTAGAATTTAGAATTCAAATGATAAAGAACATTCGTAAATCAAATTCGCCAAAGAAAGATGCGATTGAAACCGCAATTCAAGTTGCCAAAAACGATTGGATTATTACTACTGATGCGGATTGTTTGGTTCAGAAAAATTGGTTAACGACTTTCGATCAATATATTCAGGAAAATGAAGTTAAAATGGTAGCTTCTGGCGTTTGTTATGTTCCGAAAAGTGGTTTTTTATCGGCTTTTCAGAATTTAGATTTCTTGAGCTTACAAGGCGCTACGATTGCAAGTTTTGGAATTGGGAAACCTTTTATGTGTAATGGCGCAAATTTTGCTTATTCCAAAGCATTTTTCAAGGAATTAAACGGATTTCAAGGAAATGGAACCATTGCTAGTGGTGACGATGTTTTTCTACTTCAAAAAGCGGTTTCAATTGCTCCTGAAAAAGTTGGATTTTTATTGGCTAAAGAAAGTATCGTCGCAACAAAACCAGTAGATACTTGGTCAGAATTGTTTCAGCAACGAGTTCGTTGGGCTTCGAAAAGTACAGGTTATTCTTCTGTTTACGGTAAGATGTTAGCAATTGTGGTTTTTAGTGGGAATTTGGCTTGGATATTGAGTTTTCTTCTTTGGTTGGTAGGTTTTTTATTGGATCAAAACATTTTCATGCTTTTTGTCGCTTTGAAATTCCTAATCGATTTTATTTTGATATACAAAACCGCTAATTTCTTCGAATCGAAATTACAATATGTGTTAGCAAGTAGTTTGTTGTATCCGTTTTTTAGTGTTTCGGTAGCGGTATATTCGTTGTTTGGTAACTATAATTGGAAAGGGAGAAACTTTAAGAAATAAAATTACTTCTCCATTTTAATAATTACCGGAAGCACAAATTGTGTTTTTACTTTTACACCTCTTTTGATGGCAGGTTCTACTTTTGGGAAATCGGATAATCTCGAAGTCAAAATACTATCGATTTTTGTTTTATCTGCTATGGGAATACTGTCATTTTGATATTGCGTTTCAAATTGTAAACTCGAATCTGGATTTATTGTAATTTTTACGTTGATGGTGTCGATTTCTGGATATTCAATTCGTAATGTGTCAATTCCAATTCGTTCCTGAATGGTTTGCGTCATATAATCGAAGAAACATTGTCTTTTTATTTCCGCATCTTTTATCGTATCGCATTGCAAAACCGATGGAAATTCATCGACTTCGTCCCAATTGATTTTTTTCAATTCTTGTTCTAGCAACTCTTTCTCATTAGGCACTTCTTTTTCGAAATACTGACAAGAAACCATTGAAAATAAAAGAAATAAACCCGAAAATAATTTCATTATTTGAATTTTTAATGCATCGTAAAGAAACAAAGTTATAAATTTGTTAGACAATAACTAAAATCTTATGGAATACTTTTTATTGATATTAGGTTTGCTTTTAATAATAGTTGGAATTATTGGAAGTCTACTCCCTGCTTTACCAGGCCCGCCTATTAGTTGGGTTGGGATTTTGATGCTTTATTTTTGCCAAGGAATGGAAACCAATTATTGGTTGCTGGGTATTACTTTAGTAATTGCGGTTGTAATTGGCATTTTAGACTATGTAATTCCAGCTCAAGGCACAAAATATTTTGGCGGCAGTAAATATGGAATTTGGGGAACCAATATAGGTTTAGTAATTGGTTTGTTTTTTCCACCATTTGGATTTTTAATTGGCCCTTTTTTAGGCGCATTAATAGGCGAACTCACTTACAACTCAAATGAAGGAAAGCGCGCTTTTAAAGCAGCTACGGGATCGTTCTTAGGATTCTTAGCAGGGACGTTTATTAAGTTTTTAGTAAGTTTACTTTTCTTTGGATTATTTTTTGTGTTGGTTTGGCAGAATAGAGGAATTTGGTTTTAACGAGGAGTATAAAAATCAAAAAAGCCCTGCATCAAATGCAAAGCTTTTCATTGGTCTAACTACTAAACCTTTTGGTACTTTCGTACCTAAACAACACAACTATTTTAAATATTTTAAGAGGGCAAAAAAGCCTTTCTTTTACGAAAGGCTTCCTCTTTACTGGCGGTCTGGACGGGACTCGAACCCGCGACCCCATGCGTGACAGGCATGTATTCTAACCAACTGAACTACCAAACCAGTGCTTGATTGCGAGTGCAAATATACTACGGTTTTTTATTCCTGCAAATATTTTTGCAAAAAAAATCAAACTTTTTTCAGTAATATCAACCAAACTTTTGTTTTTCAACCAAATACGTAAGTAAAATTTTTTCAAAATTTTCACTCAAAGAAACGGGTACATAACGAATTTGATATTGCATACACGTTGCTTCTATCGTTTTGAAATATTCTTGCACCGCTTTTTGATACGATTCTTGCGTATTTTCGGCAAATAAATTGATTTCTTCTCCCGATTCTACATCAATAAATTTTCGTGGTGTGTTATCAAAATTGAAATTCAACTCCGTTTTTTCATCATACACATGAAAAACTACCACTTTATGTTTGTTGTGTTTCAAATGCTGAAGTGCTTTGAAGATTTTGTCGTTATCTTCTTCCGACCCTTCGGAATGAAACATATCGGTAAATAAAATTACCATAGAACGACGATGAATGTTTTCAGCAATTTGATGCAAAAAAGTTACCGTGTCGGTTTTTCGAGTGGTTTTGTTTTGCGACAACACTTCTTCCAGCTTGTTTAAAATCATGCGATGATGACGCTCACTTCCTTTTTCTGGAGAATAATATTCATACGTATCCGAATAAACACTCAATCCAACTGCATCGCGTTGCTTTTTAAGCAAATTCATCAAAACCGCGGAAGCCAATACCGAAAACCCAATTTTACTCTCATAAAACGGCTGATTTTCCTTTAATTTCGGATAATGCATCGAAGACGAGTTGTCTAAAATCAAATGACAACGCAAATTGGTTTCTTCTTCGTAACGTTTGGTGTATAATCTATCGGTTTTGGCGTATAATTTCCAATCGATATGCTTGGTACTTTCTCCTGGATTGTAGATTTTATGTTCCGCAAACTCTGCTGAAAATCCATGAAAAGGCGATTTATGCATACCCGAAATAAAACCTTCGACAATTTGGTTGGCCAAAAGTTCTAAATGCTCAAAACTGGAAATTTTTTCTATTTGCTGCTCTAAATTCATATCGTAAAGATAGAAAAAGATTTTATTTTTTGTGAAAGGTGATGAACGAAAGGTTATGGATAAAAAAAGGCCCAACTTTCGTTGAGCCTTGAATTTCTTTTTCAAAGATTATAGTAATGCATCAATTGCATCAGTATACGTTTTCTTTGGAGCAACACCCACTTGTCTTCCAACCACTTCTCCGTTTTGGAATACTAAAACTGTTGGAATATTTCTAACTCCGTATTTTGCAGCAAATTCTTGGTTTGTGTCAACATCTACTTTTCCTACTACTGCTTTTCCTTCATACTCAGCAGAAATTTCGTCGATAACTGGACCTACCATTCTACATGGACCACACCAAGCTGCCCAAAAATCTACTACTACTGGTTTATCTGATTTTAATACTACTTCTTCAAAAGTAGCATCTGTAATTGCTAATGCCATATTATTTTACTTTATGTTTTTACTTTATTGATATGCAAATTTAGGAATTAAATTGGAATGTAGTGTTTTATAAAAATTAGTTTTTGTTATAGTTGCATTTTCAGAATTGATACTAATTCAACCTAAAACTCAATTGCATGCGCTCTAATTCTTGCAATAATTCCGATGAAATTTTGACTTTTAACTTTCTACTTGGCATCACCAATTTAGTTTTTACTATAATTTCCTCTTTTTCTGTTGGAACAGCGATATCCATTTCTTCCATTTCATCAAAATTTTCTTCCATTTCATCTTCTGTATCGGCTGCAATCATGGCAATTGGTTTTTCTTCCACCATTCGCTTGATTTTCTCCAATTCCATCACTTCAAAAGTTACATTATGATCGCCTTTGTGTTGGGTAAAAATTTGATTTAATTCCGAAATAACACCTTCTTTCACTTCGTTAATTGCTAACTGAAGTATTAGTTTTTTGGCAAATGTTGGCAACACATCAGCTAACATTTTCACATCCAAAAACTGAATTCGAGGATCCGATTTTTTACCCGTTTCGCGATTTACCCAACCTTCTTTCACCGTAATTTTAAAGTAAGCAAACTGATTTTGCAATAAGAAATGTCTAAATTTCAAATACTCTTCATCAAAAATTCGGAATTCAAAACTTTCATCATAACCTTCCACTACAAATGTTGCCCAACCTTTTCCGTTTTTAGCTGTTCGATGTTGCACATTAGTTACAATTCCGCCAAAAGATAGGTTTTTTCCAACATTCTGTTCTAGGTTTTTCAAGCCTTCTAAATTGGTATTACAGAAATATTTCATTTCAAACTTATAATCATCTAAAGGATGACCCGAAATGTAAATTCCTACTACTTCTTTTTCTTTGGCCAACTTTTCCATAGTGCTCCACTCTTCACATGGTGGCACTTGTGGTTCTGCAATTTGTACTTCAGAAGCATCTCCAAACAAACTTACTTGAGCCGAATTTTCGTTTTCTTGAAACTTTGCACCATAACGAATCGCTTTTTCTAAAAACGTAATTCCGTCGCCATCATGATGAAAATATTGGGCACGATGTGTTTCGGAAAAACCATCAAAACCACCTGCTAATGCTAAGTTTTCGAATGCTTTTTTATTGGCAGCACGCAAATCGATTCGTTTAGCTAAATCGAAGATGGATTTATAATTTCCATCTTTTCTATTCTCAACAATGGTTTGAACCGCTCCTGCTCCAACGCCTTTAATCGCTCCCATTCCGAAACGAACCGCATAATCTTCATTTACTGTAAATTTATAGTACGATTCATTCACATCTGGACCCAAAACAGCTAATCCCATGCGTTTACATTCTTCCATAAAGAACGACACTTGTTTGATATCGTTCATGTTATTCGAAAGCACCGCAGCCATATATTCCGCTGGATAATGCGCTTTAAGATATGCTGTTTGATAGGCAATCCAAGCGTAACAAGTAGAGTGCGATTTATTGAAGGCATAACTCGCAAATGCTTCCCAGTCTGTCCAAATTTTGTCTAATTTTTGTTCGTCATGACCATTGGCTTTTGCTTGATCGATAAACTTAGATTTCATTTTATCCAAGACATCTTTCTGCTTTTTACCCATCGCTTTACGAAGTACATCGGCATCACCTTTAGAGAAATTTGCCAATTTTTGCGACAGAAGCATCACCTGCTCTTGGTAAACGGTAATTCCGTAAGTTTCTCCTAAATATTCTTCGCAAGCATCTAAATCGTAGGTAATCGGTTCTTCACCGTTTTTTCTACGAACGAAAGAAGGAATATATTCCAACGGTCCAGGACGATATAATGCATTCATGGCAATTAAATCGGCAAAAACTGTTGGCTTTAAGTCCTTCATGTATTTTTGCATTCCAGGCGATTCGTATTGGAAAACCCCAACCGTTTCACCTCTTTGGAACAATTCGTATGTTTTGGTATCATCAATTGGAAATTCATCAGGATTCAAATCGATTCCTAGACGATATTTTACCAATTTCACCGTGTCTTTAATTAAGGTTAGGGTTTTTAATCCCAAGAAGTCCATCTTCAACAAACCAGCACTTTCAGCGACGGAATTGTCAAATTGGGTTACATATAAATCGGAATCTTTGGCAGTGGTTACGGGAACGAAATTCGTAATATCATCAGGCGTAATAATCACTCCACAAGCGTGAATTCCGGTATTTCGCATGGAACCTTCTAAGACTTTTGCTTGTTGAATGGTTTCTCCTGCTAAATCTTCTGAATTGGCGATTTCGATTAATTCTTTTACTCGGTCAAACTCTTCCGAACGTAATGCTTTTTTGACTTCACTTTCGTCTTCAGCTAAGAATCGTGCTAAATTCCATTTCGACGGCATCATACCTGGAATTAACTTTGCAATTCTATCGGCTTCAAAAAGCGGTAAATCCAATACACGAGCGGTATCTCGAATAGCTGATTTCGTAGCCATTTTACCATAAGTAATAATTTGCGCTACCTGACTTGCTCCGTATTTATTGATTACATAATCCATCACACGACCACGACCTTCATCATCGAAGTCAATATCAATATCGGGCATGGAAACACGGTCGGGATTAAGGAAACGCTCAAAAAGCAAATCGTATTTAATTGGGTCGATATTCGTAATTCCTAAACAATATGCAACGGCCGAACCCGCAGCCGAACCACGACCTGGTCCAACAGAAACGTCCATTTTTCTAGCTTCAGCAATGAAATCTTGTACAATTAAGAAATAACCTGGATAACCTGAATTGGAAATCGTAAGCAATTCAAAGTCTAAACGTTCTTGAATATCTGGTGTAATTTCGCCATAGCGTTTTTTAGCACCTTCCATGGTGAGATGTTTCAAATAGGCATTTTCACCACGAACTCCACCATCTAATTTATCTTCCTCTACTTCAAATTCATCAGGAATTTTAAATTTTGGAAGTAATACATCGCGATATAAAGAATATGGTTCCGTTTTATCGATGATTTCTTGAATATTGATAATCGCTTCAGGTAAATCGGCAAAAAGTTGCTTCATTTCGTCACCCGATTTGAAATAATATTCTTGATTTGGTAATCCATAACGATAACCGCGTCCGCGACCAATTGGTGTTGCTTGTTTTTCACCATCTTTTACACACAATAAAATATCGTGTGCGTTGGCGTCTTCTTTATTAACGTAATAGGTATTGTTAGTCGCGATTAACTTCACATTGTGCTTTTTCGCGAAAGCTATCAATGTTTGGTTCACACGATTTTCGTCTTCTTGTTTGTGACGCATGACTTCCAAATAGAAATCGGAACCAAATTGCTCTTTCCACCAAATTAAAGCCTCTTCAGCTTGACTTTCTCCAACATTTAGAATTTTACTTGGAATTTCACCATATAAATTTCCAGAAAGAACAATGATGTCTTCTTTGTATTTTTCAACAATACTTCTGTCAATACGAGGAACGTAATAAAAACCATCGGTATAAGCAATCGAAGACATTTTGGCTAAATTGTGATAGCCTTTTTTATTTTTTGCCAATAAAACTACTTGATAACCGTTGTCTTTTTTGGTCTTATCTTTATGATCATCACAAATATTGAATTCGCAACCTACGATGGGTTTGATTACGGTTTCTGTTGGTTCTTCTCCGTTTTCGACTAATTCTTTATTTTTAGTTTCAGCAGCTTTGTTGTGATTTAAAACGGCGCTTACAAAATGAAACGCACCCATCATGTTTCCAGTATCGGTCATGGCAACCGCTGGCATTTTAAATTTTGCTGAAGCTTTTACCAAATCATTAATTGCAATAGTGGATTGTAATACCGAAAATTGTGTGTGATTGTGCAAATGCGCAAAAGCAGCGTCTTTTAAATCGGCTTTTGTTGCATCTGAAATAGTGGCTTGCTCTTCTTCGCTTTGGATTTTTTGCTCTGTTTCTAACCAAGTAACAAGTGAGTAACGAGTACCAGAAGTAACTGGATGTACCTTATGTGCGAACTCTTTATAAGATGGGAATGCAATCATTGTACCAGTTTTTGGTTTGATT
>OGVV01000029.1_pt1 | contig 14556 bp, 13 predicted proteins | sample 1575891 | NCBI WGS metagenome assembly OGVV01 (sample SAMN07581546, study PRJEB24739) | freshwater metagenome | place: Singapore | collected 2015-04
CCCAGTCACGATACCTAAGGAAGTGGGGAACACCCCGGTCGTGCTTATTGACCGAAAGCTCGAAGGGGCAGGTCTTTCATCGGTCACGACTGGCGACTTCCGCGGCGCTAGAGATGCCGTTGATTATGCATACAAACTAGGCCACCGAGATATGGCATTTGTGATAGCTGTTCCAGGACTCATAAAGAGCACAAGAAGAACGCCCGTGATACCCATTTCTACAGTTGTCGAACGTACCAATGGTTTTCTGGCTGGGATAAAGAAAAACAATCTCCAGAAAAGAATTCTTTTTTCCGTAGAAAATCAGACTGAGGCCGAATCCGCAATTCAAGAGCTTATTGATGAAGGCCCAACCATTATCTTCACATCAAACAATGACATGTTGCTCGCTGTGCTTAGAGTTGCTGGTCGTCTCGGAATTCAAATTGGTCATCACTTGTCTGTAATAAGTTTCGACGACAGCCCGTGGGCAGCTGCCATGTCGCCGTCCATAATGTGTGTTTGGATAGTTTGAATCTAACTCAAGTGCTTTATAAAAGTATTTTTTTGCTTCTTCAAATTTGTTCTGTTGAAGTAAATTAGCCCCAATATTATTAATTGTAATATTATCATTTGGCTTTACAACTAATGCTTGGTCATAATATTTCATTGCAGTTTCAATATCGTTTTTATCCCTTGCAAAAATATTACCCATCATTACTAGAGCATATGCATTTTTAGAATCCCATCTTAAAGCATAAATCAATGAATTAATAGCTTCTTCAGTTTCACCTTCATCAGATAATACTTGACCAAGAATTCTATGATATTCAGAGTTTGTGGGGTTTTTTTCTATGAGATTTAGAAGAATTGGTTTTGCATCTGAAAATTTACCATTTTCACACAATGTAATTACTTTTCTGTAATCATTCTCTTGGTTTGCAATTGTATTAACATCTATTTCAATAATGACAAAACCTTCTTTTATAATTACTTTTGGTTTATATGGACCATAAGAATAAAATTCTTCCATCGCTTTTACTATCTCTTTTTCGTTGTTTAAATCAGGAAATATAGAATGTAGGAAATCGTCTATTTTATGTATAATCTGCATATTAAAAGTTTACTTTGTAAATTTGTGTTTATTAAATGTTTTTGTATTAATGTTTTTTTGCTTTAATTTCTTTTACAGCAAAATCTAATATTTCTGTAGGATTATCAACCTCTTTTATAATATCATATACTTGGTCGGCTAACCAAATTGTGTATAACTCTTTTTCGTTTGAATGAAGTAAGTTTGCTAATAAAGGAATATACTCCTTTTTTGCTTTCCGTTCTCCTCGTTCTATTTTACTGAGCATAGCGGTATCTATTTCTAATACACTTGCTACTTGCCTTTGTAATAGTTGGTTTTGCTCTCGCAATTGTTTTATATGTTCTCCAAAATTCATACTACATTAATTGACTTGTCAAATTTTGTCTAATGTAAGAAAAAGTAATGAATAACTAAACAAGAGAAAATAAAAGTTATTCACATTAAAAAAAGAGATTGAGGGTTTAGAGGGAATAAGGGAAACGAGTATTAGTTTCCCTTAAAATCCTTATTTCCTTTTTTACTCATGTTGCGGTATTTGCCATTCATTTCTCTATGTATTAAACCTGCTTTTGCAAATGCAGTTATGTAGCCTTCGGCAGTTTTGTGAGGAATAGTTAATTTCTCTGCAATAGTTAAATAGTCGGCTGTTGTGAAAGCTTCGGGAAGCATTTCCAAGAATTTTTCTTTACGGTTTGTTCTTGTGGCAACTGGAGTTTCGACAGGTAAATCGTTAAACACTTTGCTACTATGCTGTGTCAAAACCGTTACTACATCGAGTACATTTTGAAAATCGATGTCTTCACATTCTCTAGTAGTGGAACAATCGCCATCTTCCATGATTCGTAAAGTTGTGATTACCATCATTAGACGAAAGGCATTTAATCCCATTCTTCTGATGGTAGCAATGTAATCATCGGTTTGAATATTCAGATATTTGGTTTGCACTTTTGAAAAATACTCATTGAATTGTAATTGTTGGCTTTGGCTCAATTTAATTTGAATACTCGGGTTGTTGTTTAACGCTTTGTAGAACTCCAAAAATTGTCCGCCTAGTTCGTTGTAATAATCGTCTAAACCATTTGTAGTTTGAATTTCAAATACGTTTTTCCAAATAGGTGTGATGTTCATATAATAGAACATAAAACGACTGAATAAACCATTTTCTGCATTTGGTATTAAGGCTGAAACTTGCTTTGGTGTTCCAGATAATACCGTTGATAAACATGGGTTTTCAATGTCTACATATTCACGGTCTGTTCTACGGTAATAGCTTATTGTTTCGTGATGATATGCTTTTCGAAAACCATCGGAATAATTGCCATAATCGCTTTTAAATGCTTGTGCTAATGTATCGCCTTCAGTTTCAAAAATTAATCCTTCTCCGTTATTGTCAAACAATAATTGAAATACTCCTGTTGTACTATTGTTGGCAGGAATGAACAACATTCTTTCGGGTGGTTTTGCAGGTTTTTCGGCATTTGGATTTTTACCTTTTTCTTGGTTGTACATTGCAAGGTTTGCTTCATATTCCTTTTTTATTAAAGTGGCTTGTTCTCGCTTTAATCTGTGTATAGGCTGCACCAATTGTTTGCATTGGGTTAATCTTCCTTTTCCTGCTGATGCTGGAGCTGTTACAAATAAATACAAGTTTGCCATTACTTTTTTACCATCGTAAATACCATAAATAGTAGGTAGGCAAGCACTTAATGTTGTGAGTGTTCCCAATAACAAAATATCTCTTTCCTCGTTTGTAGTTGCAGGTTTAACGCAATCTTTTAGGAATAGTGGTAAGGTGTCGTAAATATGGCTTGGAAATACTGGTGTTTTCTCTGTTTTTACTTCGGTAACTTCATTATTTACTGTTGGTTTTTCATTATGTATTTTAATGTTGTTCTGTTGTGCTAAATAGTAGATTGTAGCCATTGTAACGCCTGTTCCTTTAGCTTTTAAGCAATTGTTGTATTGTACATCACATTCTTTGTAATCATAAGCACTATTGAATTTACTTATTCTGTGAAAATAGTCTCTACCCATTTCGCCGAACTCGTCGGCTAGAGCAAAGCCTATGTTTCTCCAATTGTCGTAGCCCTGTGTTATGTCTGTTCCTGTATATTCGATTTGTTGTAAATAGTTTTCAAACTGATTGTCGGAAACAATAGGAGTAGGTATGTGTTTTGGTTGAGGTTCTTGCTTTGCAGGAGCTTCTAACCATTCTTTTGGATTAAATATTTTCTTATTCATTTTGTTGTGTGTCTAGGGTTAATGTAAGCTACGGAATCATAACATAAAAAACAAGCTCGGGAAATGTCTTTACCAGATGCATCGACTTTGATACGGTATTGCTGCTCTAAATAATTAGATACGGCGGTATAATATTCTTGATGTGTTGCTTGTTCTAAATCAATTTTTATAATCCATTTTAAACCATCACCCGAAGGAGATTTAAAAAGTAATTCGGTTTCAAAATATTCATCTTTCAATAACATTTCTCTAGTTTGGTTTAGGTCTTCCAAGTGATCTAAATCAATTGTCATTAATAGTGAATGTTTGATTAAATCATCATCGTTTCGCTTTGTAAAAGTTCCTGAGAAGGTTACATAATCAAATTTGTTGGCTTTGTACTTTTTTTTCTCTTTAAGGTCTGTAATCGTTCTTAAATTGTTTGTAACGCGTTCATAAGTATTGCTTGTAATTAAATCGTATATCTCGCTTAATTTTAATTCTTTCGATGGAAATACATTCATTACAGGAGCTTTGTAAAAACTGCATTTTACATACCAAGTCGTGTCTTCTTGTTCAATGTAATTGCATTCTTTTGTTTCTTCTGTATCAATTCTCAAATGCATTACTTTATTGATTTTTTGAAGTAATTCCTTTTTATTGTTACATTGAAAATACAATTGAGCAAAGTCGAAGACATCACCATGAAAATCCAAAATTTCGACATCTTTATGGGTTGCACAATTATTTACGATACTAACTAATAAAGTTTCTTTATCCTGATTGTAAGGGTTACAAGTAACACTACATTCTCTCCCATTAAGAGAGAGAACGGTAGCGTTAGGATAAAACTGTCTCAATATAAACGCGTAGATATTTATACCGTAGTGCGTTTTGTTCAGTATTTTTTCTCTTGTAATCATACTACTTGTCTTTTGATTTGTTGGTATAATTACTCTGTAAAAGGTTTTCTATATCACTTGATTTGTAATAGAATTTACCTTCAATTTTGCTGAATGGAAGTGTACCATTGTCACGATAGGTTTGTAGTGTTCGTGGGCTTATATGAAGTGTTTGTAGTACTTCTTGATTGTCTAACCACTCATCACTTAACTTTCCTCTTTTTTGATTTTTTAAGGCTTCTATATAAGCTTTCAAATATTGAATGTCTTTTGACATTTCCATTGCTAAGTCCATTAACTCTATCATAATTGCACCCTTCCTTTCTTGATTAAGTAGTTAGCTGCTTCTTGTTCGATTTCGTCAATAGAATTGCTTCTGTTTCTCAAAAGCCAATTGTCTAGTTCTTGGCGATTGAAATACAGTTTCTTCCCATTAGGTTTGTAATGAGGAATGCTTCCAGTACTCGTAAGTTTGTACAAGTGTGACTGGGAAAGTTCTAAATAAATGCAAGCATCGTTAAAGTTTAGTACTTGCTTTTGCATTGCTTGCTGTGTTTCTAGCAATTTTTCAATGCGTTCTAATTTTTCTAAAATATTAGTGTCCATCTTCGTTAAAAGATTTAATTAAAAATGGACATCAGCGCTAATGTCATAATTGGTTATCAATTACTTAGCGAAGATAGGGTAGGCACTTTGGTAAGGAAGAAAAAGGAAAAAATGGTATTAGTAACCTGCTGTAAATAAAGAGGTTAAAATATTTTTTGGTATTATGGTTTGGTATTATGAATTGATAATACCACTTTTTGATTTTAGGATATTTTGTCCAACCAATAGGTTTTATCTACTAATTGTTTAAATAATAAAGCCTTTGTGCCTTTAAAGTTTCGGTATTCTTTGTCTGTGTCGCTGTTGTTTCCATACCTGTGAGCAAAAAAATCGGTTATTTTAGAATCTCTAATAGGTTTTCTGCCCGGGAAAGTAAACTCATTGAAGTAGCCTTTGTTTTTTAGTTGTAATATAAATGCAGCTAAAAGCTGTTTGTTTCCCTTTTTGAAAATAAACTCATATTCGTTATCGATTATGCCATATTCATTCAATGTTTTTTCATGAATTACAAATTGGTCAGGTTTGGCAATTAAATCTTCAAATTTGATTATTTTATTGTTTTCACGTCTGTCTTCTAAATCTCCTTTAATAGGATTGAAAGCTTTTGCGTCTTCCTTGATTTTCTCGGTGTAATGAATCGGACTGCCCTCGTATGGTTTGATTACTAAATCTTTTGAAGCTTCTTCATATAAATATGTTTCTTGTATTTCTTCCAATTCCATTATTTCAAACTCGGCTTTACCTTTGAAACGTTCTTGAAGTTCCATAAATAACATTATGCAATTGTATTTCATAAAATGAATTACATAAGCTTCATCGCTTTTTTTGTCTTTGGAAGGACTTTTATATAAATCTTCGGTAAGATTATTGTTTTCGATATGCTCTCTAATAAAGCTAAAATATTGTTTTATTCCGCTTTCGGCAACTGCATATAAATATTGGTATTCTTCCTCTAGTTTATCTGTTTTGCTGTTTGAAATTATTTCGTTCAGCTTACTTGTAATGAAGTTTTTTATAAGTTCTGTATAGTATTTACGAATAGGAGTAATAGCCTTTTTAAACTCAATCTCATAAAGAGGAGTTGCAATAGGATATTCTTTTACTAAACTTTTTAGTTCTTCATTAATCTTTGTATCTGTTCTATCATCTTTTGATACAGGATTTATATAGATTAGATCATTAATAATATCTTTACTCATAACTAGAAATCTAATTTAATTTTGTTAGCTGCTTCGTGTTTTTTCTCGTCAATGATTTTAGCATAAATTTGAGTTGTTCTCAATTCTTTATGACCTAACATTTTTGATACTGTATAAATATCAGTTCCCAGTGTTAATTGCAATGTTGCATAAGTATGCCTTGCACAATGGAAGGTAATATCTTTATGAATACCTGCTTTATATACCCATTGCTGTAATTTTAGGTTTGACCAAGCACTATAATGCAAAGCATCAAAGATTTTATCATCAGGTTCTTTGCGTTCTCCTAACAAGCTTACTGCTTGTTCTGATATTGGTTGTGTTTCTGCTCCTTTGGTTTTCTTTTGTCTGAATCTTATGTAATAACCATAATCATTAGAGTGTTGGATTTCAGACCATTTTAGTTTTTCAATATCTGACCAACGTAAACCTGTAAGAGCTGAAAACAAAAATGCTTTTTTGAGTTCTGGTAGTTCACATTCTACTGGAACCAATTTTTGTAATTCTTCTAAAGTTAGAAATTCTCTTTGCGGTTCTCCTTGCTTAAAGGTATCAACTCCTTCACCTGGATTGGTTTTTATAATACCATCTTTAACCGCTTGTTTTAGTGCAGCTTTAAATTTATTGAAATATGAATATTTAGAGTTTTGAGAAAGTTTCTTTTTGCTTTTGGATTCTGCTTTAGAATCTAAATAGGTTCTGAAATTCTCTACTAACTTTCTATCTAAATCTTGAAAGCTTACATCGTAAGGAGCAAAGGTTTTAAAGTGTTTTATCATACTATCCCAATTACCATAATTACCATCACTGGTATTACGGTCTTCAGAAAGCTTTAGTAAATAGGCTGTAAAACTTCCTTTTAGCTTTTCAATATCATGAAAGCCAAAAGTTCCGTTTTGCATTTCTATTTGTCTTTGTGCTCGAATAGTTTCTGCAAGCTCTCGTGTTTTTTTGTTTACATCTTTTTCAGCCTTTGTTTTCGGGTCTGGGTTGAGGTATAGTCTTAAAAACTCGTTTTTTCTTTTTCCTTTGTGATAATAGTCAAGATATAAACTGATGCTATTACCTTTTAATCTTTCTCTTAGTGTAACTTTCATAGTGTTAAGATTTAAAAAGGTTTTCTATTTGTTCTTTCTGAATAATTTTCTTTCTTCCAAATTTGTGAATTTGTAATTCTCCACGTTTAACCATCCTATTAATAGTCCAACGACTTACACCGATGAGGTCGGCAGTATCTTGGATTGATAAATAGTTTTTAGTAAGTAGTGAATTAGGATTTAAGATTTGAGTGTCATTCTTTGAAACAATGATGTTTTGTTGTTCCAGTAGTGTTTGTTCAATCTTTTGCTGTTTGGCTTTTAATTTGTAATCACGTTGATTGCATTTGTGACTGCAATATCTTGTAGTGGTTTTGTGGGCAATATAAGTTTTGCCACAATGATTACATACTTTTGGAATAGAAATATTACTGCTCATAAAATGTTGCTTTATGTTGCAATAGGTAGCGAAGTGTAGCAATATGTAGCACTATTTCTCTACTTTATATCATTTGGTTATTTGGGCAACAAAAATGATATTATGGCAACAATTGAACAACAAATATATTTAAAAAAAGGCAGTTTGGCAACAAATAAAGGAAGAAAAAAATCCGTAAACCCAACAAAAACAGATGCTTAACAATAAAGAGAAGTATAGTTACTTCCCGATACAGAAATTAGCAAAAATGTTTCCAAGCAACTCATCATTCGTAACTTCCCCAGTAATCTCACCAAAGTAGTGTAGGGCAGAGCGAATATCAATCGCCATTAAGTCCGAAGAAAGTCCTGAGTCTAATCCCCATTTCACTTTTTGGACCTCTTCTAAAGCTTTTAATAAAGAGTCGTAATGACGCGTGTTGGTTACGATTGTTTCATTGTTTCTTAGTGCGCCAGTATTTACTAAAGAAAGTAATTCTTCTTTTAATGTATCGATACCTGATTTTTCTTTAGCTGAAATAGTTGCCAATTTAACATTCAATTCTTTTAATTGTTGGCGAATTTGATTCACTTCTGACTCCGAAATTAAATCGATTTTATTGACTACAACTATAAGTTGTTTTAATGGGTATTTATTTTTTATTTTTTCAATTTCGGTAATGTATTGCGAACCTGAAACTTGAAACTTCGAACTTTCAAACAAATAAATCACTACTTGCGCTTGCTCAATCTTCTCAAATGTCTTCTGAATCCCGATGCTTTCCACTACATCTTTCGTTTCACGAATTCCTGCCGTATCAATAAATCGAAAACCAATGCCGTTGATAACCAATTCATCTTCAATCGTATCACGAGTTGTTCCCGCAATGTCAGAAACAATGGCACGTTCTTCATTCAATAAAGCATTTAATAAAGTCGATTTCCCAACATTTGGTTCGCCCACAATCGCAACTGGAATACCGTTTTTAATAACATTTCCAACGGCAAACGAATCAATCAAACGTTTTAAAACGAATTCAATGCGCTCTAACAATTCATGAAATTGCGTTCTATCGGCAAATTCCACATCTTCTTCGGCAAAGTCTAACTCCAATTCGATTAATGAAGCAAAATTCAATAATTCTTCACGTAGTTTGGCAATCTCGTTGCTGAAACCGCCACGCATTTGTTGCATCGCAATTTGGTGCGATGCTTCATTATCCGAAGCAATTAAATCAGCCACAGCTTCGGCTTGCGATAAGTCTAATTTCCCGTTTAAAAAAGCACGTAAGGTAAATTCCCCAGCCTGAGCCATTTTAGCGCCTTTACGAAGCAATAATTGGATGATTTGTTGTTGGATAAAAGTAGAACCATGACACGAAATTTCAATCACGTTTTCCCCTGTGTACGAATTCGGACCTTTGAAAATGGAGAGCAATACTTGGTCATACACTTTTCCATTATCCACAATATGTCCTAAATGAATGGTATGGGTTTTCTGTTTCGTGATATCCTTTCCTGAAACCGATTGAAATACGTCAGCAGCTATTGTAATAGCGTCTTTACCTGATAATCGAATAATAGCAATCGCACCCGCTCCAGACGGTGTAGCTAAAGCAACTATAGTTTCTTGTGGAATCATGTTCTAAATTTAATCCTGCAAAGATAAATCAAAGTCAGAAGTTAGAAGTTAGAAGTTGGAAGTTTTTTTAGTTGCACAAAGTCTCACGAAGTGTAGCACAGCGTTACTCGAAGTTTTTCTTTGCGTTCTTTGCGAAAAAACTTTGCCTCTTTGCGTTAAAGTTGTTACACAAAGTCTCACGAAGTTTAACACAGAGTTACTCGAAGTTTTTCTTTGCGTTCTTTGCGAAAAAACTTTGCCTCTTTGTGTTTAAATTCAATCCTTGCCGTTTACATAAAAATTAAAAAACCACTAAAGCTGGAGCTCAGTGGTTCTTAAGTTAGTTAAGGTTGGTAATAAGATTCTCAGTTAAACTGTAAAATCAATTATTGTGAATTAGTTGCTCAACATTACAGGCATTACTAGCATTGTAACGGTTTCGCCTTCGTCTAAGCCGTCAACTGGCGTTAAAATACCCGCTCTATTTGGCATTGACATTTCTAATTGGATTTCATCACTTGATAAATTATTCAACATTTCCGTTAAGAAACGTGAGTTGAAACCAATTTGCATATCGTCTCCTTGATAATCACAAGTCAAACGCTCGTCTGCTTTGTTAGAGTAGTCGATATCTTCTGCTGATATATTCAATTCAGTTCCAGCGATTTTTAAACGAATTTGGTGCGTTGTTTTGTTAGCAAAAATAGCCACACGACGAACCGAGTTTAAAAACTGAACTCTGTTGATTAATAATTTGTTTGGATTTTCTTTTGGAATAACCGCTTCGTAGTTTGGATATTTCCCATCAATCAAACGACAAGTCAATACATAATTTTCGAAAGAGAAAGTTGCATTAGAATCGTTGTATTCGATAGCTACTTCAGCGTCAGATGCTGCTAAAATTCCTTTTAAAATGTTTAAAGGTTTCTTAGGCATAATAAAATCAGCTACTTGAGATGCTTTTACATCGGTGCGAGCATATTTTACTAATTTGTGAGCGTCTGTTGCTACAAAAATTAATCCCTCTGGTGAAAATTGGAAGAAAACACCACTCATTACAGGACGTAAATATCGTGACTGGGAAACACATGCAAGTCGAGCGGGGTTTTCGGACCTAGCGGCGGACGGGTGAGTAATGCGTAGGAAGCTGCCCGATAGAGGGGGATACCAGTTGGAAACGACTGTTAATACCGCATAATGTCTACGGACCAAAGTGTGGGACCTTCGGGCCACATGCTATCGGATGCGCCTACGTGGGATTAGCTAGTTGGTGAGGTAATGGCTCACCAAGGCGACGATCTCTAGCTGGTTTGAGAGGATGATCAGCCACACTGGAACTGAGACACGGTCCAGACTCCTACGGGAGGCAGCAGTGGGGAATATTGGACAATGGGCGCAAGCCTGATCCAGCCATGCCGCGTGTGTGAAGAAGGCCTTCGGGTTGTAAAGCACTTTCAGCGAGGAGGAAGGGTGGTGTGTTAATAGCACATCATTTTGACGTTACTCGCAGAAGAAGCACCGGCTAACTCTGTGCCAGCAGCCGCGGTAATACAGAGGGTGCAAGCGTTAATCGGAATTACTGGGCGTAAAGCGCACGTAGGCGGTTTTTTAAGTCAGATGTGAAAGCCCCGGGCTCAACCTGGGAATTGCATTTGAAACTGGGAAACTAGAGTGTGTGAGAGGGGGGTAGAATTCCAAGTGTAGCGGTGAAATGCGTAGAGATTTGGAGGAATACCAGTGGCGAAGGCGGCCCCCTGGCACAACACTGACGCTCAGGTGCGAAAGCGTGGGGAGCAAACAGGATTAGATACCCTGGTAGTCCACGCCGTAAACGATGTCTACTAGCTGTTCGTGACCTTGTGTTGTGAGTAGCGCAGCTAACGCACTAAGTAGACCGCCTGGGGAGTACGGTCGCAAGATTAAAACTCAAATGAATTGACGGGGGCCCGCACAAGCGGTGGAGCATGTGGTTTAATTCGACGCAACGCGAAGAACCTTACCTACTCTTGACATCTACGGAAGACTGCAGAGATGCGGTTGTGCCTTCGGGAACCGTAAGACAGGTGCTGCATGGCTGTCGTCAGCTCGTGTTGTGAAATGTTGGGTTAAGTCCCGCAACGAGCGCAACCCCTATCCTTAGTTGCCAGCGATTCGGTCGGGAACTCTAGGGAGACTGCCGGTGATAAACCGGAGGAAGGTGGGGACGACGTCAAGTCATCATGGCCCTTACGAGTAGGGCTACACACGTGCTACAATGGTATGTACAGAGGGAGGCAAGCTGGCGACAGTGAGCGGATCTCTTAAAGCATATCGTAGTCCGGATTGGAGTCTGCAACTCGACTCCATGAAGTCGGAATCGCTAGTAATCGCAAATCAGAATGTTGCGGTGAATACGTTCCCGGGCCTTGTACACACCGCCCGTCACACCATGGGAGTGGGTTGCAAAAGAAGTAGGTAGCTTAACCTTCGGGAGGGCGCTTACCACTTTGTGATTCATGACTGGGGTGAAGTCGTAACAAGGTAACCCTAGGGGAACCTGGGGTTGGATCACCTCCTTACCTATTAGAACGATTCATAAGTGTTCACACAGATAATTGATTGCATGAGATAGAGCAAACAGTGTTACTGCTGGTCTGTAGCTCAGGTGGTTAGAGCGCACCCCTGATAAGGGTGAGGTCGGTAGTTCGAGTCTACTCAGACCAACCAATTCGCCGCCAGGCGTTGTTGCAGCAAACCTCACATACTTTAAGTATGCTTCGGTTTACTGCGCCTAGCCTGACAACGAATTACTTTGATTTGGGGTTATAGCTCAGCTGGGAGAGCGCCTGCCTTGCACGCAGGAGGTCAGCGGTTCGATCCCGCTTAACTCCACCACTACTTAAAGCGTTACGCTGATAATGATTGCTCAAAAAATTCAAATCAAACTGTTCTTACGAGAAAGTGATTCTTATAAGAATGTTTTGATTTGAGTTTATCTCAAACTGCTCTTTAACAATTTGGCAAGCTGATAGTAATAAAACAAGCTAAGCATACTTCCGAACTCAAGCGGAAGGATTGTGACGCAAGCACACTGTATGACTTTAAAAGACATTTTGGGGTTGTATGGTTAAGTGACTAAGCGTACACGGTGGATGCCTTGGCAGTCAGAGGCGATGAAGGACGTACTAACCTGCGAAAAGCTATGGGGAGCCGGTAAGAGGCGCTGAACCGTAGATATCCGAATGGGGAAACCCAGTGAGTTTACTCACTATCCTTAACTGAATACATAGGTTAAGGAGGCAAACCGGGAGAACTGAAACATCTAAGTACCCCGAGGAAATAAACTCAGATACCAGGATTGAACTTTCCAAAAGAGCTCTTCCGGATAATCCTCTTCGAATGACAAAATTGCGATTGAGTTTGGAAAGGGTATGAAGGAAAGGTTTTTTGATCAGATTGTCGCCAATGGCGGAAGTGGTCATTACCAAACCGTTTTCATACAAACAGGCATTCAGTAAGGAAGTGTCTAGTATGATGTCTCGGTGATTGGAGATAAAGAGGTAAGCGGTATTGGGTTCGAGCTGATCAAATCCACCGGTAGAAAGTCCCTCAGAGCTTTTCTCCAGTACCTTTTTCAATGCAGGATAGATAAAGTTGATCTGGAAATCTCTCAACGAATGCGTGTGTAGCATCAAGTCCTTCCAATGAGCGACCGAATCATTTGGAAAGGCAAAATTCATCATTGCCTCCAGCATCGGGTCATGAATGATTTGCCTGATGGCAGCATTCACTTCCGCATCATAAAAAGGACGTATCTGGTCAAACTTTGACATAGTAGGGTGAAGATTGGGGTGCAAAAAGCAAAAATTACCTGAAAGATTGAAGCAAATCAGCTAATGGATAATAGGGATGCTTCAATCTCTTTTGAGGTACTTGTTCATAAAAAACAAGTGCACAGGTAGTGCTTCTGTCCAATACTGCCACGTGTGTGCACCGGGACGCTCGATGTATTCGTGCGCTACGCCATTGGCAACCAGTAGCTCATGCATTTGTCTGTTGGTTTCGATCAGAAAGTCATCCACACCACAGTCTATGATCAGGGCCAGTTTATTTTCTTTGATTCTGTCCACCAATCCTACTGCCGTGTAGGGATTAAATGTGGGTGCGTCATAGTTGATGTTTCCCAGCATGGCTTTTTGTCCTTCCAATCGCGTATTTCGGAAATCTTCAGGCACTTTCCACATGCGGGTATCGATGTTCATTACCCCACTCATACTCCCTGCAGTGACAAAAAGCTCCGGATGCTTGGCAGAAAGGGTGATGGCTCCATGACCACCCATAGACAGTCCAGAAATGGCACGTGATTCTTTTTGTGCAAGGGTTCGGTAGGTTTTATCGATATGGGGGATCAACTCTTCAGTAATATAGGTCTCGTAATTGACTGAATCCATGATCGGGCTGTCGTAGTAATAACTCGCCGGTCCTACTCCCGGAGTGACGATGATGAGATTGTATGCTTCAGCCATTTTATTGACCAGTCCTTTTTCAGTTACTTTTTGATGCCAGTCATTGAAGGCGCCTGATCCTCCATGCAAAAGGTAAAGTACAGGTAATCGTTGATCGCTTTTGGAATAGGAAGATGGGAACGTGACAGCCGCCTTGAGGTTTTTCTTCATGGAAGGGCTGTAGACAGAAATGGTATCCACTTTTGCCTGTGAGAAAGCAAGTACAGGAACCAATAAAAGCCAAAATAGGAATAGGTTTTTCATAGGGGTGAATGGGTTGTAGGATGAGCAAATACTAGCATGATTTGGGTGAATCAAACTGTAAGGAGATAAGTTGTCCGGTAGCTTTGCCTTTTCAAAACCAAAAGAGACCTGTTTTCGAGAAGTAAGCGTTGCTTATCAGTTTCGAAAATACGGAATCAAACAAAGTATTCCTTCACCTCTCAGCAAAGAATCCAAATTTTGGATTTGAGGGATTTTGTATATTCCAATCAAATTAGATCTCACGCAGGTATGAAACCTTTGCAAAATACAGCCTATTTTCTGGTGATTTTGGTGTTTGGAGCTATAGTCATGAAAGAAGGGGCTTTTATTCTTGTTCCCTTGATCTGGGGGGTATTTTTTGCTTTCGCACTCTATCCTATGACAGATTGGTTTGAGCGGAAAAGGTTTCCGAGAGGGTTGGCAATTTTTACCAGTATTTTATTGGTATCGATCATTGGGTTTGGGATTTTTTATGTCTTGCTCAATCAAATGGTAGGGTTGATTCGTGAAATCCCCGAGATCGGAGAAAACATCAAAGGAAAACTTCATCGCTACTACGATGAATTGAGTTTGATTTTAGGGGAGGGCTTTTTGGATCCAGATCACAAGACAGACTTATGGGCCTATTTTAGGAGCGAAAACCTAAATGAGACCTTGTTTTCGACAGGTAAGTCATTGACTCTGATCGGAATCATTCCTCTGTACACTTTTTTACTGTTGTATTACAAAGA
>OGVV01000030.1_pt1 | contig 14303 bp, 7 predicted proteins | sample 1575891 | NCBI WGS metagenome assembly OGVV01 (sample SAMN07581546, study PRJEB24739) | freshwater metagenome | place: Singapore | collected 2015-04
TTCAAATTAGTGACAGGCGTGAGTACCGGTGCCTTAATCGCACCATTCGCTTATCTAGGGAAAAAATATGATCCCGTTCTCAAAGAGGTCTATACCAATATCAGCCCACGAGATATATATATTCCCAAAAATGTCCTCTTAGGGGTGTTTAGTGACGGCTTTGCTGATCCGAGTCCTCTTTACAAGCTCATTTCAAAACATGTCACATTAGATTTTCTAAAAGAAGTGGCTCACGAATACCAAATCAAAGGTCGTTGGTTAATGATTGGTACTACCAATTTAGATTCTGGAATCCCCGTTATCTGGAATATGGGAAAAATCGCCAGTATTGGCACCCCCGAAGCTCTTGATTTATTCCGTCGTATTTTATTGGCCTCAGCATCAATTCCTGGAGCCTTCCCCCCGACACTGTTTGACATCTTGGTTGATGGAGAACTCTATCAAGAAATGCATGTCGATGGTGGTGCAACCACCCAAGTATTTTTATACCCTAGCGCCGCCGCCTATGAAATTCGACAAATGGGAATTGAAAGACCTAAAAATCGACGTGCCTATGTCATTCGTAACTCTAGGCTAGACCCTAATTGGTCACAGACAGAAAGACGTACGATCAGCATTGCGGGTCGCGCCATCTCACAACTCATCCAATCCCAGGGTATTGGTGATTTATATCGAATCTACAATGTCGCAAAGGATGACGGGGTTCAATACAACCTGGCCTTTATTGGTTCTGATTTCAAAGAAGAACATAAAGAAGAATTTGATACCGACTATATGCGTGCCCTATATCAGTATGGATACGATGCGGCTATTAAAGGTTACTCATGGCATAACCATCCACCCGGATTCAAACGCTCGATTGAAGAAGATACTCAAATCACAAGTTCATCGAATCCCAAAAACAAATTAAAGAGAACTAAGTAAAAAAATAAGCCTCCAGCAATTCATTCACTGGAGGCTTACTAATATGGTGGGCCCTCGCGGACTTGAACCGCGGACCAAAGGATTATGAGAACAGAAAACCAGCCTTGAACTCCATAAACAGGGTCTCTACAAGCTGAAAATATTGGTGTGTAGTGTTATGTGTAGTGTTTTTAAATGGCTAGATTTTTACTTGTTATGAAATTAAGCTTTTTAACTATATGAAAAGCATACACCGATCCAATTATCTCAATTATTCACAAGTTAGTAAGCCCATCTTTGTTCCGATCCCAAATATACAAGCCAAAGAATCAACATCAGATCTTATTTACTTAAGAGATGGTGAAGTGGTTTTATATAAAAGACCTGATAGCTCTGTTTGGCAAGTGCGCTTCAAGCTATTTGACCGAAAGTGGCACTGCTATTCCACAAGGCATAATAATCTTGAATATGCTAAGCGGTCTGCCAGTGAAATGTACGATGAAATTCGATTTAAAGAAAAGATGGGGCTAGGTCGCGGTAAGAAGCAACACGATAAACGCGAAGCCTCAAAAGATAGAGACTGGCAAATAGAAAAAGCCCGAATTATGCGTTCGGGCTCCAAGATAGCGGACTAATTTAGTCCGCTTTTTTATTGCTGTTGTTTTGTTACTTAGCCAATAAAGTCCAAGTATCCACAACGGTATCTGGGTTTAATGAAATAGAGGTAATACCTTTATCCATTAACCATTTAGCAAAGTCAGGATGATCTGAAGGTCCTTGGCCGCAAATACCAATGTACTTACCTTTGGCTCGGCATGTCTCAATGGCTCTCGCAACCAAGAACTCAACGGCTGGATCACGCTCATCAAAGTCAATCGCTAGCAACTCCATACCGGAGTCTCGATCCAAACCAAGCGTTAGTTGAGTTAAGTCATTAGAACCAATTGAGAAACCATCAAAGTGTTCTAAGAACTGCTCAGCCAAGATAGCATTGGATGGGATTTCGCACATCATAATGACGCGCAAACCATTCTCGCCACGCTTCAAGCCATGCTTACCCAATAAGCCAATCACTCTTTCTGCTTGGCTCACAGTTCTTACAAATGGGATCATGATTTCTACGTTGGTCAAACCCATCTCATTACGCACACGCTTCATTGCTTCACATTCCATAGCAAATGCTTCAGCAAAATCATCGGAAATGTAACGAGATGCACCGCGGAAACCTAACATTGGATTTTCTTCGTCAGGCTCATAACGTGAGCCGCCAATTAACTTTTTGTATTCGTTAGATTTGAAATCTGATAAACGAACAATCACTGGCTTTGGATAGAAAGCTGCGGCAATTGTGGCAATACCTTCAGCCAATTTATCCACATAGAAAGCTCTCGGACTTGCATAACCGCGAGCCACACTCTCAACCGCTTTCTTTAGATCCAAATCAATGTTTGGATATTCCAAAATTGCTTTTGGATGAACACCAATATTGTTGTTAATGATGAATTCCAAACGAGCAAGACCCACGCCACCATTGGGGATTTGGCAGAAATCAAAAGCCAACTGTGGATTACCCACGTTCATCATGATCTTTACCGGAATCTCTGGCAAGACACCGCGAGTAACCTCAGTTACTTCAGTCTCAATAGGACCGTCATAAATACGACCCTCATCACCTTCAGCACACGATACTGTAACCACTGCACCATCTTTGAGTGCATGGGTTGCATCACCACAACCGACCACAGCAGGAACACCTAATTCACGAGCAATGATGGCAGCGTGACATGTACGACCACCACGATTTGTCACAATTGCAGCAGCCCTCTTCATCACAGGCTCCCAATTAGGATCCGTCATATCTGCTACCAATACATCACCGGGTTGCACACGATCCATTTCGCTGGCATCTTTAACTACACGAACTGTTCCGGTACCAATCTTTTGACCAATCGCACGACCAGTTGTTAAAACTGTTGAATTGCCTTTGAGCTTGTAACGCATTTCAACCTTGCCATGCGCCTGGCTCTTAACAGTTTCCGGGCGAGCCTGAAGAATGTAAATCTTGCCATCGATACCATCTTTGCCCCACTCAATATCCATCGGACGTTGATAGTGCTTCTCGATGATCATGGCATATCTAGCCAATTCTGAAACGTCTTCATCAGAAATGGAATAACGATTGCGTTGCTCCAAAGGAACGTCTACCGTTTTAACGCGACCAGTCTCACCAGGTGCAGTAAATTGCATCTGAATTAACTTAGAACCCAAACTTCTGCGAATAATTGAATATTTACCCGCTGCCAAGATTGGTTTGAATACGTAGAACTCATCAGGGTTCACCGCACCTTGCACCACTGTTTCACCCAAGCCATAGCTTGACGTAATAAAGACTGCATCCTGAAAGCCAGACTCTGTGTCGAGTGTGAACATCACGCCAGAGGCAGCTTTATCAGATCGCACCATACGCTGAATACCGGCAGACAAGGCTACCTCTGCATGAGCAAAACCTTTGTGAACACGATATGAAATTGCACGGTCGTTATATAAAGAGGCAAATACCTCACGAATACGATGCAAGATGTCATCAATACCAACAACGTTCAAAAATGATTCTTGCTGGCCAGCAAATGACGCATCAGGTAAATCTTCAGCAGTAGCGGATGAACGAACTGCAAATGAGCCTTTGCCATCAGCATCTAATACCTTGAACGCTTCACGAATTTCTTTTTCTAAACGCTCTTGGAATGGTGCCTCCTCAACCCAACGACGGATCTCAGCGCCAGCTTCAGCCAACGCTTTAACGTCATCAACATTGAGCTTATCTAAACGATCATTAATACGCTCGGTTAATTTGTTGTGCACCAAAAAATCACGGAACGCTAATGCGGTGGTTGCGAAACCAGTAGGAACACGCACACCCGAAGCATTTAACTGTGAAATCATCTCGCCCAATGAGGCATTTTTACCGCCGACTGACTCAACGTCAGACATGCGTAACTCCTCAAAGGGTAAAACGTATGCATTTGCATGGTTTGGATTGGACATAACAACTCTCTAAGTAGTGGGAAACTGGTTACAAAGCTAGATTGCTGCCCTAGCTTTTATTTGATAAGCGTTACTTTAAGTAACGCTTATCCCGTATTTCGCAATCCTGCAGCAATACCATTAATTGCTATATGTATGCCTCTTTGTACGCGCTCATCATGTTTGCCAGCACGGTAGCGCCGTACTAGTTCAACCTGCAAATGATGAAGAGGATCAATGTATGGAAAACGATTACGTATAGAGCGTGCCAATGCTGGGTTCTTGGCCAAACGAACTTTTTCACCGGAAATAACATTCAGAGCTTCCACTGTTTTGCTCCACTCTGCCTCAATGGCACTGAAGATTCTTTTACGAAGCTTTGCATCAGGAACTAAATCGCTATATCTCGATGCCAATGCCAGATCACTCTTTGCCAAGGCCATATCCATATTCGATAGAAGCGTTCTAAAAAATGGCCACTCCTTGTACATCTTTTGAAGCAAAGCTAAAGCAGCCTTTTTATCAGCAGCCTTGGGTTGATTGAGAAACTCTTGCACGGCAGTGCCAAATCCATACCAACCCGGCAAAGTTAAACGGCATTGCCCCCAGCTAAATCCCCAAGGGATTGCCCTTAAATCTTCAATTCTTTGATTCGCCTTGCGACTTGCTGGACGAGACCCAATATTAAGTTTGGCAATCTCTCGTATCGGTGTTGCATCAAAGAAGTATTCGGCAAAACCCGGCGCCTCATATACCAAGCCTCTATAAGCATTCATGCTTGACTGGGAGATCTTTGCGGCAGCCGCTAAAAATGCTTTGGTAGCAGGCTTAGTTGGCTTTAGTAGTGTTGCTTCCAAAGTTGCCGCAACTAAGGTCTCCAGGTTACGCCTGACAATTTCAGGATTGGCGTACTTGGATCCAATGACTTCACCCTGCTCTGTTAAACGGATTTGCCCGCGGACGGTGCCCGGGGGCTGCGCCAAGATAGCCTCATAACTAGGGCCACCTCCGCGACCAACCGTACCACCTCGACCGTGGAACAGACGCAATTTGATTCCATGTTTTTCGCCCAAGGGGTCAAATATCTCCACTAAAGCATTTTCTGCGCAGTACAACTCCCAGTTACTGGTGACAATGCCGCCATCCTTGTTGGAGTCAGAGTAGCCCAACATGATGTCTTGCTCGCCACCAGACTTCTTAATTAAATTCAAAATACCTGGAAGCGCATAAAAGTCACGCATGATGGGTGCGGCATTACGCAAGTCCTCAATGGTTTCAAACAAAGGAACCACGATTAAGTCCGCTGTAGCGTCTTTACCCAGATTGCCATTCATCAAGCCAACCTCCTTTTGGAGCAATAAAACCTCCAATAGGTCACTCACAGTTTCAGCATGACTAATGATGTAATGACGAATAGCGTCTTTACCAAATAACTGGCGCACCCTTTTAGCGGTCTCAAATATGGCAATTTCCGAAATAGCAAACTCAGAGTATTGATGACCTACTACCCTCAATGGTCTTGGGTCTTTTAATAGTGAAAGTAGTAATGACTGCTTTTGCTCTTCACTTAATGAGGAATAATCTTGTTCAACTTGCGCCGTAGCCAGCAATTCAGATAAAACTAACTCGTGCATATCAGAGCTTTGCCGCAAATCAATCGTAGCCAAGTGAAAGCCAAAAACCTCTACCGCCCTAATTAAGCCACGCAAACGACGATCTGATAATGCTTTTGCGCCCTGAGAAATCAAGGAGGCCTCAATTGTTTTTAGATCCCCCAAAAACTCCTGTGAACTCTTATATGGATTTTGAGGCTTAAGCGCATGACGTGCAGCATCTGCCCCCGTCAACTCCTTTAGCGTTGCAGCCAAGCGACTATACATTCCCGTTAAGGCTCTACGATATGGTTCGTCTTGACGGTGTTCATTTAAATCAGGGGATGAAGATGCAAGCTCTTGCATCCTCTTAGGAAACTTTAATAGCAATGCTGAAACTGATAACTCACGACCTAATTGATGGACTTCCGTCAAATAGTGTCGTAAAGCTAGCTCGGCCTGCCGTTTAATCGCGTAATCCAAGGTTGCAGCACTGACATTGGGGTTTCCATCCCGATCCCCACCAATCCACTGCCCCATTCGCAAAAAACTAGCAACCGAATTGGTGCCAAGCTCATCCTCTATACGAGCATATATCTTGGGGATTTCACGCAAGAAAGTAGTTTCGTAATAGCTTAGAGCATTTTCGATTTCGTCAGCAACTGTCAGCTTTGTAAAGCGCAGTAGACGTGTGTGCCAAATTTGCAGTACCCGAGCACTAATCTGATCCTCGTTAAGTTTTAACTCTTTTAAAAGCAATACATCCTTAGTGGGATTGCTTGCTTTGGATGATTCTTTGATTTGGTCTCGAGCAGCCAAAAGATCCGCAATGTCACGCTCTGCCTCCAAAATGCTAGTTCTTTGCACCTCTGTAGGATGCGCCGTAAGGACTGGTGAAATTAAACTTGATTCTAATGTTTCAGTAATTATCTTGTTTGTAATGCCAGCCTTTTGAAGTTTATTTAGAGCTACTGGAATGCTGCCGTCCTGAAATTTCCCAAGTCGTTCATAAGCGATGCGTCTACGAACATGATGACGATCTTCAGCCAGATTGGCCAAATGACTAAAGTAGGTAAAAGCGCGAAGAACCTTCATTGCATCTGTGCTAGTTAGCCCCTTCAGCAATTTAGCTAAATCATTATTAGCCGATTGATTCGTATCTTTATGAAACGAAACTGAGAGTTTACGAACTCGCTCTACCAGGTCGTATACATCTTTCCCTTCTTTATCTCGAATAATATCTCCTAAAATACGGCCCAGTAACCTGATGTCGTCAACCAGAGGAGCTTCAGCTTTTTCTAAATCTAATGCAGACCTTTTGGTGTCTTTCACTTGGGCTATCCCTTTCTACGAATTGCGCTTTGCATACGCTCAAACTCTTTTGCGCTTGCTGCCATACTTACTTTTACATATTCAATATGCTCTCTGGAGATCTCAAGCGCTTTTTGGGGCTGGCGATTTTTAATGGCATTCCAAATACCGAGATGCTGTGCTTCTAAACGCATCTTATCTTTGGGTCTATTATTTAAATACTTAAGATTTTTAGTGACGTGACTATTTATTAACTTCAATAAAGTTGCGCTCAAATGACCAATCAATACATTGTGCGACGCTTCAGCTATTGCCTGATGAAATCCCACATCTGCAGTAACCATCTCTAGCAATTCCCCATCAGCATATGCTTTACTCACTTTGATGAAGGCTTTTTCTAAGTTTTCTAAATCCGCTTCGGTTGCTCGCTCTGCTGCAAGGCAAGCTGCTTGACTTTCCAGCATATCTCGAAAATCTAATATGTCAGATTGAATATTGGGATGCCTATAGAGCATTTCTTGCCATGAATCAGAAAATGATGAGTCTAGTTTGTCTGTGACAACCGTACCACCACCATGACGCGTCTGAAGCAAGCCTTTCGTACATAGCGTATTAATTGCTTGCCTTATGGTTGGCCTTGATACACCCATCTCCATCGCCAACTCACGCTCAGAGGGAAGTTGATCACCTGGCTTAAGAGAACCTTCAAGTATTTGCACCTCAATCTCACTAATGACGCGATCAGAAATGCGCTCCTTGTGTCGAAATAGTTGATTCATTTGGTCAGACCACTTTACATTTATATTTCATAATTTGAAATACTATCAAAATTAAATCCCAATACATTATTATAACGGAATATACCTAATGTTTATTAGTCATATTCTGTTAATATATCGCACAAATCTGGTATTACCAATTTACCATTAAAAATTTTAAAACATATTATGCCGATCATTACCAATATTGAAGACCTGCGGGTTCTCCACCAAAAACGCACCCCTAAGATGTTCTATGACTATGCGGACTCTGGGTCTTGGACAGAGTCGACCTATCGCGCCAATGAGAGTGACTTTCAAAAAATAAAATTGCGTCAGCGTGTTGCGGTCAATATGGAAAACCGTACTACCGCCACTACCATGGTCGGGCAGCACGTCAAAATGCCAGTAGCTTTAGCTCCTACAGGTTTAACCGGCATGCAACATGCCGATGGCGAAATCTTAGCGGCTCGAGCAGCCGAGAAATTTGGTGTGCCATTTTGTTTATCAACCATGAGTATTTGCTCAATCGAAGATATCGCAGAGCACACCACGGCACCATTTTGGTTTCAACTGTATGTCATGAAAGATCGTGCTTTTATCGAGCGCTTGATTGACCGTGCTAAAGCGGCCCGTTGCTCAGCCTTGGTCTTGACCCTGGACTTGCAGATATTAGGGCAGCGTCACAAAGATATTAAGAATGGTTTGAGCGCACCTCCTAAGCTCACCATTCCCAATATCATGAATATGATGACCAAACCGCGTTGGTGTTTAGGGATGCTGGGAACGCAACGCCGTACTTTCCGCAATATTGTGGGGCACGCTTCCGGGGTGGGTGATTTATCTTCCTTGTCCTCATGGACTGCTGAGCAGTTTGATCCTGCCTTGAACTGGGGTGATGTGGAGTGGATTAAAAACCGTTGGGGTGGCAAATTAATCATTAAAGGGATTTTGGACGAAGAGGATGCGCGCAAAGCGGTTGCATCCGGTGCCGATGCTCTGATTGTTTCTAACCATGGTGGTCGTCAATTAGATGGGGCGATTTCTAGTATTCAGGCTTTACCAGGGATTGTGAATGCAGTCGGTAAAGATATCGAAGTTTGGATGGATGGTGGTATTCGTTCTGGGCAAGATGTGCTCAAGGCCTGGGCTTTAGGAGCGCGCGGTACCATGATCGGCCGTGCCTTTCTCTATGGTCTAGGTGCTATGGGTGAGGCGGGTGTGACCAAGGCTTTAGAAATTATTCATAAAGAGTTAGATGTCACGATGGCGTTTACGGGTCATCGTGATATTCAGAATGTGACTAAAGATATTTTGTACCCAGGAACTTTCTAGGTTTTCAAAACATTATTTATAAATTTTATCGGTACTTCGTTATTTTGACATTTTTAAACAAATTAATCAGCAAAATAAAAAATAACCGTTACTTAAAGTAACGCTCAAAAAAATACCAACCCGAAGGTTGGTATTTTCATTTCTGGTGGGCCCACCAGGACTTGAACCTGGGACCAAAGGATTCCGGTTTGTGTAGCTTTCACTACTCCCTGGACTATGCCTTCATCATATCGATTGCTCGACTTAGATGGGTGCCGTCTAGTCTCTACACGTTCAAAGTATTTCTACTAAGCTTCGCTCGGCGTTGGCATATCTTGCGACTTAGCTTTCACCGAATTTGACACCATCCCTTATGCAGTTTCCACGCATAAGGCACAACTTATCGCTATGAGTCCTCTGCTCTAACCAACTGAGCTATGGGCCCTAAAACTGTTTTTAGGTACTACTTTTACTGCTAAAACTGCCATTTACTACACACCTCAAAAAACCACTTAGTGTGTAGTTGATGTGTAGTGAATTTAAACCACCATTTTCACCACTAACCTCTTGAAATCGAAGAGCCTTTTACTACAGGGCTCTCCGGGCTTCTTTCTTATGAGTCCTCTGCTCTAACCAACTGAGCTAAGGGCCCTTATTGCTTAATCTCCCTCTAAAAAGCTCTTGAGTTTGTCGCTTCTGCTTGGATGACGCATTTTGCGCAAAGCTTTGGCTTCAATCTGACGAATACGCTCACGCGTGACATCAAACTGTTTACCAACCTCTTCGAGCGTATGGTCGGTACTCATCTCAATACCAAAGCGCATTCTGAGAACCTTAGCCTCACGAGGTGTGAGTGAGTCCAAAATATCTTTGACAACATCACGCATCGAGTCATGCAAAGCTGCTTCTGCTGGAGCCAATGTGTTGGTATCTTCGATGAAGTCACCCAAATGCGAGTCTTCATCATCACCAATCGGTGTCTCCATAGAGATGGGTTCCTTAGCAATCTTCATGATTTTACGAATTTTGTCTTCAGGAATTTCCATCTTCTGCGCTAAAGTTGCAGCATCTGGCTCAATACCGGTCTCTTGCAAGATTTGACGACTAATACGATTCATCTTATTGATCGTCTCAATCATATGGACTGGAATACGGATAGTTCTTGCCTGATCGGCAATAGAACGTGTGATCGCCTGACGAATCCACCAAGTAGCATAGGTAGAGAATTTATAACCACGACGATATTCAAACTTATCAACCGCCTTCATCAAACCAATATTGCCCTCTTGAATCAAATCCAAGAACTGTAAACCGCGGTTGGTATATTTTTTCGCAATCGAAATAACCAAACGCAAGTTAGCTACAGTCATTTCACGCTTCGCTTCACGAGCACGCTTTTCACCCTCGTTCATGCGCTTATTGACTTCTTTCAATTCTGCAAGCGGCAACACAACTGCGCTCTGAATATCAATCAGTTTTTGCTGAATCTCTTGAATTGCTGGTACGTTACGCTCAAGAATGGCGCTATAAGGCTTGGCTTCCTTGAGTAAGTTAGCAGTCCACTTCAAATTCAAAGCCTGTTTAGGCAATGCAGCTAGAACTTCATTACGAGGCACACCGACCTTATTCGCCAGCAAACCGACCAAATTACGCTCTAAAGTCCATACCTCATCGACCTGCTTGCGCATGGTGTCACACAACTTCTCAACAGATTTCGCTGTAAATCTGAAACCCATGAGTTCATTACGAATCACTTCTTGCGCTTTCTTATAAGCGGGCGAGTTATATCCTTCACGCTCATGTGCACGACGCATTTTTTCAAATTGCGCGCGAATCACATCAAACTTTTCGAGTGAAAGTTGCTTCAACTCCTCTAATTGTTTAGCTGAGGCCGCACTAGCACCACCGCCGCCGCCTTCTTCGTCCATGTCATCTTCATCTTCGTCAGCATCATCGAGGTCTTCCTCTTCTTCTGCAGCAGACATAGGGATATCTTCAGCGTTAGGGTCCACGAGACCATCGACGAACTCGTCGATTTCCATAGTGGCATCTTTAATCTTTTGCGCGTTATCTAAAATTTCTGCAATGGTGACCGGGCATGCAGACAAAGCCATCACCATATCTTTAAGACCAGCTTCGATCTTTTTGGCAATAACAATCTCGCCTTCACGCGTCAACAAATCAACTGTACCCATCTCACGCATATACATACGTACTGGATCAGTCGTTCTACCAAACTCAGAATCGACCGTTGATAAAGCAGCCTCAGCCTCTTCTTCAGCTTCTTCTTCTGTAGTGGCTGATGGCGCATTTTCATTGAGCAGCAAAGTCTCAGCATCAGGAGCTTGCTCATAAACAGTAATACCAATATCGCTTAACAAGCCAATCAAAGTCTCTAATGAATCTGCATCAGAGATCTCGTCAGACATCACGTCATTGATTTCGCCATGGGTCAAATAACCACGAGACTTACCCATCTTGATCAACTGCTTCAAACGCGCACGACGTAACTCTTGCTGTTCTTCACTACCTAGTTTCTGGGCATTGAATTCTTGTAGCAAGGCTTTTTCTTTAGCCTTACGATCACGTGCTTTTTGGCGGTCTGTACGTTGATCAACATTTGGATCACCTGGCTCAACCACTTTTGGTTTGCGGCCACGCTTTTTGGGAACAGCTAATGCAGCAGCAGCTTCAGCCGCAGCCTTTTTTTGTTCTTTTTCTAATTGTTTTTGTAATTGCTTTTCTAGCTTTAACTGAGCTTGGAGTTCTTTTTTCTTAGCTTGCTCTGCGGCTCTAATTTCAGCTTTCGTTGGACCTTTTTCTACTTTTACTGGCTTGACTGGTTTAGCCACCTTCTTAGGCACCGGCTTCTTAGCAACAGGTTTCGCCACTTTCTTGGCCACTGGCTTTTTAGCTGCTGGCTTAGCTGCTGATTTTTTAGGCACTGGCTTTTTAACCACCGGCTTCTTTGCAGCAGGTTTGACTACCTTCTTGGCCACCGGCTTTTTAGCCGCTGGCTTAGCTGCTGCTTTTTTAGCCACTGGCTTTTTAACAACCGCCTTTTTAGCAGCAGGTTTGGCTAACTTCTTGGCCACTGGCTTTTTAGCCGCTGGCTTAGCTGCAGTCTTTTTCAAAACTGCTTTGGTGATCGTTTTTTTTGATTTTGCAACAGCCATAGTTTGTGCTCACTAACTTTAATCAAGAGTCGAGATACCCAACTGGGGCGCTCTAAGTTCTTGAATTTAATTGGAATTCAGAAAACCTTCTATTATAGTCGGCTCAGTGTAGTTTTTCCAGATTATTTCAGTTTTGCCATTAATTCACGGTATTTTTCAGGGTCGCCAGATAAAGCCTTACCCTCAGCCATTCTTTGGGCTATGGCTGTCATTTCTTCCTTATAAGACTGCAATTCGAGCTTTTTGAGCATGCCAAAGAAATCTTCTTGAGCATATTCGTAACTTAATTCAGTACTCATCAGACGCTCTCTTAATACGGCATAGGTTTTTGCATGAGCACTTTGGTCCAATTGCTCTTGAAAAACCGCAAAGCCTACATTCGGTGGCATTTGTTCGCACTGACTCAATAAATCTTGCATAAGCTCGTGAGCTTTGACTGAGCGCTTTTCTGCCACCCACAGAATGAGCTGTTTCTGAAATTGATCAATGCGCTTACCCAAGGCTGGGTAGAGCATTAACAGCTTAACGATTTGTTGTGCTAAATCGACAGACTGGCTAGCCGCTTTTTCTTTTTTTTCTGGTGCTGGCTTGACGCTTTCAGTCACTTTTTGTGCTGTTTTCAAACCCATAAAGCTCTCTAGCTCTGGCACACTGATGACCAGTCGGCGCGCCAACTCATGCAGAATTTGACTACGCAAGGCAATCGCTGGCATGGCTGCGATGAGAGGTTTTGCATGAAACTGGGTTTGCGCACGACCCTCAGGCGTTTTTAAATCCTGTTCTTCTGCGGCTACTTCAATTAAATACTCTGACAAAGGCATGGCTGAACGTATTGCCGCTTCAAAAGCTTCTTGTCCATAAGCCCTGACATAACTATCGGGATCATGCTCTGTGGGTAAAAATAAAAAGCTCACTGCTTTGTCATCGGCCATCATTGGCAAAGTAGCTTCTAACGCTCTTTTTGCCGCTCGACGACCGGCAGCATCGCCATCAAAGGAAAACACGATACGATCAGCTTGACGCATTAATGAGCGCACATGATGAGAAGTACAGGCCGTTCCAAGGGTAGCCACAGCATTCGGAAATCCCAGTTGTGCCAGAGCGACTACATCCATATAGCCTTCGCACACAATCACATAGCCTTTGTCACGAATTCCTAAGCGCCCTTCAAAAAGGCCATAGAGAGTATGTCCTTTGGAGAAAAGTGGTGTCTCGGGAGAGTTCAAATACTTAGGCTCACCCGCATCAATGATGCGCCCCCCAAAGGCAATCACTTGACCCTTGGTATTGCGTATTGGAAACATGACGCGATCTCGAAAGCGGTCGTAGCGCTTACTCTCTGATTGAATCACCATCCCTGCTTCAATGAGCACTTTCGCCAGCTCATCCTGCTGATAACTGCCAAATACAGCTTCAAGACTCTGCCAGGCATCTGGGGCATAACCCAAGCTATAACGTTTCGCGATTTCACCACTCAAACCGCGACCCTTAAGATAATCGATGGCACGCTGACTTTGCTTTAACTCTTGACGATAGTAGTTAGCCGCTCGCTCCATCATCTCACCCATTGCCAATGCTTGCTTTTGCTTTTGCACATCAGCAGGTCGACGCTCTTCTTTAGGTACCGTTAACCCGATTGAGCGCGCCAAGTCTTCTATGGCCTCGACATAAGTCAGACCCGAGTATTCCATTAAAAAACTAATGGCCGAACCATGAGCGCCACAACCGAAGCAGTGATAAAACTGCTTAGTGGGTGACACACTAAAAGAGGGAGATTTTTCGTTATGAAAAGGGCATAGGCCCTGAAAATTAGCGCCTGCCTTTTTGAGCGTGACATGACGACCCACAATCTCAACCACATCAACACGATTGAGTAAGTCAGTGATAAATGATTGTGGAATCATGCGGTCAATCAGAAATTATTTGGTGAGCAAGGCTTTCACGGCTGCGGAAACCATTCCCATATCGGCCTTGCCAGCCAATTGAGGTTTTACAACACCCATGACCTTACCCATATCCTGAGGACCCACGGCGCCCACCTGTGCAATCGCAGCGGAGACTGCCGCACGCACTTCTTCTTCTGATAATTGTGCTGGCATGTAGGCTTGCAAAACCACTAATTCGGCTTGCTCTTTAGCAACCAAATCATCACGACCGGCCGCTTGAAATTGACTGATGGAGTCTTTACGTTGCTTAATGAGTTTTTCAATGATGGCCAACACAGC
>OGVV01000031.1_pt1 | contig 14037 bp, 11 predicted proteins | sample 1575891 | NCBI WGS metagenome assembly OGVV01 (sample SAMN07581546, study PRJEB24739) | freshwater metagenome | place: Singapore | collected 2015-04
TTTCCCAGTCACGATACCCCCACGGTGGATGGAGAATCCCCCCATCCCCCGGGGTGGTGAGAGAGAGGGAAATGGTGCTTGAGTGAGTTGGTGACTTCGTTGATCTTCATGCACGTATTTATCTACGCATGAAGGTCTCGGGGCTGCGCTAGCTGGATGTTGTCCTTTAAAAGGACATCATGAGCGTCTGGTTACGGGACGGTATGCAGTAGCGAGTCGTACACGCTGAGAACATGGGCTTCGTACTCACGCAGCTTGGCGCGTAGCAGGTCCGTTGCAACAACGCGACGGAATCGCTTGTCTTTTTCATGTCCAGCAATCTCACACCACCCTCCATCAATGCACTGCTCTAGTACATAGCGGATGCCCCGCTCGCTGTACTTGAGTGAATTGAACAGCTCCTTGAGGGTCATAGGCTGCTCAACCTCAGCGCTATGCGCTATTAGCACGAAGAGATCAAAGGCGATGCGACTTTGGCTGAGAGGTAGGTGTTTGTCCTCCCACGAACGCACTTGCATAACGATTCGTGAGAAGTTATATTTTTGACAATGACCTGCTAACTTGCTCATCACCTGCTGTTGACAGTAACGAGCCTATTCCCAGGTGCGAATAATGCCAAAGAGGTCAGCTCTTATTGTAACGTCTAGAGACTCATTGATGCCATGTTTCAGCGTATGTGCTACGAGATTTTTTGCGGAGTGTGGGTCCACAGCGTATGCATGCGCTCTTAGCATGAACTTATAATGAGGGTTTCGCTGCCCCAATGGAGGGATTGGTGTAACGTTCCAACCGTTTGCTTGCTCATTACACCCTAGGTACACAATTTGATTGAACCCAAAGTGGTTTTTGTAGGCCTTGACCATGACAGCATCATGCTCTAGGATAACGATTGGTTGATCGATCTCCATACAATGCACCCACAAAGACAGATGGGACAAATAGCACGCAACTTCAGTTGGAGACAGATAGGTCTCGTACAATTTGAACCATTTTAACCAAGATGCGTTTTTGAGATTTTCGGGAACCTTAATGGTTCCTGTTGTTCCATCGAATGCTTGCCATGTTTGAAATGGCATTCCGACTTCTTCACACGATTTTTGACTTCGAGAAGATAACATCTCGGAAATCTCATTATCTTTAACTGTTATGATGTAAGCTTTATCAACTGCCATGTTATTGCATGGCACCAAATTCAATTCATTCATATTCTATCCTAGACTATATGCTATTATATAGTCTAGGATAGAATGGGTGGTTATGGAGTTACGCGAATTGCTGCTGTATGATAGCCACCAGCACTTACTTGACACCAGTCTGTAAACCCGCCCACGACTGAGACTGGAGATGATTTGTCGACGATAGTGTTATCGCCAAGTTGACCAACACTGCTAGACCCCCAAGACCAAATGGTGCCATTAGTTCTAACGGCGACGGCGTGACTTTGTCCAGTGCTTACTTGACACCAATCTGTAAACCCACCTACGACTGATACTGGAGATGATTTGTTGAAGGTTGTATTATCTCCAAGTCTACCATTTCCGTTATATCCCCAGGACCATACAGTTCCATTAGTTCTAACTGCGGCCGTGTGGGTACTTCCGGCACTTACTTGACACCAATCTGTAAATCCACCTACGACAGAGACTGGAGATGATCTGCTTACTGATGAATTGTCTCCAAGTCTACCAGATCCGTTAAACCCCCAAGACCAAAGAGTGCCATTAGATCTAACTGCTGCGGTATGGTGGGCAGCAGCACTTACTTGACACCAGTCTGTAAAACCGCCCACGACTGAGACTGGAGATGACTTGTTGACGGTTGTATTGTCTCCAAGTCTACCACATTGGTTAACCCCCCATGACCAAATGGTCCCATTAGTTCTAACTGCTGCTGTATGGAAACCGCCAGCACTTACCTGACACCAGTCAGTAAATCCACCTACAACTGAGACTGGAGATGATCTAGTGGAGATTGTGTCGTTGCCAAGCTGACCATTACCATTATTCCCCCAAGACCAAATGGTTCCATTGGTTCTAACAGCTGCTGTATGGGTACATCCGACGCTTACTTGGCACCAATCCGTAAATCCACCTACAACTGAGACTGGGGAGGATTTGCTTACAACTGTGTTATCGCCAAGCTGTCCGTTGGCGTTACACCCCCAAGACCACATGGTTCCATCGGTTCTAACGACAGTCGAATGGTTGCCTCCGACGCTTACTTGGCACCAATCCGTAAAACCGCCTACTACGGAGACTGGTGAGGATTTATTGATTGATGTGTTGTCACCGACCTGACCGCTAGTATTACCCCCCCATGACCAAGCGGTTATAGTTGGAGCATCATTTCGCAACAACCGACCGTCAAACGTTATCCACCGTTGATTGTTTGCAACAGCGTGTGTGTTAATTCCATTCACGAATATCGTAGTACCATCCGCCAATTTGTTTACTTTCAAATCTGGCAGCTCCGATACCACGTTGACGAATGAAGTCCTATTAGCAGATTGTTTATCTACAGATATGGCAGCGAGTAGAATATTGGAAGCGTCAACCGAAGTATTTGCAGAATCAACGATCGATTGCGTCTTTGCTTCCGTTAATTGAGAATCTAAGTTAATCATGTTCTTGTTGTAATTGCTGCTTGAATGCTTATGTTACACCACCCGGAGATATTACCCGGCACACCCCCGGGAGAAGATCTGTTAACTATAGTACCAGAGCCAAGTTGACCGTTTGAATTACATCCCCATGACCACAACGTACCATCCATACGCAATGCGATATTGTGGTTTGCGAATGTTGCACTTACTTGACACCAATCTGTAAAGCCGCCTACGACCGAGACTGGAGATGACTTGGAGACAATTGTATTGTCTCCCAGTTGACCACAGTTATTACATCCCCATGCCCATAGTGTACCATTAGATCTAACTGCTGCTGTATGTTGATAACCAGCGCTTACCTGGCACCAATCTGTAAACCCACCTACAACTGAGACTGGTGATGATTTGGAGACGGCTGTGTTGTCTCCAAGTTTACCTGTTGTGTTATTACCCCATGCCCATAGCGTACCATTTCCGCGCACGGCTACTGTATGATCCCCACCTGCGCTCACGCTAACCCAATCTGCAAAGCCACCTACAACCAACACAGGCGACGACTTATTAACGACTGAGTTATCACCTAACTTGCCGCTTGCATTATCTCCCCATGTCCATAGCGTACAGTTCGTTCTGATTGCTAGAGTGTGAGAACTACCAGCGCTTACCTGGCACCAATCTGTAAACCCGCCTACAACTGAGACCGGCGATGATTTAGATACAGTGGTGTTATCTCCAAGCTGCCCCAGGGAATTTCCGCCCCATGTCCACAGAGTACCATTGGTTCTAACTGCTGCTGTATGAGCATTACCAACACTTACTTGGCGCCAGCTTGTAACCCCACCCACAACCTGAACGGGGGATGAACTTCCAATACCCGTGTTGTCTCCAAGTTGACCACATGTGTTGGATCCCCATGTCCATAGTGTACCATTTCCGCGCACGGCTGCAGAGTGAGTTGTTGCCGTGGATATTTGACACCAGTCAGTAAATCCACCCATAACCGAGACTGGAGATGATTTGCTTACAAGAGTTGAGTCTCCCAACTGACCGCTGGCGTTTGGTCCCCACGAAAACATGAATCCGGACGATGCGTCTCTTACTGGTCGCCAGCTCAATCCGTCTGTCGCGTAGACCATATCATCGGCTTTAACAAGATATAGCGTACCATTCGGAACCGAAGATGGACCTGGCAAATTGATAAAACTCATTACAACATTGACGGTGCCTGTTTTTAACAAAGCAATCGTCTTCGCATACACTAACACATCTTCCGGAGATGGATTAGTCTTAAGCTTTGTTGAGATAACAGTTTCTAAATTCTGAATGTTCAATGGCATTTAGAAGCCTATATTTTTCTTTAGAATTGCAGACATGTGACAATTGCCAGCGCTTACCTGGCACCAATCTGTAAACCCGCCTACAACTGAGACTGGAGATGATCTGGAGACGGTTGTGTTGTCGCCAAGCTGACCAGTTCCGTTACATCCCCATGCCCATAGTGTACCATTGGTTCTAACGGCAATCGAGTGTCTATAGCCAGCACTTACCTGGCACCAGTCTGTAAACCCACCCACAACGGAGACTGGAGATGATCTGGAGACAATTGTATTGTCGCCGAGTTGTCCGGCGTTATTTAGACCCCATGCCCAAATGGTACCATTGGTTCTAACGGCAATCGAGTGTCTATAGCCAGCGCTTACCTGGCACCAATCTGTAAACCCGCCTACAACTGAGACTGGAGATGATCTGGAGACGGCTGTGTTGTCGCCAAGCTGACCAGTTCCGTTATATCCCCATGCCCAAATGGTGCCGTTGGTTCTAACGGCAATCGAGTGTCTATAGCCAGCACTTACCTGACACCAGTCTGTAAATCCGCCCACAACGGAGACTGGAGATGATTTGTCGACAATTGTGTTGTCTCCAAGCTGACCAGATCCGTTATATCCCCATGCCCAAATGGTGCCGTTGGTTCTAACTGCTGCTGTATGGAAACTGCCAGCACTTACCTGGCACCAGTCTGTAAACCCGCCTACGACTGAGACTGGAGATGATTTGTTGACAATTGTATTATCACCAAGCCTACCAGTCAATCCACTTCCCCAAGACCAAATGGTACCATTAGTTCTAATTGCGGTCGTGTGACTTTGTCCAGTGCTTACCTGACACCAGTCAGTAAACCCGCCTACAACCGAGACTGGAGATGCCTTGGAGACGGCTGTGTTGTCGCCAAGTCTACCAGATCCGTTATATCCCCATGCCCAAATGGTACCATTGGTTCTAACTGCTGCTGTATGAGCGTAGCCAACACTCACCTGACACCAGTCTGTAAACCCACCTACGACTGATACTGGAGATGATTTGTCGATTGTTGTGTTATCACCAAGCCTACCAAATCCGTTACATCCCCAAGACCAAACACTATTCCTAGAGTGCGTGGTTGAGTTAAAATCTCGAACCCATTCTACGCCGTCACTATAACGATAATCACAAATACTTTGAATCCAAATAAGCCTTCCCGTATTATTGGCTGCTGGCGGCAATGCTTCTGGCGAAGCAACGGAAAATACTCGCTTGGACAGCTCGTCGGATAGTTTAGCAGATGCTAACATAGCATCCAGCTTAACAGAGGTCGGCGTAAGTGTGCTATTCGTTATAGCATCTGTAAGGTGCTTGGTGCTAATCGTCATACAACTATTTATGTGGCTCTAACAGCAGTCGAATGTCCGCATCCGGCACTTACCTGACACCAATCAGTAAACCCGCCTACAACTGAGACTGGAGATGATCTGTTCGTCGTTGTATTGTCGCCAAGTCTACCAGTTCCGTTTTCTCCCCATGTCCAAATGGTACCATTGGTTCTAACTGCTGCTGTATGAGCATTACCAGCACTTACCTGACACCAGTCTGTAAACCCGCCTACAACTGAGACTGGAGAGGATTTAGCTAATGATGAGCCATCTCCAAGTCTACCAAATGCGTTATATCCCCATGCCCAAATGGTGCCGTTGGTTCTAACTGCTGCTGTATGGATACATCCGACGCTTACTTGGCACCAGTCAGTAAACCCGCCTACAACCGATACTGGAGACGATCTAGAGACGATCGTGTTGTCGCCAAGCTGACCACAGTTATTACACCCCCAAGTCCAGATGGTGCAGTTGCTTCTAACTGCTGCTGTATGATAGCCACCAGCACTTACTTGACACCAGTCTGTAAACCCGCCCACGACTGAGACTGGAGAGGATTTGTCGACGATAGTGTTATCGCCGAGTTGTCCGCAGCTGTTATATCCCCAAGACCAAATTGTTCCATTAGTTCTAATTGCGGTCGTGTGACTTTGTCCAGTGCTTACTTGACACCAGTCAGTAAATCCGCCTACGACTGAGACTGGAGATGAGTTGGGAACGGTCGTATTGTCTCCAAGTCTACCATTTCCGTTACACCCCCATGCCCAAATGGTACCATTAGTTCTAACTGCTGCGGTATGAACGACACTAGCACTTACCTGACACCAGTCAGTAAACCCACCTACAACTGAGACTGGGGATGATCTGGAGACGGCTGTGTTGTCGCCAAGCCTACCAGTTCCGTTTTCTCCCCATGTCCAAATAGTGCCGTTGGTTCTAACTGCTGCTGTATGAGCAGTACCAGCACTTACTTGGCACCAGTCAGTAAACCCGCCTACAACTGAGACTGGAGATGATCTAGAGACGGCTGTGTTGTCTCCCAGTTGACCGCGGTTGTTACATCCCCAAGTCCATATAGTATTCGTTTTTCCGTCATTCCTAAACACTCGACCATCTAAACTCATCCACTGTTTTCTCCAAGAAACAACGTGAAGGTTAATCGACCTAACGAACACTATTTGACCATCTGGAATATTAACATCTGATAAATTTGGTAAAGTGGTTGCGTTCTCTACAAACAAAGATACATCGCTGCTCGCTATTGATGCAGCATCCACAAGCGAGAATATATCTTCCAGTGGTGTAGATTGAGTCACCGTCTCAAATCTTTTTGTTAGATTTTCTTCTAACGACGTTTTAATTAGTTGTGTCATCTTAGAGATTTATTCGTCGAATTGCTGCTGTATGGAAACCGCCAGCACTTACCTGGCACCAGTCTGTAAACCCACCTACGACGGAGACTGGAGATGATCTGGAGACAATTGTATTGTCTCCCAGTTGACCGCAGCTGTTATATCCCCATGCCCAAATTGTACCATTAGATCTAACTGCTGCTGCATGACAATTGCCAGCACTTACCTGGCACCAGTCAGTAAATCCGCCTACAACCGAGACTGGAGATGATCTGTCGACCACGGTGTTGTCTCCAAGTCTACCAGATCCGTTATATCCCCATGCCCAAATGGTACCATTGGTTCTAACTGCTGCGGTATGGGTACAACCGGCATTCACTTGACACCAGTCTGTAAACCCACCTACGACTGAGACCGGAGATGATCTGTCGACCACGGTGTTGTCTCCAAGTCTACCATTTCCGTTACACCCCCAAGACCATATGGTACCATTAGTTCTAACTGCTGATGTGTGACTGCCTCCAGCACTTACCTGACACCAGTCAGTAAACCCACCTACAACTGAGACTGGGGATGATCTGGTCGTCGTTGTATTGTCTCCAAGTCTACCATTTCCGTTACACCCCCAAGACCAAATGGTACCATTAGTTCTAACAGCTGCCGTATGAGCGTAGCCAACACTCACCTGACACCAGTCTGTAAACCCACCTACAACCGAGACTGGAGATGATTTGTTGATTGTTGTGTTATCACCAAGTCTACCATTTCCGTTACATCCCCATGTCCAAATGGTGCCATCAGTTCGCGCCGCGGCGGTGTGAGCCCCGCCAGCACTTACCTGGCACCAGTCTGTAAACCCACCTACGACGGAGACTGGAGATGATCTGGAGACAATTGTATTGTCGCCAAGCCTACCAGATCCGTTACATCCCCATGTCCACAGAGTGCCATCGGTTCTAACGGCAATCGTATGTGCGGCACCGGCGCTCACAGACTTCCAACTATTCGTCATCAAGTCTGATGCCATAACTGGAGATAATCTACTTGTGACGGTAGAATCCCCTAGTTGGCCGTTAGAATTGTTACCCCACGCAAATATCTTACTTAGCACATTGTCTACAGCCTTTCTCCAAATGCCGGAGAATCTCGTCTTGTCGGCCACATACAAAGTTAACTCAGATTCAACGAAATATAGACTTGAGTTTGGAACTAGCGAAATATCGGGTAGTGTTGAGAAGGACGTAACGACGTTAACTGGATTTGTTTTTAGGTACGCAATTACCTTTGCTGCCAGTAGAATATCTTCTGGCTTTGTTAACGTTCGAATCTTCTTCTGAAGTTCAAATTCTAAATTTGAGTGGTTTAAAAGCATATTAGATTCCAAAAACTTGCTTGTTTATTGCAACCGAGTAACACCGTCCAGCACTCACCTGACACCAATCTGTAAACCCGCCTACGACTGAGACTGGGGATGACTTGTTCGCAGATGTTAGATCTCCCAATTGGTTGTTTGTATTGCACCCCCATCCCCACACAGTACCGTTAGTTCTAACTGCTGCTGTATGATTGTAGCCAGCGCTTACCTGGCACCAGTCAGTAAACCCGCCTACAACTGAGACTGGAGATGATTTGTTGACAATTGTATTGTCGCCGAGTTGTCCGGCGTTATTTAGACCCCAAGACCAAATGGTGCCATTGGTTCTAACTGCTGCGGTATGAACGCCACTAGCACTTACCTGACACCAGTCAGTAAACCCACCTACAACTGAGACTGGTGATGATTTGTCGACGATAGTGTTATCGCCAAGCCTACCAGTTCCGCTAGACCCCCAAGACCAAAGAGTGCCATTGGTTCTAACTGCTGCTGTATGAAAGACACTAGCACTTACTTGGCACCAATCTGTAAAGCCGCCTACGACCGAGACTGGAGATGACTTGGAGACAATTGTATTGTCTCCCAGTTGACCACAGTTATTACATCCCCATGCCCATAGTGTACCATTGGTTCTAACGGCAATCGAGTGTCTATAGCCAGCACTTACCTGACACCAGTCTGTAAACCCGCCTACAACTGAGACTGGAGATGATCTGGAGACGGCTGTGTTGTCTCCCAGTTGACCGGCGTTATTTAGACCCCAAGACCAAATGGTACCATTGGTTCTAACTGCTGCGGTATGAATGCCACCAGCACTTACTTGGCACCAGTCAGTAAAGCCACCTACAACCGAGACTGGAGATGATCTGGTCGTCGTCGTTGTATTGTCTCCAAGTCTACCATTTCCGTTACACCCCCAAGACCAAATGGTACCATTAGTTCTAACAGCTGCCGTATGAGCAGTACCAGCACTTACCTGACACCAATCTGTAAAGCCGCCTACGACCGAGACTGGAGATGACTTGGAGACAATTGTATTGTCTCCCAGTTGACCGCGGTTGTTACATCCCCAAGACCAAGCCGTATTCTTATAATGAATTTGAGAATTAAAGTCTCTAACCCATTCGGTTCCGTCGCTGTATCGATAGTCTTTGATATCCGAAACCCACACTAACCTACCCGCGTTTTCCAGTGCGTTTGGGAGCAGAGAAACAGATGAAACTACGTATATTGTTTCGGTAGATAACGTCTTAGCTGCCTCTGCCAATTGCATCAACTCAACAGGCGGCGTCGCCGATCTAGCAGTGAGGGCGTTAATAACATCGTAAAGTGGTTTTGAGGATATTGCCATATTCTGTATTTAGCACATTCTTAAAGCAATGGAGTGAAATGCTCCAACACTTACCTGACACCAATCTGTAAAGCCGCCTACGACCGAGACTGGAGATGACTTGGAGACAATTGTATTGTCTCCCAGTTGACCACAGTTATTACATCCCCATGCCCATAGTGTACCATTGGTTCTAACAGCAGTCGAATGTCCGCATCCGGCACTTACCTGGCACCAGTCTGTAAACCCACCCACAACGGAGACTGGAGATGATCTGGAGACAATTGTATTGTCGCCGAGTTGTCCGGCGTTATTGGCGCCCCAAGACCAAATGGTACCATTGGTTCTAACTGCTGCGGTATGAACGCCACCAGTGCTTACTTGGCACCAATCCGTAAATCCACCTACAACCGAGACTGGAGATGATCTGTTCGTCGTTGTATTGTCGCCAAGCCTACCAGTTCCGTTACATCCCCATGCCCAAATGGTGCCGTTGGTTCTAACTGCTGCTGTATGAGCATTACCAGCACTTACCTGACACCAGTCTGTAAACCCGCCTACAACTGAGACTGGAGATGATCTGTCGACCACGGTGTTGTCTCCAAGTCTACCAGATCCGTTAAATCCCCATGTCCACAGAGTGCCGTTGGTTCTAACTGCTGATGTGTGAGCGTAGCCAGCACTTACCTGGCACCAGTCTGTAAACCCACCTACGACTGAGACTGGAGATGACTTAGCTAATGATGAGCCATCTCCAAGTCTACCAAATGCGTTATATCCCCATGCCCAAGCTGTTCCATTGGATCTAACGGCGACAGCATGACATTCGCCAGCACTTACTTGACACCAATCCGTAAATCCGCCTACAACTGAGACTGGAGAGGATTTAGAAACCATCGTTCCATCCCCCAACTGACCGGTGGTTGCGTATCCCCAAGACCAAATTGTTCCATTGGTTCTAACGCCAAAAGATGTAGCTCTGCCTGCACTTACTTGACACCAGTCCGTGAAACCACCCACGACCGATACTGGAGATGATTTACTAACGTTGGAATAGTCCCCAAGGTTTCCAAAGCTATTACACCCCCACGTCCACGCGGTTTTTACTCGCCCATCGTTTCGATATATGCGTCCGTCGATAGATACCCACGTCTCATTGAATGCAACTAGATATGTGTTTATCGATCTAACATAGACCATCGATCCGCGCGGAAGCGGAGCATTGTTTAGGTCCGGTAAGTCTGATGGCGAGTCTACAAAGAATGCTTTGTTTTGTGGATCTGCATTAGATGCAGCAACAACGGCAAGAAACTCCGTAGAGTTACATTCCGCCGTTATCGCGTTGAGCTTAGATGATATTAGTCGCTCAAGAACTTCTTTATTAATTTCTGCCATACATCTATTTAGTCATCTAGTTGTACGGCATCAAGTTCCTCTAGAGTATTACAAAAATTGATTAGATTTGCTTTTTCTGCTTCCCAAGCAAATGCTCCTTCGACGTGGGCAGCACCAGCAGCAACAATCTGACCCAACTCTGACTTGGTTAGAGTTAACCAACCCTCTGGAAATTTCCAGCCAACAGTTGAACCTTCTTGCATCAGCAGATACTTCTGCACGAATACGTCGCGAGAGCCTCTAGCAGTGTCTATCGTCACTTCAAGCCCCTGTACAGTAATCTTGGTACCAGCAACCTCTTTTTTCCAGCGATTTTCAGCCAGAATCTCTTTCAGATTAGCCTTAACAGCATCTAGATCCTGAGGCTTAACGTGGTAGAACGCAACAGACACATCGCCAGTATGGTCCCAGTATGGCCCCTCAAGATAATGAGTCTTTTGGTTATATTCCGGATAATTGAAAGATACTCGTTTGATTACTGTATTCTCATCAATTACGAGCGGCAACGTCTCTGGCTCAGCTCTTGGAAGAAGAAAATCAATTTTCAGCTTTTCCAAGTTTCCATCAAACATTGCACGGTTCCATCCCATTGGGCCAACCAATACTCTATCTCGATGAACTAAAACGAACATAACCTCTCCTTACGTATTTTCTATATTTAGAATGTTTTTCGCAACAGTGCTACCACAGCCGATGATGATGTGGTAGCAACGGAGGCGCATATGGATGACCACGAATTAAACCCGCCTACAACTGAGACAGGGGATGACTTGTTTGCAATCGTATTATCGCCAAGCTGCCCAATGTTATTGGCGCCCCAAGACCAAATGGTACCATTGGTTCTAACTGCTGCTGTATGGACACCGCCGGCACTCACTTGACACCAATCTGTAAACCCGCCTACAACTGATACTGGAGATGACTTCGTCACCAAACTATTGTCTCCAAGTCTACCAGATCCGTTAAACCCCCAAGACCAAAGAGTGCCATTGGTTCTAACTGCTGCTGTGTGAGCGCCACCAGCACTTACCTGGCACCAATCCGTAAACCCACCTACAACTGAGACTGGAGATGATTTGTCGATTGTTGTGTTATCACCAAGCCTACCACATCCGTTATATCCCCATGCCCAAATGGTGCCATTGGTTCTAACTGCTACAGAATGCTCTAGACCTGCGCTCGCTTGGCACCAGTCAGTAAACCCGCCTACAACCGATACTGGAGACGATCTAGAGACGATCGTGTTGTCTCCAAGTCTACCATTTCCGTTACACCCCCAAGACCAAATGGTGCCGTTGGTTCTAAGGGCAATCGAGTGTCTATAGCCAGCACTTACCTGACACCAGTCTGTAAATCCGCCCACAACGGAGACTGGCGAGAACCTACCCGCTGTAGTATTATCGCCAAGCATACCACAAGTGTTAGATCCCCATGCCCAAATGGTACCATTGGTTCTAACTGCTGCCGTATGAGCGTAGCCAACACTCACCTGACACCAGTCTGTAAAGCCGCCTACAACGGAGACTGGCGATGACTTACTAACATTAGTGTTATCCCCAAGCCTACCAGTCAATCCACTTCCCCAAGACCAAAGCGTACCATTAGTTCTTACACCTCCACCTCCGGCATTTGATATGCTTACTTGACACCAGTCAGTAAAGCCACCCACAACGGAGACTGGAGATACTCTAGGTGTAGAAGAATTATCCCCAAGCTTGCCGGAAACATTTTCTCCCCATGCCCAAATAGACCCAAAGTAGTTAGACGATAAAGTCTTCCAAGCGTTTAAAGATCGGTGGGCGACATATACAGTACCCTCAGATTCTACAAAGAACAAAGATCCGTCTTCAACGGAAGAAACATTTGGAAGGTTATCTAATCCGCCAACAGTAGTTACAGATCCATTTCGAATTTTGGATATGATTTTAGCTAACGTTAGCCGATCCGTAGCAGAAGATACTGTTTTGGATAAAACAGCTAAATCTAATTCAAGTTTACCTAGATTGACAGCCATTAGAATCCCTTAGTTCTTGCGCGTATTGATACAGCATGTCCGCATCCGGCACTCACCCGGCACCAGTCAGTAAATCCGCCTACGACTGAGACTGGAGATGATCTGTCGACCACGGTGTTGTCTCCAAGTCTACCATTTCCGTTACACCCCCAAGACCAAATGGTACCATTGGTTCTAACTGCTGCGGTATGGGTACAACCGGCACTCACTTGACACCAATTCGTAACCCCACCTACAACTGAGACCGGAGATGATCTGTTCGTCGTTGTATTGTCGCCAAGCATACCACAAGTGTTACATCCCCAAGACCAAAGAGTGCCATTGGTTCTAACTGCTGCTGTATGGAAACCGCTAGCACTTACCTGGCACCAATCCGTAAACCCACCTACAACCGAGACTGGAGATGATTTGTTGATTGTTGTGTTATCACCAAGCCTACCAGATCCGTTACATCCCCATGTCCACAGAGTGCCATTGGTTCTAACTGCTACAGAATGCTCTAGACCTGCGCTCGCTTGACACCAGTCAGTAAACCCGCCTACAACTGAGACTGGAGATGATTTGTTGACCACGGTGTTGTCTCCAAGTCTACCAGATCCGTTAAATCCCCATGTCCACAGAGTGCCGTTGGTTCTAAGGGCAATCGAGTGTCTATAGCCAGCACTTACTTGACACCACGTAAACCCGCCGCCAGCAATAAATGTGGGTGAAGATTTGTCGACGATGGTGTTATCCCCCAACTGCCCAGCGTTATTACGACCCCAAGTCCACAGAGTGCCATTAGATCTAAGTGCTGCTGTATGAGCGTAGCCAGCGCTCACTTGACACCAGTCTGTAAAGCCACCTACAACTGAGACTGGAGATATCGAATCTAATATGTTGCCGGTACCAAGGGCGCCAGCAATACCCCTACCCCAGGTCCAGATGGTGCAGTTGCTTCTGACTGCTGCTGTATGGGCATTGCCAGCACTTACTTGACACCAGTCTGTAAACCCACCTACGACTGAGACTGGGGATGATTTATCATCCACGGAATTGCTACCAACTTGCCCAAACCCGTTGGCTCCCCACGACCACAAATCAACTTTAGCTAATCCAACGGTTGATGTTGTTGGACGAATCCTCGTTTCACCATCACTGTATCTAATGTCCGCAACTTCATCAACCCATATAATGCGACCTATGTTTTCTGATGGTGTCGGCAATGCCGCTATAGTTGGCACCGAGAATACCGAATCTTCTAGGGTTTTCTTTGCAGCGACTAATGAAGCAATGTCTT
>OGVV01000032.1_pt1 | contig 13976 bp, 27 predicted proteins | sample 1575891 | NCBI WGS metagenome assembly OGVV01 (sample SAMN07581546, study PRJEB24739) | freshwater metagenome | place: Singapore | collected 2015-04
GTTTCCCAGTCACGATAGGGGGCATTAAGCAGTGCTTTAACTCCGTCCCTCAAAACAGGTACTCGTGAGTTAGTCGAATCTGGTGTTCCTGTTACACCCGGACAAGCCTATGAAGGCATCGGAGGTGCGTTATTCCGGCAGATTGAGAAGCTAGATATTCCGACGATGCGTATCGACAAAGATAAGATCAATCTGGGATTCACCCAAGCTGTAGGTAACGACATCCTTGAAGTCATTGGAGAGCGTCTGCCAAAAGGTATGCAGAACGGTCAACAGATCTTTGGTTATATTCAAAATAAGTTAACTTCCTATTATGACGATGCTTTAACTAAGATTGGCAATGTTATCCCTGATAATCAATTCAAGTTTGACCTACAGTCTACCAAAGAAGCTATTCGTACTGAATTAGGTGATCCTACTGCTGTTAAGAGTTTCAATAACTTCTTAAAAGCTAACATCGATGCTCGTATTAAGAACGGTAAACTAGAAGCTACTGATCTGAAGAAACTAGAAGAAACCTTCCGTAAAAAGATTGATAGCATCAAAGCAACAGACCGTCCTAGCGAGTTGTTAAAGCAAGGCTATGACGATGCTTATAAAGCTATCAAAGGCTTGATCATTCGTAATGACGAAGCAGGTGATATTGCTAAAGCCAATCTTGCCTATATGCAGCGTTCACGCTTTATGGAAGCTGTCAACAAGAATGTTGATGAGATCTCTGGCGCTCAAGGTACATTTAGCCCAGCAGAACTAGCTCGTGTTGCGGCTAAGCAAGGCGGAGACATCGAAGCTGCAATGGGTACTGCTCCTTTGCAACAGACCGCTACTCGTGCTTTGAATGTCGTTGGTGACACCACTGATGAAGCTACGAAGTTCCGTAATGTGATGATTGCGGGTAAATTAGCGGGTTTAGGCGCATTAGGATTCTTCTCGCCAGCAATTGCCGTGCCTATCCTGACGGCGTCAGGCATGAGTTACAAAGCTGCTCAGGCTTTAATGAAAGAACCTAGCAAGTTACGCTTAGCAGTTCAGGAAGCACTCAAGCAGAATCCCGGATTGTTTAGCGTTGGTATCTCTAATCTACGGAACCAACAAGCAGAGGTTGAGTAATGTTCCCAATTACAGCATTGTTTGAAATCGGTAACAAGCTAATTGACAAGCTAATTCCTGATCCTGAAGCAAAAGCAAAGGCTCAAGTAGAGCTTCTGAAGATGCAACAGGAAGGCAGATTAGCAGAACTCAATGCTGACAGCATCGAAGCACAGGAGTTGACAAAGCGGCAGCAAGCTGATATGTCCTCCGATAGCTGGTTGTCGAAGAACATCCGTCCCATGACCTTGATCGCTATCTTGGCTGGTTATTTCATCTTTGCCTTTATGTCGGCATTCAACTATAACGCCAATGAGAGCTATGTCAAGCTCTTAGGTGACTGGGGTATGTTGATTATGTCTTTCTACTTCGGCGGTCGTACGCTAGAGAAGATCATGGATATGAGGTCAAAGAATGCGTCTAAGTCCTAACTTTACACTTGCTGAGATGACTGCTTCGCAGACTGCGGAGCGTCGAGGGATAGACAACACCCCAAATGCCTCCGCTATCGCTAACCTGACCCGATTGGCAGCCTTGCTTGAGCAGGTTCGTGCCGTCATCGGTAAGCCTATTATCGTTACTTCCGGCTATCGGTCTCCAGAGCTTAACTTAGCCATTGGTTCTACCAACCGTAGCCAGCACCCGCTAGGATGCGCTGCTGATATAAAAGTCCACGGAATGACCCCTAGGCAGGTAATAGAGGCGTGCATGAAGGCGGATATACCCTACCATCAAATCATCGAAGAATTCGGCTCTTGGACGCATATAAGCGTTCCTAATAGCCCTTCTGAAGCACCCAGAAAACAGGCACTCACAATTGACCGCTCAGGAACAAGACCTTTCGCATAAAAAAACCCCGCACGAAGCGGGGCTAAAGGTACAACCTAGGCATTGGGTTCTAGGCGAAGCTGCTGCTTCAGTCCCCGTGAGGGACACTGAACATGATTCTGATGATTCCCAAGTCGATGGCTAAGTGTGACTCGTCAACGAAGTCGGGAACATACTCAAAACCAATGCTAAAGCCAGTGATTAAATGAAAGTTTATTATCATCGGTTAGCCCTTTTCCAGTCCATATAATCTTTTAAATTACCAACTTCTCGCAGATAATACTCTTTCTGATTATTTAAAAGATGTACTTCTCGTTTTAGGTGTAGATATTCTTTTACAACAAAGTTGTAAATTAAACACGACACAACACCGCCTACAAATCCTATAATAAAGTATAACATAGTTTCTCCTTACTTAACAGGACAAGCTCCGCTGGCACATTCGTCGCCGCCCTCGAAAGAAGCCTCGTCAATCGAAGTAATTAGGCTGGTGTTTGCCACTAATTCATCGTATTGCTCTTTGGTAATCTCCTCAAGCGGCGCTTGTTTGAAACCATGCTCATTATGTAACAAGAAGGACAAGGACTTGTGATTGTTCTTGTAGTTCTTAGCTAAATACTTCTTAATCTCCGGCAACTCTTCCTTACGGTAATAGACGGTGCATGACACACTATTGTCAGACCAGTTAGCCTGCAGCCACTTCACTACTTCCAACTGATCAATCGCTGTCATTTCTTCAGCAATCTTTGTCCCTGCAGGATAAGCAAATGGAAATGATACGACCATTGTGCTGTGATCTTCAGAGCCATCGAAGTTACGCTGATACTCGACAGGATAGCCATGCTCACGACATACCTGAACCAACGGATGATCTGCAGCGATGCGAATACGGCGAATCATGTATTGCGAGTATGCTGGGTGACATCCTGAAGTTACACCGGGTAGGAGCGATAGAGTACCGCTAGGCTTCACTGTTGTCAGCTTGACAGACTCAGGGAAACCGTGCTGATGACTGTACTTGAAGTCAAATTCACGCAGACGACGATAGGTGTCGTTGAGCCAACTACGCTGATCGTCAGTCGCTTGCAATACACCAGTGACTCCAATACCCATCCGCATATTCTTATGCACGATGTCCTCAGTCTCTTTCAAGTGGCAAGGCAGTGCCAAGCTGTGCTTATTGATGCGATAGAGCAACTTACATACATCTAGCAACTGCTCTTTGCTCTCGATGTTCGGCAGATAGACTTCTGCTAAACAACAAGTTTCATAAGCAGCCAAAGACTGCTCTGCACAAGGATTGTATCCCATCACATCAGGATCAGGATAATCAGTCTCGCCTAAACGACCAATCTTACGGGAGAGTTTAAGATTGATAAGACCGTATGGTTCTCCTTTGCCTTCGTAGCCGTCCCAGAAGTATTCGTGTAGGTCTTTAATATCGCTGCACACAACAGAATTATTAGACATAGCTCTCCAAGAAGGAATATTCCCCATGTCCCAGCGCTTAGCAAGTAGATACTCAACATCGTCAGGGTCTCCAATCGCAATCTGAGCAGAACGGCGTACATTACCAGCCACGACGATAGAACCGATAATGTTCATGATGTCAAGGCAGTCAATTGGACGCAGTTTCTTACCTGCTCGTTTCTCAAGAATGTTACTGATCTTAGCGATACCGTCGCAGAGATCTTCAGGACCTGATGCCGTTCCACCGAATCCCTTGATTGGTGCGCCACGACCACGCACGAGTACAGTGCTGTAGCTGAAGGTTGGCTTAGTATCTGCTAGAAACGCCGCTTTGAGCGTTTTACCGAGGAGTTTGACCCATCCTTCACGGGAATCAGGAACGATAAAATCAGCATCAGCGGTATTAATACGAGTAGGAGCGCTAAAGTTAGCGTTGACCGGAGGAAGTTTATCAACATATTGCCTCTGAATGTTGTAGCCAACGCCGGAGCCAAGCATTAGCAAGTCCATCGCCCATGTGAACGGACGGACTGGTTGATCAATAACGGTGAATGCACAGTTCTGAAGACTGGCTAAGCCAAGCCGACCTACTGTGTCTGTCCCCATTTGCCATAAGAATCGTCCGGCAACAGTGCCTTTCAACTCCATCAAGTACTTCCGTAGACGCTCTTGCTCATCAGCGTCAAAGCCACAGCCTAACTGATCGTTAGCGGCTTTAATAACCCTTTCTACTGTATCGGTAAACTCTTCTGTAGCAGACTTCGGATCTGCTTCATTGAGTCGTCGTGCATAGGTTCTTTTGTATGTTATATAGCCTACAGTGCTAAAAGGTGTGTTATATGTCATTCGACTTCTTTCTCCAGTTTATCAAAGTTATCTTCTATTAAATCAGTGAATCTCTCCACGATGTCTTCAGAGTTTATCTCAAGTAATTCGAGTAAGTCAACCTCATCGATTAACTTTAATCGATCTTTGATGTCATTCAATGTTAACGCCATGGGGAACCTTTAACTGTATCATGAATAGTACTTTTTGTCAATAGCTTCATAGTTCGTAATAAGAAATTCTATGTAATGTTTAGCCTTTTCAAGATCTTGTACACCGTTCTTGTACGGAAAGCGAAGTGTGTACTTAATCACATTGGCACTCCAAGGATCTAGCCCGTAAGCCATCATAATGTCCCAAGGCTGGATTTCTGCCACTTGGTAGTGGTCCCCTCCAACCTGCTTACGATCGGGGCTTACAGACTCGTTTATGCGGTCTATATACTCTTTTAACTGCATTGCTTTACCTCCACAGACGATTTGATAGATTTTGTAGACTGCGACCAAGTTCCACAACTACGGCACTGATAACGCTGATAGGTTCCGGTAGCCGAGATTGCAGTCCCCCGCTTTTGTACGCCAGATGAGCCACAATTAGGGCAAACATGACCGTCAGAAAAGAGATTGTGATTAGGATGAGACTTAATCCAAGGAAGCAAATGGCTATAGAGATTCTCAAGAAGGACAACATCCTGAATATTATACTTCTCCATCCGTTTCCACGCATCTTTATCTCCGTTCATACATTTAACCCAAAGTTCATGACCCTCGTGTTCGTGCTTCTTACCAAGGTTTAATCGCTGCGCTACATAGTCCAGCTTATTGCTAGGAAACCTAAAGTTGCTGCGAACAACACGCAATAGGTCAATCTGTTTATAAGGCGATGGTGGATTAAAACTATGTAGTAAGAATTCCTTGTTAAGAGTAGGAATATCGAACTTAGTACCATTATAGTGAACAACAGCGTCTGCATCGTTGAGAAGTCCATGAATTCCTTTCAGCATTGTTTTAGGTCTTGATTGATGCACGGAGTCGAACATGACTTCTTTCTCACCGTACCATTTAGCTGCATAGCAGAGAACATAGGAAGACTCCATCAACTGATTGATGCTGACATTCTGTTGCCACAAGCCCCACACATGAGCAGTGTTAGGGCTGGACTCGATGTCTAGTAAGAGTATCTTCATAGTGGATTCCACTTACCTTCTTTCCAGTAATAGACTTTGTGTTCTAAGTCAATACCGAGAACTGTAAAGTTAGTGTTATCTCCAATGACTTTCCAATCTGTGATTGTGATCATGACCATTCCTCATCGTCTTGTTTGTTGAAGTCAAACTCAGGCTCGATATAGTCCTGTTGTAAGTACTCTGCCCAAGCTGCCGGAGGAATCATGTGTCCTGCTGAACGATCGAATAACGATGCCTCGTTACCGATGAACTTAATACGATCGACAATGTTGTAGCCGTATCTAGATGCAACGACATCGGCACACATCAGAATGATGTCCATCCACACAGGCTCTTCGCTGAACTCATGACTACGCATGATATGATCTTCGTTGTCGAATATCTCAATCTTTACTTGTAGCATTTCTAGTTCCTTTCTTGGTTTTAAACTGCTCATTGAATTGGTCAATGGTCTTGCGTAGCATTGCATTGAAGCCATATTCAATCATAAAGCAACGCTCTTCTTCACTCATGTCGATCTGAAGATCAGCGCCGCCGTCCTTTCGCTCTTTCATTTCTACTATCTTCATTACTTCTTTCCTCCAAACGCTTTTCCTGCCATTCTCAATCTCCTTAATAACTTATCTCCTTTATCTTCCCAAGTTGATAAGAAGTTCAACAAACTAATAAATTCTTCCTCTGTCATCGTTCCTTTTGTTGTGTTTATTTGTTTAGTACAAACACATAAGTTAGTAAAATCATTTGTGCCTCCTCTATCTAACGGTTGTTTGTGATCAACAGAGAAATCATATTTACTTAATTCTACCCCGCTGTACCAACACACAAAAGGATCAATTGATTTAAGCCATTGTTCTATCTCAGAAGCGGATGGTACTTTTAATCCTTCTTTACTGCGTGAACGCATACCTCCTCGTAAATTTGTTGCTTTCCATTTTAATGGGTCAGTCAATTTAAGATTAGCCATTCTTTGCCGCTGCCTATCTTTAGCAAGTTTCGTAGCTGGCTTTTTTGTTGCTTTCTTATGAGCTGCCTTACATTCTTTACATTCCGAAGCTCGTCCTGTTTGTGTTTTTGCAGCTTTGACATAATTATCCCATGTTTTATATACATCGCATTTGGTACAAACTCTACCTTTACAATCTATCTTTGTCAAGAACTTATTACTGTTTTTCATTAAATGTCCAAATTGTTGGTTCTTTGCTATTTAAAGAATATACTTTAATAGGTTCATGACTCATTAAATCAACATTACAAGCCCAGTATACAGCTTCTTCGGCGGTCCCGCCAGAGCGCAGTATAGCCTCGGCAGCGTGAGCGCCTGAGCCGATAGCCATAAAAGTTCTAACGCTTTCCCAATCATCTCCATCATCACAAGTAAATAAACCATCAGGAGTTAATAGAATAAAAGAATTATCCGTGTTTTTCAACTTTGGCTTAGTCTTTCCTTTTGTGCGTAGATATGCTAAGACTTTTTCTGAATCAGAATGATGTCCAGCGCATCCGCACCATCCGTTCGGAACTTCGTACACTTTATCTTCAAAATACTTTGTATTGGTATCAGTATCGGTAAACTGACTATCCGCTACAAGAATCTTTCTACGCCAATCTCCTACAATCGTAGTCATACAGGTGGTCTCCAAACTTGTTTAGGCTCTCTCAATATCCAAAGGAGGCGAGCATTTTCAAGCACTCTGGCTTCATCGCCATCGTACGCTTTCAATACAGCTTCGTACATCTCTAATTCAGTATTGCAGTCCTTCAATAACTTCTTGGACTTGACAGGACCAATCCCATCAAGCCCAATAATGTTATCCACTTTATCGCCTGTCAAGATTTGAAGATAGAAGTTACGGATAGCCTCTTCCTCTGTGACGAAATACTTCTCTTCCTTCACAAAGTTGTAGTGATGGCCACGAATCATGTTGAGGTCTTTGTCAATACTGACAATGATTGTCTCATCTGGTTCGTGACGATAGGATTCGATACCTATAGCGTCATCTGCCTCCATCCCATCTATTACTTCAAATCCCCAAGCTCGTTCCATGTACTCCCGTAACAACTGATAGTGATACGGTTTTGCCATGACACGATTGCCTTTGTATGGCGCCGTCTTTGCAATCTCATTTCTGAAATTGTTGGATCCTGTAAGATAGCCCCACACCTCGTCGATGCCGTCCATCATCTGAAGATTGTCCAAGAACTCAGAGATGCGAGCTAACGCAAACTCCGCTGGATCTCCATCCGATGCAAACCCGAATCGGTATACGAGAATGTCAGCATCGACTAAGGCTTTCATAGTGGAATCTCATCCTCTTCTTCGACCACTGAATCAGGGTTATAAACCTTGAGATCAGTGATGATGATCTTGACGAGCGACGGAGAAACACCCTTCTTGTTCTTCCAGCTCCACTCATACGGCTTGATTAAAGCAATTGCTCGTGAGCCGTTTCCAACAGCATCGGTAATCTCGTTACCGCTATTGTCAATTGGCTTGATTTCGTAATTGCTCTTGGCTGTGATAAACCAACCTTTTTCAGGCTTGTCTTCCCTCTGGCGTGGCTCTAAGCCAGCTTCTTTCAGCGCTTTTACAGCACCTTCGCTCAGGTTAGTCAAGTCTACTTGATACTTGCCAGACATCTCAGACTTCTTGTTAAAGAAAGCCCACTGGACTTCTGCTTCAAACTTAATTGGCTTTTCTAGATTTGCCATAATTACTCCTTTGTTATACTGCGGTTAGTAAGATACTGCTAGTGTAGCTTTCCGGAGAAAGCCTTCATTTCATCGATACCATTCATTGTTTCATTCACAATACCGTCAAGCGCTGCTGATAAGCAGTCTACGGTTGTGTCTAAATCAACGGAAGTACCGATAGAAAATGTGTGGTCGGTATACAGGACAATCAAAACCTGACCTTCTACTTCTTTGTCTTCACGCTCTAATGGGTTTCCATCCATGTATTACCTACCTTGTATTCACCCGTTAAGGGGCAATTCATTTCAAAAGCCAAACCAGCGTCAGATATTGCTTTGACACCAGCCTGACCGACTTGTTCTGCATACTGCTCAGGAACTTCAATCTGCATTTCATCGTGGACATTTACTACAAATTTAAACGGTATTTTGCGTTTTGTCAAGTCTTTGTGTAATAAAACCAACGCTTTCTTCATTACTATTGCACCAGCGCCCTGCAATAGCGTGTTGAGCGCCGAATGCTCCGAGCGAATGAATAACTTGCGTCCGTCAAGACCTTGAAGGAATCCCCTCGCAGCCACCGCTTTAGCAACACGCTCTCGGAGCCTTTGAAGTTTCGGTGTGTTCTGTAGAAAACGATTAATGAGCTGTTGTCCTTCTTTCGCTGAGCCTCCAACAATCTTCCCGATCTTGGCAGCTCCTGCGCCATAGAGAAAGGCATAGCAAAAAGTCTTAGCTTGGTTCCTTGTTGCCAAACCCGCTGCTTTTTGATTGGTTGTGTGTATATCGCCTTCAATAATTTCATTTGTATATTCATTATCATTCATGTAGTGAGCCAGCATACGAAGCTCTAAACCGCTTGCATCAATGCCAACTAACTTACATCCTTTCTCAACTGTCCAAAGATTACGACATTCAGGACCATAAACTGCGCTACAGTTCGGTACTTGTGCCATGTTAGGGCTATGATGTGTCATACGACCAGTTATAGCGCCATTCGTGATTACTTTGCCATGTACACGACCGTCAGGCTGTATTGCTTCAATCCAGCTGTCAATCTGTGCAATACGCTTTTGCAGCATCAGGTACTCGGCGATTGCTTTCGCTTCCGGGAAGTCGAGTCCTTCGAGCGTGGTTTCGTCGACGATGACGCTGCCTTTCTCGGTGAACTTTTCCGGCTTCCAGCCTTTTTCGATGAGGCGTTCTGCGATTTGCTTGCGGCTACCGGGGTTGAACTCTTCGACGATGTCTTTGAGCGGCTTGCCTGTTTTGGCGTGGGTGCGACCAGTAGTGATCTTGGGAGGAAATATCCCTTGCATTTCAACCGTAATAGCGTCCAACTTAGCTTTAAGTTCAGCCAGTAATCGCATAGCAGACGGTTCATCGAACTTGAAACCGTTTCTTTCTTGGATTGCAATGATTGCTTGTACTTCATGTTCTAGCTCCTGTGATGTTAATGAAAACTCCTGTTGTTTTAATTCATACTTCAGATAACTATAAACCTTGTGCAACACTTCCACATCTTGAACGCAATAAGCGATCATGTCGTCTAGCGACTGCTCTTTTAAGTCAAAGTCTGTGAAGTCAGTCTTCTGTATCCCTAGCTGCTTTCCGAGATTGTCCAGACTGTGGCCGCCCTCTCGACTTGGATTTACTAAGCGACTTAGAACGAGTGTATCTTCGATGTTCTTCAATTTGATCTGACATTTCCATAACTTGTTCAGTAAGTAGAAATCGAATGCGATCCCATTGTGAGCCACTATCAAACTCGCTGCCTTTATGTACTCCGACAAGTCTTTTGCTTCTTTCCATACCTTTACCTCGTTTGTATCTAAATCTTTAGTAACAACGCACCAAATCTTACTATGATCTAATGTGGTTTCGATGTCCAATAATAATCGCATATAATGACTGTATACTAATGTTGGCTATTTGTCAAGGTTATCAGTTGATGACGCAGCGCCTGTATCTCCGCCATCGCTATTGTCAAATTCGTCTCTGATTGAATCAATCGATCCTGAAGATCCTTGATCTCCTTTTGCATTTCTTCGACGCACTGCACTCGGTCTTCTGTCGTCCATGTTGTCATCTGATTTCTCCATTTCCAAAGGTTGTTCCAATTGAACAGGTTTAACGGCGGACACTTCCAAACCACTTTCTAACTCCTCAATATATTGTTCTAATAATTCCATGTATTCGACTTTCTTCTTCAGTTCCTCGATACACTCCTGTGCTAACTTAAATACTCTTTGTGTTGTGTCATCCATGTAATAAGTCCAGATACATAAAAGAAAACTGCTACGGCTTCAACGATCAATAGTGGATTGTCTCGCTGTTTCCATCCTGCCCAAGCCCACATCGCACTGCCGACAGCACTGAGAATAATGTTTATCGGGTAGATGTTAAAGCTGGTCAGTGCAATTCCGGCTAGGCAAAGATAGGTTGCAATCCACTTTAGGCTAAGCATCGTTGCGCCATTTGTCAATCGTTAAATCCAATGCAGTGCCATCAAGCCATTCCCAAGTAGTCATCTTGCTATCGCTCAAGACCACTATCGGTGCATAGGCATCTGGCGGCACATCCCATGCTGAGTTACGCAGCCAAAGATAGCGTTCAGAGTTATTAAAGACTTCTTTATTATCCTGAATACGACTAAAGACATCTTTATTCAGCTCACGAAGACGCTCAATCTCATCGCACAGATCGGTGATGATCTTGCGTGTTACATGATAGTCATCGTTCTTGGCATACTTTAGGGCTTTAGCGAGTAAATCGTCTTTCATATACTGTCCTTAATTTCAAACATTCTTCCGGTCGATGGATTATATAATAACTCACCTGCGCCTCCTGTAAAACCACTGAAGCGATTCTTTAAAACCCTAACATGAGTAGTGTTTCTCTCAACTGGGTCTAATGCTTGTCCGTTGCGCTCTAGTCCAATCACGATGTCCGATAACTGAGCAATCGAGCCTGAGCCACGCAGTTGCGATAACGATGTCGCAGCCCCGTCCTCGTGACCTTTGTTCTCAGGTCGTTTTAAATGCGACACACAGAGAAGACTGATACCGGTCTCTTGTACTAACATCCGCAAGCGTGTCATGATCGAATCTAACGCCTTACGCTCATCGCCAACATCACCACTGGAGACGATTATGCTGATGTGATCTAGTACCACATAGCCACAGTTTAGTCCTTTAGCCATGTATCTAACTCGACTAATAATATTATCCAGAGAAGTGCTGCCAAAGTGATCGAACAGATAGAGACGATTTGTTCCCAGTGTTCTATCAAAGGCATCTTTTAACTCCTCCTCAGTAACTTCTATATCAGGTAAATGAATTGGTTTGTTCGCCGCTAACGACATCAGCGATCGAGCCGTCTTACGAACTCCTTCTTCCAAGAACATCATGCCTATATTGTCTTCAGTCTTCGACAGAATATGCCATACAATTTCACGCAAGAACTGCGACTTACCTAAGCCTGACCCTGCGGTGATCATAACGAGTTCGCCTTTACGAATTCCGTAGGTTAGCTTGTTTAGAGCCTCATACGGGTAATCGCATTCAGCCTTGTCAATGGGCTTCGATACAACTTCCCAAAGCGTAGCTCCTTGAATAATGCCATCAGGGACATAGTTCTCAGCCCTCCACCAATCGTCTAAGAACTCTTTGTCGGCTTTGAGTTTTAGATAGTCAGAAGCGTCTTTGAGTCCGGTTCGCATCTTCATCATCTTAACTTTGCCGCCAAACAACTCAGCGATAGACTGACTTGCTTTCTGTCCAGCTTCATCGGCATCAAAGCACAGGACAATGTTCTCGAACGAATCGATATACTCATATTGAGCCTTGCAGTCCTTGAGAGCTGCTGACGCACCGTTGCGAATCGATACGACCGGATACTTCGCACCCATCATCTGGAATGCCGACATCGCATCAAGTTCGCCCTCGCAGATCGTCAAATAGCGCCCACCTTTAGGAAAGCATTGTTGCCCGAATAACATAGTATTGCTAAAGTCCCCAGCAATCGAGAATGACTTGCTTGACACCAATCGAGTCTTAACCGCAGTTAATACTCCATCATTGTCATAGTAAGGATAATAATGCTTGTTGGGGTCTTGCTTAACACCGTATTTCAGGCAAACAGCCGAATGAATATTACGATCACTGATAGCACTAGCAGTAGCATGGTCATAGAATTCTAAGTCCTTGTTCATTGGTTTGGTTTCTCGTTTTGTAGATACATCGCCCGCATCATCTACATAGGTTTCGCATACATGGCAATAGGTGTGTCCATCGTCATAGAGTGAATTACCATCCGACGAACCGCACCGATCACAGGCGATATGCTTAATGAATTTACTTCGTTCTTTGAGCATTCTCAGCCTCTTTGCGAAGTAATTCGTTTAACTTCCTACCCGTTTCTACCGATTGTTGCATTAGGTCTTGGACTTTACTATTCCAAGCAACTAAGCCACTTTGATACTCTCCGTAGGCTTTAACACCGCTAATACGATTAGCTTCGATCACTCTTGCCAAATGTCCTTGGATGCTCATTTTTTCTTTTCCTTTACTGGCTCTTTTACAGTCTTAGTCATTTCAATCTGTTGCTCAAGTGCCTGAACTTTGGCTTTTAATGCTTCGATCTCTTTGCCTAGTTCATTAACGGCTTCGATTACTCGTGGTAGTTGTAATAATGTCATTTCTTCTTCCCTTTCCTTGTTTCTTGCTTAACTAATTCATGTCTAATCGTTTCGTCTCTTAACTGCTCATCACGCATTGCCATGTGATTTGCCATAACTTTGCTTGATAGCGTTTCAATCTCGCTGACATATTGCTTTGCAGTATCATAAATAAACCAATAAGTGCCACTATTTCGGTTATCGGTTTCCGCCTCAGCTAAAGCACCGATCATTTCACCAAAGCACTCGATTTTAGCAACAATCTTGTCCAACTCACAACTAACATCATAGTAATCCATAATATAACTCCTAGGTATTAAAATAAACTTTAAAATAAACTTATAGGTTTAAAATAACTACTTAACATCAATCACACCTTGCACCCTGACACGCCAAGGGTATTCCTTCTCAATCCAAAAACAACGATAAACTCCGTTCTTGATACTAAGCCAAGCCTCATAGCGTTGATACTTTCCGGTGTAGTCATCACAGCCTGAGTGATCGAAATGAACCTCGTTAGCAGTCCAGCCAGAGAAGAATCCCAACGCAAACACACCGGCAAACAATACATTCCTCAAAATAGACATTGACCTAGCCTCTCATATGCCTCACGAAATAGATTACGCTTCGGCACTTTGTTGAACTTAATCCAGAAACTAGGGTCTAACTTCTTATGCGCCTCTGCCTCTTGCTTAGTCGCAAAGCAACGCACAATCTCATTATGCTCGTCTCTGACTTCATAGCGTAGTTTCACTTTAGAGCCTCCTTAGCCCATCGAATATGATCCTCACATTGCCATTTAATCTTATCATGGCTTAACTCAACTTGCTCATTAGCGATGGATTGTAGCACTTGCTCGTATTTAGTCATCTTAGCCTCTAAGTCCGTAGGCTCATCAAATTCAATCTTCAACTCCTCAGCACAATGCACACACACTACGACATAGCCATCCGGTAGATTTAATTGGTCATAATGCCGTTGAACCATGTGCAAATCCTTCTCTAATCTAGCGATCTCTGCAAGTAGCTCTAATTCTCTCTTGTCAAGATAATCAGCTTTGTTCTTGTAATGTTCTTCGTTCATTTAATCCCATGCCTTTCTTCTATTGCTCTAGCAAATGCCAATGTGTCTGCCCAATTCTCGGTGCTCTTTGCTTTGGTTGTTTGTCTAATTTTGATTATTTCCTCATCACTTAATGGCTTTGTTTGTG
>OGVV01000033.1_pt1 | contig 13877 bp, 27 predicted proteins | sample 1575891 | NCBI WGS metagenome assembly OGVV01 (sample SAMN07581546, study PRJEB24739) | freshwater metagenome | place: Singapore | collected 2015-04
TTACTTTCAGTAAATTGCCATATCGCTGTGGCAAAAATTAGAACCGCTAAAACGATTTTGATATTTCTGTGAAACATAATTAAAAAATTAGTTTGCAAAGGTAATAAAATCAATTAAAAATATTTTTAAAAAAGTACTTGCCAGAAAAAAAAAAGGTTTGTATATTTGCACTCGGTTTTGAAAGAACCGCTTATTAAAAAAATAATACACGATTTTAAAGATACAAAGCAATGAGCAAAAGAACGTTTCAACCATCGAAAAGAAAAAGAAGAAATAAACACGGATTTATGGACAGAATGGCTTCAGCAAATGGAAGAAAGGTCCTTGCGCGTCGTAGAGCTAAAGGAAGACATAAATTAACTGTTTCTTGCGAACCAAGACACAAAAAATAATGTTTTAGCTTAAAGCAATATATCAGCCGTTACTTTTATTAGTAGCGGCTTTTTTTTAAACTGTTTATAAAATTTGATAAGTTTTAAAGTTCGTTTTAGTGCAACCCTTTGAAAATTAGTAATTTTATAATCGAAATACAACTACAACCCACAACAAAACAACAACAACACAATGCCTAAAGACACTACAATCAAATCGGTTTTAATTATTGGTTCTGGACCTATTGTTATTGGTCAAGCTTGCGAATTTGACTACGCAGGTTCTCAATCAGCACGTTCGTTAAGAGAAGAAGGAATTGAAGTTATCTTAATTAACTCGAATCCTGCAACTATTATGACCGACCCATCGATGGCGGATCATGTTTACTTAAAACCATTAACTACAAAATCAATCATCGAAATTCTTAAAGCGCATCCGCAAATTGATGCTGTTTTACCAACAATGGGTGGACAAACAGCACTTAATTTAGCAATCGAAGCTGAAGAAAAAGGAATTTGGAAAGATTTTGGAGTACGTTTAATTGGAGTGGATATCAATGCCATCAATATCACCGAAGATAGAGAAAAATTCAAAGTACTTTTAAATCAAATTGGAATTCCGCAAGCGCCAGCTAAAACAGCTAATTCGTTTTTAAAAGGGAAAGAAATTGCACAAGAATTTGGTTTTCCGTTGGTAATTCGTCCTTCATTTACATTGGGTGGAACTGGAGCTGCTTTCGTACATAAGAAAGAAGATTTCGATGATTTACTAACTCGAGGTTTAGAAGCTTCTCCAATTCACGAAGTGTTGATTGATAAGGCTTTACTAGGTTGGAAAGAATATGAATTAGAGTTACTTCGCGATAAAAACGATAACGTGGTGATTATCTGTACGATTGAAAATATGGATCCAATGGGAATTCATACTGGAGATTCGATTACAGTAGCGCCAGCGATGACATTATCAGATACAACGTTCCAAAAAATGCGTGATATGGCGATTTTAATGATGCGCTCTATCGGAAATTTTGCTGGAGGTTGTAACGTACAATTTGCGGTTTCGCCTGATGATAAAGAAGATATTGTAGCAATTGAAATTAATCCTCGTGTGTCGCGTTCTTCGGCATTAGCTTCAAAAGCAACGGGATATCCAATTGCAAAAATCGCAACGAAATTAGCTTTAGGATATAATTTAGATGAATTACAAAACCAAATTACAAAATCAACTTCGGCTTTATTTGAGCCAACATTAGATTATGTAATCGTGAAAATACCAAGATGGAACTTCGATAAATTTGAAGGTTCAGACCGTACGTTAGGGCTTCAAATGAAATCGGTAGGAGAAGTTATGGGAATTGGACGTTCGTTCCAAGAAGCGCTTCACAAGGCTACTCAGTCATTAGAAATCAAACGTAATGGGTTAGGAGCAGATGGAAAAGGGTATAAAAACTACGAACAAATCATCGAAAAATTAACTTTCGCGAGTTGGGACCGAGTTTTCGTAATCTATGATGCTATTGCGATGGGAATTCCGTTGAGTAGAATTCATGAGATTACAAAAATCGACATGTGGTTCTTGAAACAATACGAAGAATTATTCCATTTAGAGAAAGAAATTTCGAATTATAAAGTAGATACATTACCAAGAGAGTTGCTTTTAGAAGCAAAACAAAAAGGATACGGAGACCGTCAAATTGCTCACATGATGGGTTGTTTGGAAAGTCAAGTACACAAGTTACGTGAAGAGCAAAATATCAAACGTGTTTACAAATTAGTAGATACTTGTGCTGCCGAATTTAAAGCGGTAACACCTTATTTCTACTCGACTTTTGAAGCTGAAATTGAAAAAGCAGACGGTACCAAATATGTTCACAACGAAAGTATTGTTACTGATAAAAAGAAAGTAGTGGTTTTAGGTTCAGGACCAAATAGAATTGGACAAGGAATTGAGTTCGATTATTCATGTGTTCACGGGGTTCTGGCTGCCAAAGAATGTGGTTACGAAACCATCATGATTAACTGTAATCCAGAAACGGTTTCAACCGATTTTGATACGGCAGATAAATTATATTTCGAACCTGTTTTTTGGGAACATATTTACGATATCATCCAACACGAAAAACCAGAAGGTGTAATCGTACAGTTAGGTGGACAAACAGCTTTAAAATTAGCAGAAAAATTAGCTAAATATGGAATCAAAATCATCGGAACATCTTTTGATGCTTTAGATTTGGCAGAAGATAGAGGAAGATTCTCAGAATTATTAACCGAATTAAAAATTCCGTTCCCAAGATTTGGAGTAGCTGAAAATGCGGAAGAAGCTGTAAAATTAGCTGATACGTTAGATTTTCCACTTTTAGTAAGACCATCTTATGTATTAGGAGGTCAAGGCATGAAAATTGTCATTAACAAACAAGAGTTAGAAGAACACGTTATCGAGATTTTAAAACATATTCCAAATAATAAATTGTTGTTAGACCATTATTTAGATGGTGCTATCGAAGCAGAAGCAGATGCTATTTGCGATGCGGATGGAAATGTGTACATCATAGGAATTATGGAACACATCGAGCCTTGTGGAGTGCATTCTGGAGATAGTAACGCAACATTGCCACCATTTAATTTAGGTGAGTTTGTAATGCAACAAATTAAAGACCATACCAAGAAAATTGCGGTAGCATTAAAAACGGTTGGATTAATCAACATCCAGTTTGCGATAAAAGACGATATTGTTTATATTATTGAAGCGAATCCAAGAGCTTCTCGTACGGTTCCATTTATTGCAAAAGCGTATGGCGAACCTTATGTAAATTATGCGACAAAAGTGATGTTAGGTCACAACAAAGTAACTGATTTCACTTTTAATCCAAAATTAAACGGATATGCAATTAAGCAACCGGTGTTCTCTTTTAGTAAGTTTCCAAATGTAAATAAAGCATTAGGACCAGAAATGAAATCTACAGGCGAAAGCATCTTGTTTATTGAAGATTTAAAAGATGATCAATTCTACGATTTGTACTCAAGAAGAAAAATGTACTTAACGAAATAATACTAAAAATCCCAATCAACAGATTGGGATTTTTAATTTAAACAACTAATATTCTAGATTGATTTTACATTCCACCCATTTGTTTTTTTAGTTCTTCTTTAGTGATTTTTGTAAATCCTTCACCTATTTTAAAAGCATCTGCTGGAATATCTTTACTAAATTTGTTAGCTATCATAATAATATTTCCTTGTGAGGTTTGCATATTCATTTCTAAAGGGTAACCTGTTAATTTTACTTTGCTATTTGGTGCTGACTCTTGAGGAGCAATAGCATCAGTTAAGTAAAAAATGTTTTTACTTCCGTCGTTCATTGTTATGGTTGCTTTATAACATTTAAAACCAGCAATTTCTTTAGTGTCTTTTTTGTCATAAATTACTTCTTTGGCATCATCAAGATTATTTAAACCATTAGCATTTTTTAATGCATCTTCTCCAATATCCGTAATTTCGTACTTCATACCCATTACTTCCTGAATCGTGACCATTTTCTGGTTTCTCATTGTGCAACTGCAAGAGTCGAATTATACGCCCCAGCACCTCGGGACTTTTCTGGGTTTCTCCGGGGTCTCTTTGATCTATCAAAGGGTGGGGAGATGCTTTGGTCGACGTCTCCCCAATAAACCCTCAGGCTTCGGCCGACTTTCCAGCCCAGACAATCCAATCGTCAGCGAGCACATCGCTCTGGCTTGCGAGCCAGGGAACAACCGTGTCCTGGGCCGTCTTCATGGCGATGTAAGGCTGGTAGGGAACCATGTCGTCAGGGAAGACCCCGATCATCGTGCCCATCTCATTTCGCTGAGCAGGGTACTTGGCTCCCGGAACGTAGTAGAGGAACATCCCCTTCCCGTTCCAACCAAGACGGCCGACACGATGGCCAGCCTTCAGATACCGAAGGGCCTGACCGAAGTCGTGAGTGCGGGGCGAGCTCATGCTGCCTGCTCCTCGTTATGCAGCTGGTCACGGAGCATGAAGCCCAGCAACGGCCACATCTTCTCGACAGCCTTCTCACGAGCGATCTTGCAACCAATCTCGTGGTTGAAGTTGGCCGGGAATGCACAGGCACTCTCACCCGTGACGGTGAAGCCGTTCTTCAGAACCAGCACACAGATGGTGAGAAGTCCGAGTTGGCGAGCAGTAAACTCACTTGTGTGGTTTTGGAACACATCTCCTACGTTGATGTATCGCTCTTCGAGGATAAACTCTTCAAGGTCTGCGGGGGTAATCTTACGGTCAGGGAACTTCATCTGGGTTTCTCCGTAACTTGGAGTGGTCATTCTCCCAACCAATCGGTAATAAACCCGATTGAGTTGGGCATTCGGTAGATCGGAGCACCACTAGAGTCGTAAAGGCCTGTAAATGAGGGCTCACTCAGTGGAACATCGATTGAGGTGAAGAGAGGGTCTGGTCCCCAACAGTCCCGGTCTGACCGAGGTTGCTCAGACTTTGTGGGGATAGACTTGTACTTAGCAGCCATACAGCGAGCTTTCGGTCACAAGGCTCAAGGGCTTGTAATTGTTAAGGTTTCCTCGACGATAGTACAGATCGAAGGCTGATTTGCCGATCCAGGCGATGAAAAATGGGTAATCCGGATGGTTTGGAGGCCCCATGTCTGGTCTCTCGACGAGGTACCCATCCTGCTCCAGCTGAAGGTCCGGGTAGTCCTTCCTCCAGTTCCGAAGATCCAGGTAGTCCCCCAGCAGCATGGGCTTGGCCCTGACAGTCAGGTTGGCAAGGGGATGGCAGAAGATAGCCAGCTCGGGATCGATGTCGTCTCCCAGGGGCAGCTCTAACTGGTCAGGATGCTCCTGATATGGAGCTCGGGTTGTCTGGGCCACGGGTGTTCCCTCTTATTGGCTCATGGGCAGGAATGGGTGCTGCAGCCCCCTCAGTCTCCTTGATCGTCCCTCTCGCAGTCTTTTGCCGGCGTAGCCGGCACAGACGCTCGGCTCCGATCCAGAGCCTTCGGGTGCCACCGATATAGGGGGGTTGCTTGACTGCCTGAGCCTAGAGGCCGGGGCTTGGTCAGCTGATGCCTGTATTTTAGGCTAGCTTTAGTCGACCTGTCCAGCTGTAATATGAAAAAAGAGAATTAGACATGATATGTATAAATAGCCCCCTCACTCGCAAGCTCGTTCGGGGGCAACCCGAGGGTATCATGTCCCTGTAGTGTGTCAACCCCCTTCGGGGTTTGACCCACCGAACCTCTGAGAATTTCTCATAATACGCACGCGAGAGAGTACAGGAGCCCTATCTGGCTCTCTGTATCCACACACCTAAAATAAAATTTACACACAGATTACGACCGACAAAGTCGCAGAAGTCCTCACTTCTTTCCTCAATCTAAGTATAAGTTGAGTATTACTGGCTCCACGCCTGCCACCACCACTGCTGCCTATCGCTCTGCCCTTGGCTCCATCGTCAAAGGCACTGTCGCCGTCGGCACCATCTTCGACGTCGCATCCGACTCCATCTCCATGCTCGGCTCCTTCGTCAAGGAACACTCGCAGCGTCAGCAAGCCACTCACGCCATCAACCGTGAGCTCTGGCTCGAACAGCTCGAACACGACTCCTCTGTCCGTCTCGCTGAAGTCGCTGTCCAAGCTCAGGACTTCTGCTCCAAGTCGGACAACCACGCCAAGTTCTACAACGCGGCCAACACCCGTATCAGCAAGATCCTCGACGACTATCGTCCCTCTGCTTCCAATACCAATCAGGAACCCTCGGAGTAATCCGGGGGCTTCCCCTTCAGGGGATAGGTAATTGGGATAGCTGAGATCTTCTCAGATTGACCAGATCTTCAAGCAGATCGTCCAGTAGGTCTTGAAGCTCATAGGGAAATTGCAGCCGGAGACGCTGAGTTTCAGCACTCATCTGGCTACTCCACTGTCCAACTCCCTACTTCCCGAAAACCCAGTTCATCCGCCCTGCTGACTAAGCTCAGCCTAAACTCTGGAGACCTACGATGGCAAATCGCCACGAACAAATGCGAGAGCTACTTTCTCACGAAAAGCGGAAATTCCGCGTCATAGTCGAGACATTCGACACCGCTGAAGAAGCTGTCGCTTTCCGCGAGAAGATGCTCACAGAGCACAAAGACAAGCTCAGCTACATCCAAACCGAACTCTACTGTCGCGACTGGAGAAATTGGACGTTCGCCTGATCCCCATCTCACAAGGAAACCCAGACCATGGCACACGCCCATCATCCCGATCCCATCACCATGTTCCCTACTCAGCTGGTCTTCAGCCACTGGCACCTCACTGAGCAATACGGGAACCTCTTGGAGGCTGGCTTCGAAGAAGCCTCGCTTGGCAAGCACGCTAACGGCCCTCGTCTGCTTGCCCTCGCCGAAGACCTCCAGACAATCGAGAACCAGATCATGGAGAACGAGACGTTCCTCCGCATGGCTGGCCTCTCCGACATGGAGATCTACCAATGACTCAGCCACGCTACTACGCAGGCATAGGCTCTCGTGCCACCCCTCATGACATCCTCGATGAGATGCGGCTTCTCGCCAATGCCTTGGCCAACACCGGCTTTATCCTCCGCTCCGGACACGCTGACGGGGCTGACATGGCCTTCGAGAATGCAGCCCGGGATGCCGGCTCCAAGATGGAGATCTTCCTCCCTTGGGACGGCTTCAACGGAGCCTACGCCGACACCTACAAGGGCTTCTACGCCCTCAACGATCCTCGTGCCTACGAGATCGCCAGACATGTCCATCCGGCATGGGAACGCTGCTCTCGTGGAGCCAAGGCACTCCATGCTCGCAACGTCCACCAAATCCACGGCATCGACCTTCAGACGGATGTCGAGTTCGTCGTTTGTTGGACCAAGGACGGCAAAGACGTTGGTGGCACACGCACAGCAATCATGCTCGCTCGTGACGCTAACATCCCAGTCTACAACCTTGCCATCGAAGGCCAGCTTAAGTTGCTCATCAACAATCACTTGTCTCACCAACCACGCTGACTAAGTTCAGCCTAAACACTGGAGCACATCATGAACGGATACACTCGTCACTACAGAGGCGCTACCGAACAGTCTACTTCGCCTGCTTCCAAGATCATCCAGAAGACTATCTTTCAGATCACCAGCGGAGATCAATTCGAAAGCCGAGAAGAAGCTGAGAAAGCTCAGGCCAAATACGATCTGCAAAGCCTACTCGACGACTGCTCGGACCACTGTGGCATAAACCTGAACGAGCTCATCAAAAACAAGGATGAGTTCATCAGGCTCTTGCAAACACAGTCTTTCTGACCAGCGCAGGTGCCTTTATTGGATTGCTAATCCGAGGCGCCTGATTCAATACCCACTCTGTCCTTCGGGACAAGCCCGACGACCAACGGGCTCTAAATAGGAAACCCAGTTTCATGACTATTCTCACAGCCCTTGGGCTGGCCATGATCTGCGTGGGCATTGCCCTCGTCATCATCGCCACTGCACCCCAGCCCACCAAAAACGACCGCATCAAGCGTCTGCTCGAAGCAGACAACGGTCGCAGCCTCATTCAGCACACTCCCTACACCGGGCCGCTCTACAGCCGTCACGGCAGGGAGATGTCAGCATGAATATCTTCTGCGTCATCGCCACCTTCCTCGCAGCCCTGCTGATCAAGCACGGCTTCGAGAAGAACCTCGACGGCCCTGTCTGGCTTGGGATTCTGATGCTCGGCTTCGTCGTCATCACCCAGCTCTACATGGCTTTTGAGAACCTCGTGATCGCCAAGATCAACGAGCTTTGAGTCGAAGACCACAGAGCCTCAGACTCACCCACTCCCACGACCAACACAGGGAAACCCAGAAATGAAAATGACCCACGACATGACCGCTGCCCGCCGTGACCACGACATCCGGGCTGCTGCTCTCAAGAAGCTCAAGGCTCTGTTCCCCAAGGGCAAGCCTCGCTTTGGTGACAAGCGTGACGCCTATGTGGCATCACTCAACACCTCCGAACCGCTGCCCAATCCCTGCACCAGCAGGAACCTCTCCACCATGCCGACCCGTCAACGCTGATCGGCAAAGGAGGGAACCAAGCCATGAGCGATTTCGGCTTTCTCAGCACCGACCTGTGCTCCTTCGACGATCTCGACACCTTGCTGGATACCAACTCGTATCCCGACCACATCGAGAACGCCTCCGAGGACCAGATGAAATGCTGGCTGCTCGAACAGGGCTACACCGCAGACGAGCTCAAGAACTACCTCGACAGCGGCATGTCCTATGCCGACCTCGTCTACTCCGAAGAGCTTCGAGGCTCTTACTTCAAGTCCGAGCTCACCTGAGCTCAGCACACACCACATCTCTTTGTTTTTTGAGGCTGTCCTCGCTCCACCGGCTTCGCCGGGTCAGGGAGTGAGGCAGTCTCATTCCCCACATCAACCCATCAATCAGGAGTCAACTATCATGGGTATTCGTAACGCTGTCCTCGCTGCTGTTCAGAACCAGAACACCAACATCAACCAGCAGGAAGAACGTGCTCCGGCCGAGTTCTACCTCAACATCGGCATCGAGACCGGGGATCCGCAGTTCCCCTTCATTGACCTCTGCAAGTCGGGCATCGCCCTCGACCGTGTGCCGGAGAACAACGTCCGCGGTTCGGCCGACACGCCCTACAAGCAGTTCCTCGCCTCGCAGGACGCCCTGCGTCAGGCCTTCCTCGACCGTGCAAGCCAGATCGCTCCGGGTGAAACCGCGATCATCGCTCTCGACGAAGAAACCGGCCTCGCCATGCAGATCCGTCGTGTCGCCGACAAGGCTTCCCAGCCTGTTGTGACCGCGGAACTGAAGGGCCTTGCCTTCCGCTAACCCACCAACCTTCGAAGCCCGCAGAGTTTCCCTCAAGGAAGCCCTGCGGGCTTCGAAACTGGGCCGGGATAGTCCCAACTCTCCCCTACTTTTCAACTCTACTCGCCAACTGGCGATAAACTGGAGTTGCAGGATTTTGCTGGTTTTGACGAAGACCACCGAAAACCTAACAGGAGCCATTTATGGCCGAATACGCCATCGAAATCCACGCCATGACCTCTGATGAAACAGGTGAACGCACTGCTCAACGAGGTGAGGAGATCGTCGAGTATTCCCTGCTCTGTAAGGAATACCATCCCGACGGTTCCATCACTCTCCACTTCGATGAAGATTTCCCTGACTTCGAAGCAGCTGATGCTGCAGCAGTCGAATGGGAACAGAAGTGGGGCATCTCAACAGAACATATCGGAGGCTGACCATGACCATCAATGTCGACATTTCCCCTGTCGAAGACGAGCAAGAAGCTCTCTTCCTGATGCTGCACCACCTCAAGCTGGCAGCCACCTATTTCGAGGCAACACCCACCACTTTCGATATTCCAGAGACGTTCTCGAAGCCGGCCATGAGGGCATGGCTTGATGGGATGGAAAAGCTCTACCCCGAAGACTGATCGACCAACAGGAAACCCAGACCATGACCAATACCATGCAGTCCATCATCCAGCAGATGCAGGCTGAGCAAGCCAAGGCCCGCGAAGAAGCCGGTGAACACGCCCGCGTTCCCCTCCTCCAGAAGATGTACGATCTCCAGATCCCTGTCATCAAAGTGAATTTCAACGGATCAGGCGACAGCGGCTCAATCGACGAAATCTACGTCGTAAGCAGCCCGGATGCGAACGTCTGGGAAGGCGAAGACCTGGCCAACATCAGCAAGGAGCTGAAGGACGACATCGAGAGTTATTGCTACAAGTACCTCGAAGGTACCGAGGTCGACTGGTACAACAACGAAGGTGGGCAAGGCGAGTTCGTCTTCGATGCCCTCAGCATACCTCCCCAATTCCACTGCACCGTGGAGTACAACGTGGTCAGCACCAAGATCGGCTACGAAACCGACGAGGTGTTCTAATGAGCCACCTCTGGTATCACTGCCAAAGCAGTGCTCGGAAGTTCGGAGGCATCCCCGAAGACTACGTCCATATCCACCAGTGGTTCGATGAGACCAAGGAGCTGTTCGGTGACTTTCGTCATCGGGCACTCCGGCACCACGCCCACGGCATCTATGAGTGCGAACGGAAGTTCGGCATCACCATCACCAACTCGGCCGGCAGGGAAGTCCCTGTCCGGTTGATCGGTGAACAGCACGTCAAGGAAGACTGCGGAGGCAGGATCCCCAGCGTGCAGGACTGGCTGAGCCAGCTCATGCCCCAGCGATGGATGAACGCCGGCTACGAACGCTTCCTTGAGAACGAACGTACCGGCCATCAAGAACCCCTACCTTCAGACCAAAACTAAGGAAACCCAGACCATGAACCAGATGACCCAGATCGCTCCCGTGAGCCCCGTCAAGAAGCTCACGGACGAAGACATCACCGAGCTCCTCGAACACAACCGACTGGCCTACCAGGCTGCTCTGAAGGCAGTTGAGCACCTCAAGCAGGAGCTCATTCTCCTCGGCCGTGAGCAGGCCAAAAGGGACGGCCAACTGGTGATGCCCAGCTTCGAACGCATCCTCAATCCGGTGCGATAGGAGCCCAGACCATGAACGAAGAACAACGTCGCATCGTAGAACAGCTCCGCAGCAATGGCTTTGCGGTAATCGTCTGGACACCCGACGAACTCAAAAACGCATCGCCAACTCGCGTCGAAGATCGCTCAATCGAAATCGGATGGGGCATCATCGAGGATCTTCAGTGACATGGACATCAAGCTCGAGCAGCTCACCCCTGAGCAGCAGTCAGCCCTCTTCAACCTCCAACGTCAGGCAGAATGGTTCAGCCGCTTCTTCATGAGGCAGGCCGAGCGGATCATCGCCAGCAGCAAACCCAGGAACGACCAATGAGCACCAATTACCAAGACATCATCGTCAAAATGGAAGCCGATCGTCAGGCCAAAAAAGCCAAGCTTCCCGAACAACGCCGGGACATCCTGAAGAAAATGCTCGAACTAAAGCTGCCCTGCATCAAGGTCAGCTTCGCAGGCTACGGCGACAGCGGTTCGATAGACGAGATCAAGATCGTCTCCGATGCGAGCCAGAACACCTGGGACGGCACCCCTCTCGAAGACAAGCACTCCGACCTCAACAAGCAGATCGAAGATTATTGCTACTCCTACCTCGAAAGCACCGGTGTCGACTGGTACAACAACGAAGGTGGCCAAGGCCACTTCACCTTCGATGCTTTCAGCATCCCACCCGAATTTCACTGTACGGTGGAATATAACGTGATGAACACCGAAATTGGCCACGAAGCCACCGAGGTGATGTGATGAGTCACCTCTGGTACCACTGCCAAAGCAGTGCTCGTAAGTTCGGGGGCATCCCCGAGGACTACATCCAGATCCACCAGTGGTTCGATGAGACCAAGGAGCTCTTTGCCGACTTCCGGCACAGGGCTCTCAGGCACCACGCCCACGGGATCTATGAATGCGAACGCAAGTTCGGCATCACCATAACCAACAGTGCTGGGCGGGAGGTTCCCGTCCGGCTCATCGGCGAGCAGCATGTTAAGGAAGACTGTGGAGGCAGAATTCCCAGCGTGCAGGACTGGCTCAGCCAGCTCATGCCCCAACGATGGATGAACGCCGGCTACGAACGCTTCCTCGAGAACGAGCGTACCGGCCGTCTTGAGCCCCTTCCGACCGACCCAAAGCCCTAGAAATTTTGAACCATGACGCAGAAACACCCTCAGCACGACATCGTTCATTTAGCCCACAAGCATCTCAACCGGCGCCCCAACGACAAGAGTTTCCGGTACCTGTCTATCATGCGTCGAACTTTTGGAGCTTGGGCTACAACCCAGGCCCTGAAGCAGGCGATCAGAGACTACTCGATGATCTTCCCCGAGCTTAGGGAAATCCTCCAAGCCTACGAAGAAGGATTCTCTCTCAAGTACGGCAAAGTAAACCTAGACAGAATCATGATTGCAGAGCCTCACTACCAAGAGCCAAAAGTAGTCAGGCAGTCAGACCACTGGAAGCAGTACAATCGTGCGAAAAACAGCCCGATGCTGGCCAATCGCCGTAGGGCCTTCACGCCCTATTAGGCCTCGCCTCGTTTCCGGCCCGGAAACGATTCTCGGACAACGACCTTCGGTCGGGCTTCGCCCGGTCGGGGGTTGGTTGTCTCTCGCTCTCTTGGGGGTTCTTGGGCTAAATCCCATCGAATCAACCCATAACCAAGGATACAGATTATGACCAAGATCATCGCCAGCCTCGCTCTGGCCTCGCTGTCGGTGGTCTTGGCCGCCTGTGGCAAGCCCAGTGAAGGCAGTGCCCAGGCAGCTGAGATCGCTCAGCCTGCCCAGCCTGACCAGGCCGTCAGCACCGAACCCTACACACCCCAATGGCGTTCGCTCGCCATCAACGAAGATACAGAGTTCTTCATCGAAGAGCTCTCGTACCAGACAGCTGATTGGAACAGCAGCGATACCCTGGCCCAATTCAAGATGGAATTCCGTGAGCCCCGAGACGGGGTCTCCCACATCGAGGCCATATACGAGTTCGACTGCAACAAGACAGCCCTTCGCTACATCATGTCCGAGAGCTTCGATGAAGATGGGAATTCCATCATGAAGGATGGCAAGACCGGCCCCTGGATGACCCCCCAACCGAACACGGTCAACCTTCTCTACACGAAGGCTGCCTGTACACCTGCTCTCTCCAAGATGCGATGACCAAGATACTGCACGGCTCTATGAGCCTCCTGCCGATCGACGAACTAGCTGCCGAGTACGTAATCAGACTTCGCAACGGAGGGAATGTTGCAGGGACGCCTGAATACTACCTCTGTCGTCGAGACTTAGAACAGATGTGTCGACGGATTGGATACGAAAACGCCGTCGAACGCATCAAGAAAGCGAGCGAAACCTACAACCTCCTAGTGCCTGCCGACCCCGCCTAACCTTCCTCGACCAAACCAGGAAACCCAGAACCATGACACAGACCGCTAAAGTGCCCTTCTCGGGCACGACCCCTGCTGCGTCCTGCGAATACCTGACCGACGAGCTCATCGCCCACCAGATCGAGCTGGAGAGGCTGTTCAACAAGAACCAGCTGCACTCCCGTATCCGCAAGGAGTTCGTGGAGTGCCAGGAAATCAACTTCACCGCCTTCATGGAGGAAGCCGGCATCCCCGTGCCCTTCGGCTACGATGTCCTGGTAGAGCTGGCTCTTCGCAAGCGTGCTGACGTCAAGACCATGGTCGGCTTGCTGCGTCGCCACTTTGACAACGGCCAACAGACGGCCGACATGCTGGCAAAGTGCGTCGAGATCGACCTGTGCGACTTCGACCCCAACACCCGGCAGTTCATCGTCCTCTTCGAGATAGACGAGGAAGTACAAGCTGAGCTGGATCGCTTCCAGTATCCGCTGCCAATGATAGTGAAGCCTAAGCCGATCCGCTCCAACCGCGACACCGGCTACCTTCTCACCTCTGGCTCTGTCATTCTCAAAAACAATCACACCGCAGAGTACATCGACTATCGTGACTGGGAAAC
>OGVV01000034.1_pt1 | contig 13814 bp, 13 predicted proteins | sample 1575891 | NCBI WGS metagenome assembly OGVV01 (sample SAMN07581546, study PRJEB24739) | freshwater metagenome | place: Singapore | collected 2015-04
TAAGTGTTTCCCAGTCACGATACGGATTGCTATCGATATGAAGAATTTTTATGTTGGCTAAATTCATTTGTTCGTATTATAATGTAAAAGTACAAAATTTGGATTCAAAAAAAATGAGGTCTAAATGACCTCATTTTTTTTAATTTAACCAAGCTTCAGGATTTAATGTGGTGGTATTTTGTAACACCAAGAATTTAATTACTGCCTTTCCTGAAGAATCAGTATGAATTTTTCCTATATTTTGTTTAATATTTACTTTTTGTCCTTTTGAAACACTTACTGAAGATAAATTTAAATAAACGGTAATAAAATCTCCGTGTTTTATATAAACCGCTTTGTTATTAGCTGAAATAACTTGTACTTGTAGAACTTCGCCAGCAAAAACAGCTCTTGCAGAAGATCCAGGTTCTGTTGAAATTTCAACACCACTATTGTGAATCGTCAAATTTTTATGCACTGGGTGAGGTTGATCGCCGTGGGGTAGTGAAATAAATCCTTTTTCAACTGGCCACGGAAGTTTGCCTTTATTTGCTTTAAAATTATTAGACTCTATTTTTCCTTCCGCAGTTAAAACAAATTTAGATGCTGCAGTCGTTCCTGTTTTAGGAGCAGTCGTTCCTGATTTTTCAGCATTTCTTTTATTAGCAGCAGCGATTTCTGCAGCAATAATTTGCTTTATTTTTCTATCAATATCTTTTGCTTCTTTTTGTTTTTTATCAATTTCAGCAGCTAATTTTTTCTTATCTTTTTGAATTAGTTTTACTAACCGTTCTTGTTCTTGTTTTTCTTTCTCTAATTCTTGTTTTTCTTTTTCGGTTTGTACTAAAACCAATTCTTTTTCCTTTTTACTTTCAGACAAACGCTTTTCTGCTTGTGTTAATTTGCTTTGTTTTTCTTTAATTTCTTCCCCTTGCATTTTTCTAAATCCTGCATATTGTTTCATGTACTGAATACGTTTGTATGCTTGAAGAAAATTTTCAGCGGAAAGGATAAACATAATTCTACTTTGCTCATTTCTACTCTTATATGATTTTACAATCATTTTTTCGTAGTCTTCTTTTAAGACTTTCAATTCTCTATTTAACTTATTCATTTCTAACTGAGTTAAATAGATTTCATCACTTAAAATACGAGTTTGTTTTGCAGTTGTATTTAAAAGTTTTTGTCTTAGTTGAATTAACTGCTTTTGCTGATTAATTTGTGTTAAAACCGATTTTTCTTTCTTTTTTTCAGCTTCTAAGCGTGATTTATTTTCTGAAATTTCTTTCAAAATTTGTGCTTTACGCTCTTCTAATTTCTGCTGTTCTGAAGGTTGAGCAAAACATAGGCTAGTAATGAAAAAGAAAAATACGATTTTAAGAAATTGATTCATGCAAGATAGATTTTTACAAAGGTAGTTTTTTTACGTGAATAAAAAATTAATTGATTTCAATTGCGGTATAACCCCTTGGAATTGAATATGGATAACTCAAATTTTCATTAAATGTTGTGTTCTTAAATTCAATATCAATAGTTATTTTATCTTTTTGTTCTGCTTTTATTTTAATTTCATTTGGTAAAAACATTCCTTGCTCTTCTTTATAAGATGGATAACGAATTTCTAGATTTCGGTTTTTACTCGCTTGAGTGATTATTTCTTTTTTTATTAGATAATTTGCTCCTTCAAAATAAAATTCTTTAGAAATATCATCTTTTGTAGGCAACGACAATTTGAACATTTTTTCCACCACTTCAGAAATCCATCTATCTTTTGTTAAATCGTCTATTGCTTTTCCAAGAAATAAATTCTGAACTTTATTAAAGTTTAAATCGGTTCCTAACCAATTGCTTAACATACTGAAATCGCCTTCAAAATAGGTGTTATTTATTTTTTCATAATAGCTCACTTTAGAAGGAGTAATCAAGGCCTTAGCCATAGGAATTCCTAAGAACTTTATATTAATCCAAATGATTTCGTCTTTTTTAATGCGAATATCTGCATTCATAGAATGTGACTGCTTTTCATCCTCATATTTAGCGTTGGTTCTTATATTCAAAGTTTTAAAATCATGCGTATTTTGATAATGACCATTGATAACTTTAGTTACCTCTGTATTATCGTTTGCAGCTGCTGTAGCAACCGCTTGCTTTGATTTACATCCGATTAAAAAAACGATCAAAAAGGCTGATAGTATTGATTTCATTTACTTTTGTAATTGCTTTAATTTGTTGGTATACACTTCTTTTTTAACCTTGTCATTCAAATTTTCGCAACTGATAATTAACTGTTTGTAAAAATTAGCTTCTAATGGTTGGTTCTCCACCACAAAATCCAAGCCATTTTCTAAAGTACTTTTAGCTTTCTTAAATTCTTTCAACTTGTTGTAACCCAAACCTGCATAAAAATAAAAACCCGATTGCGTTGGAAAAGATTCCAAAAATTCTTCAGCTTTCTTGGTTACCAACTGAAAATCTTGCTTTTGAATTAACACTTCTAAATACAATTCCATCGCCTCAACATCATCCGAATTCTTTTTGATTCCTTTCTCAAAATATTTCGTCGCATTTTCTAAATCATTCTTTTTCCAGAAAAATTTTGCTACTTCTTTGGCTACATTGATTTCTTTATCATCGTTAAAATACGGAATCGCCTTATCGATATCTTTTAAATAAGTAGGATTTTTAACGGCAAAAATTAAAAACTCATTAAAAACACGATGTTTGATTTTTAAATCCATTCGATTATTATCCAAAACTTTGAACATGGATTTTGAAGCGTTTTCTCCATCGTTATTATTCAAATGAAACTTCACCAAACTCACGTGAGCCCAATCGGAATTTGGGATTTCTTTTTCCAATTGTTTTGCGACTTCAAAGGCTTTGTCTTCTTGATTGAAACTTGAATACAAAACAATCAAATCGATATAATTTTGTTCTACTTTTGGATTCTTTTTAATCGCTTCTTCTAACTGTTCTTTTTGTGGTTTTGAATAAGCGTTTGATTCTTGAATCTTCAATTTATAGAATTCCATGGTGCTGGTCAACTTGGATTTTGATTCCATGTCTTTCAACAATTCCAAGGCTTTCGCGTGTTGATTTGTATTCATGTAAAGCGAAACCAAATCTTCTCTCATATTACCATCAAACTCAATTAATTTCTCAACAATCGGAATTGATTTTTGATAATCTTTCGTTTGATAATACACGTCGTATAATCCGTTCCAATACCAACGTTGTTTATTGTCTAACTCCACTGCTTTTTTGAAAGCTTTTTCAGCATCGACATAATTTTTCAGGCTCAAGTAATTTTTACCTAATTCAAATTGAAAAGATGCATTTTTAGGTTCTTTTTCGATACATTTTTGAATCGCCACAATCGCTTTATCGTAATTTTCGATGCCGCGTTGTTTCATGGCTTCGTAAAAATTATTTTCCAATTGGTCATCCACCAATGCAATCGCATCGGGATTTTCTTGTGCGAACAAGTGATTTCCAAAACTGAAAAGCAGGAATGTAAATAAAGCTATGTGTTTTTTCTTTATCATCTATTCTAAAACCGAATAATCTCCGATACTAATACTTGTAAAATTGCCATCAAAATTCACATGATTTCCTATCATTGCGTTATCTAAATTCGCATTTTTGATATGAGCGTGCGTTTGAATCAAACTATTTTTTATGGTAGAATCAACTACGTGACATCCTTTTCCTAATGAAACATTTGGTCCAACCGTAGCATTAATTAAAATTACATCTTCCGCAATAGAACAAGGAGGAATAATCGTTGCATTTTCTAATTTCACATCAGCCGAAACTAAATTTTCCCTATCGTTATGTAAAAAGCCCAACATTCTTGTGTTCGTTTCTACGGTTACATTTTTATTTCCGCAATCCATCCACTCGTCTACTTGACCTGGTACAAATTTCATGCCTTTTGCCATCATTTGCTTAATACCATCGTTAATTTGGTATTCGCCTCCATGAATAATGTTGTTATCTAACACCGATTGCAATTCATTTTTCAACACCGCAATATCTTTGAAATAGTAAATTCCGATAACCGCTAAATCCGAAACGAATTCTTTTGGTTTTTCTACCAATTCGATAATTTCGCCATTCTCATTTAAGTTTACTACACCAAAAGCTTCTGGTTGATCCACTTGTTTTACCCAAATTACGCTATCGGCAGTTGTGTCTAAATCAAAATCGGCACGAATTAACGTATCAGCATAAGCAATAACTGCTGGACCAGATAAAGAATCTTTAGCACACATAATCGCGTGACCCGTTCCTAATGCTTCGTTTTGATAGTAAATGGTTCCTCTCGCCCCTAATTTTTGAGCAATCGCAATTAAATCTTCTTCTACTTGTTTACCAAAACTCTCATGAATAATAAACGCTACTTCGTCTATTTTCTGATTTAAAACACCAGCAATATCTTCAACTAATCTATGAACGATTGGTTTTCCAGCAACTGGAATTAATGGTTTTGGAACTGTTAAGGTATGTGGGCGAAGGCGTGAACCACGACCTGCCATTGGTACGATTATTTTCATGGTATATTTTTATTTTAAACGCAAAGCTCGCAAAGGTTTTTCACAAAGTTCGCTAAGATTATATTTTTGATTTTTCTAAACGTTTTATACTGAAGACTTCGACTTCGCTCAGTCAGACAAACTGATAACTGCGAATGAACACTGAACACTTACTTCACTCCCGTGCTACCAAAACCACCTTCTCCTCTTGAAGTTTCTGATAATTCGGTTACTTCAATCCATTCGGCGCGTTCGTGTTTGGCGATGATTAATTGGGCGATGCGTTCTCCGTTTTCGATTATGAAATCTTCATTGGATAAATTTACTAAAATCACGCCAATTTCTCCTCTATAATCAGCATCAACTGTTCCTGGTGAATTTAAAACGGTGATTCCTTTTTTAGCTGCTAAACCACTTCTTGGACGTACTTGCGCTTCGTAACCTATTGGCAATTCAATGAAAAGTCCGGTTTTTACGATAGTTCTTTCTAATGATTTTAAAGTAATTGGTTCTGAAATATTCGCACGTAAATCCATTCCTGCCGAAGCGATGGTTTCATAGTTTGGTAACTCGTGATTGGATCTATTGATGATTTTGATTTGCATTTTTAATTCTATTTTTTTTTTAGAACACAGATTTTAGAAATTGGAGAAATCCTTACTAAATCTATAGTTTAAAGTTATTATTTCCTTCTGATAATCGTTAAAATGGTTTCTTTTTCGTTTCGGTACACAAAGTAAGCAAAAAACAAGATAGCTGCAATTCCGAAGACATAAGTTTCACGTAAAATTGGCACATAAAATGAAATTCCAGAAAGTACTATTGCTAATCCTAAATAAGTAAAAATCGATTTCTTATCGTATGGAATTGGATATTTCTTTTGTCCCATATAATACGAAATAAACATCATGGCTCCGTAAGCTAAAATAGTAGCTATTGCCGAACCCATATAACTTATAATTGGTATTAAAAGCAAGTTTAAAACTAAAGTTACAATCGCTCCAACAATTGAAATGTAAGCGCCAATTCGGGTTTTATCAATTAATTTGTACCAAACGGACAAATTGGTATAAATGCCTAAAAAGAAATTAGCCAAAACAATTAATGGCACTACATCCATCGCATCCCAATATGTTTCTTTTGGAACCAAAATCAACTTTAAAATATCGGCAAAAACGATAACACCTAAGCAAATGAACGAACCAAAAATGACAAAATATTTGGTAATCGTAGCATAGGTTTGAGGCGCGTTTTCATTTTTTGCGTGACTGAAGAAAAAAGGCTCAATTCCTAAAGTGTAAGCCGTTCGGAACAACACCATAAACATACCAATTTTGTAACAAGCCGAATAGGCTCCAATGTCAGCCATATCGACTTGCATCCAATCTAATAAAATTTTATCGAAATGTTCGTTGATGGCAAAAGCAATTCCGGCCACTAAAATGGGCAAGCCGTATTGCATCATTTTTTTCCATAAATCGGCATCGAATTGCCATTTGATTTTGAAATAATCGGGTAAAACGAAAAGTAAAGTAACTAAGCTTGCTATTAAATTCGCAACAAAAATATAGCCAATTTGAAAATCATCGTGATAAATCGTTTGAATAAAAGGATTAGAAGATTCGTTTGCTAAATCGGGAAGCAGAATCAAAAAGAAAACGTTTAATAGCAAGTTAATTAAGACATTTGAAATCTTAATTACCGCATATTTTATAGGGCGACCTTCAGCTCTAATTTTGGAAAACGGAATTATCGCTAACGCATCTAAAGCTAAAATCCAAATGGTGAAAACGATATATTCCACATTTATTTCAGACCAATTAGCCAAGTTTTTTCGAAATAAAAGAAATATCGCTAAAAATCCTATTGTAGACCAAAAAAGCGAAATAATAGATGTAGATATTACTTTTCCTTTATTTTCTTCCGAATTGTAAAAACGGAAAAAAGCTGTTTCCATTCCATAAGATAAAATCACATTAAAAAAACCAGATAGGAAAAAATAACGGAAACCTCACCCATTTTTTCTTTATCTGTAAGATAATAAACAAAAATGGGATTTAGAATAAAACTAATAATTCTAGGCAAAACTGTTGCTATGCCGTAGATTGCCGTTTGTTTAAAAAGACTTTTGTAGAGACTCAAGTTGGTTTGGTTTTAGAATAACAAATGTAATTAAAACTTTGGTTTTGCCGAAGGATATTCTAAGGCTGGTTTTTCGGTTACATTCGTTATTTTTTGTTGGTATTCTTTGCCGTTTTTCAAGAAAATTAAAATAGCTTCGTTATCAGCTAAGGTTAAAGCATTTTTTGGGCTGGTATAAATTTGAGTATCATCTCCTTCAATTTTTTCTTGATTACCAGGAGTTTTTATCATCGCCTGAAAATGTAAATTATCCTGTTTTTCAAAAAGTACTTCATAACCTCTGAAAATTAATTTTTTAAGCTCAATATTGGCTGGTAATTCCGATTTTAAGTCGATATAAAAATTGATTCCGCTTCCACCACCACGAACACCGGCTACCCAACCTTGATAAGATGCAACAATTGCTGATTCTTTAATCACTTTATCTTGACTAGAGCAACTAGTAACTAAAATCAAGAATAATATCGAAATATAGTTTTTCATAATTCCTATTTTAAATATTTTACAAAATGAAACCCTTTCGGAACAAAGCCGTGATTCATGTAGAATTTTTGGGCTCCAAAATTGGTCGTATACGCATCTAAAGCAATCATATTACAATCTTCATCAATAGCCTTTTGATTGAGATATTCCGTCATGATACTGCCAATTCCTTTGGAACGAAAATCTTCATGTACCACAACATTATCCATTTCTAGATATTTTCCACTCCACAATTTAGTTCCAATCCAAAATCCTGCCAAACCCATCGTGATTCCGTTTTCGACTACGATGAGTTGTTTGTAATTGTGCGGAATCATTTTATCTAATAAATTCCCATAGATTTCTAAAGTATAATCAGAATATAATTGTTGGATGATAGGCAATTGCTCTAACATTTCGGCTTTCGTTCCTAATTCGATTAACTGTGGCATTTTATTTTTGTAATAGATTTTCGTTGAATAAATTTAAAATTCTTCGGTATTCGTCTACCCAAGAATACGTTTCCGTAAAACCATGCGCTTCCACTGGAAATACAGCTAAATCCCAATCTTTCTTACCTAATTCGATGAAACGTTGCGTTAATCTAACAATATCTTGAAATTGTACGTTGTCATCGACCATTCCGTGTAACATTAGTAATTTGTCTTGTAAGTTATTCGCAAAATAAATTGGAGAACTTTTCTTATATGCTTCAGGATCTGTTTCTGGAAAGTTCAAAATGTTTGAGGTGTAGCCATGATTATAATGCGCCCAATCGGTAACCGAACGTAAAGCGGCTCCTGCTTTGAATTCGCCTGGTTCTGTTAGCAATGCCATTAACGTGATGAATCCACCATACGAACCTCCGTAAATTCCCACTCGGTTGGCATCAATTCCTAAATTTTGAACCAAATATTTCTTTCCATCCAATTGATCTGATAAATCTTTTCCACCCATGTGACGATAAATTCCCGTTCTGAAATTGCGACCGTAACCATCGCTGGCTCTGTAATCGATGTCTAAAACGGTGTAGCCTAAATCGGTTAACATGTTGTGAAACATGTATTCTCTGTGATACGTGCTCCAATAATTGTGTGCATTTTGCAAATATCCCGCGCCGTGTACAAAAATAACAGCTGCTTTATTCTTGTTTTCTACTTTTGGTTGGTACAAACGAGCGTAAACATTGGTTCCGTCTTCGGCTTTAAACGTGATAACTTCTGGTGTTTTCCAATTGTATTTTTTGAATTCTGGTGTAATGGAGAACGTGATTTGTTTCAAATCTGAATTCGGTTTATTAGCTCCCACATACAATTCCCATGGTTTGTTTTTATACGAATAACGTACTAAAAGTGTTTTTTCATCAGGAGATACTTCTACTTCGTAGTTGCCATCATTGGTTAAAATTCCAGTCATTTTTTTAGAAGCGATGTCTAATTTGTAAAAACTTCTGTTGCCTGGATGTGTTGTTGTCGTGGTGATGTAAAATGATTTTTTATCATTGGATAATTTTACTTCACGAACTTCCCAATTTCCTTTTGTTAGCGCTTCTTTTTTCTTGGTTTTGAAATTATACGTGTACAAGTGCGAAAAACCAGTAGTTTCCGATTGAAAATAAAAAGTCGAATTATCAATAAACCCTAAAGTTCCGCTACTGAAACTGTAGCCTGGAATTCCTGGTCCGCCAATCCAAGCGTCGTCTTGTTGATGGTCTAATTCGGTTATTTTCCCTGAAGCTAAATCCAATTGCACCATCCAACGGTGTTTGTTGTCTTGACTTCTGATTTCCAAAACGGCATTTTTCCCATCTGGGCTATAAACAGGACTCATCATTACAATAGCTGTTTCGTAATCCGATTTGTCTTTTAAATTTCCGTAGTCTTGATAGTATTTTGGTGCTTCTTTTATTCCCGTTAAATTCGAAAATGAAACGTAATACGTTGTATCTTTATCTGTATTGAAAATTCCGAATTTATGTTTGCTGAAATTTTCTGTTGAAACTTTTGCTCTTGCTTTTTCTTGACGTGTAAAACCATCATCCGTAATGAAATTTTCAACGTTTGTAGAAGCTTGCGTTGGATAATCAGAAATTCGAAAGGTTACAAATTTCCCATCTGGTGAGGGTTTAATTTGTTCTAACGATGATTTGTCGTAATAGATTTCTTTTGGGAATTTCTCTTTTTTAGATTTTGATTTTTCTTCATACCATTTTGAAGACGCTTCTTCATCGCGAACAAATTGAAACAATTCTTTTTGTTGTTTTTTTAAGAACGAATCTTCTTCCTCTTTTGATTTATTTTCTTTTCCCGATTTAAAATTGGTCAACTGAACAATCGAAAAATCTTTGGTATTGAATTGATATACATTTCTATTTTGCTGAAAGAAAATAACATTGGTATTTGTACTTCTTTCTACCGAGTTAATTCTTTCGGCTAATTGAATTACTTTTTTAGTCTTTTTAGTGGATTTGGTATATGCATACAAAACGCCTTGATTGGTATAATACACCACGTCGTATTCCTTTTGCGTTGCCATAAAATCCAAATCGTAAATCGGATTTGAAGTCGTTACTTTTTGAGGAGTTTTTAACGTAGCATTCCAGAAATACGTGCTGTTTCCTATTTCGTTATTTGGATTCCAATCAAATAAAACGGTTTGCCCATCGATAGACCAACGATGATTATCAGGTTGGTGCCCGATAAATTCATTTCCTTTCATGATATCTTCTAAACGAAGATTTTGCGCCGAAGCCAAAAAGGTAAAAAGCAGTAGAACGAAAGACGTATATTTTTTCATTGGTGAGTTGTTATTCTTACAAATATAAAACAAAAAAGTCCCGAATAAATCGGGACTATTTATAATATCTAAATTAAAATTAGTTGTTCAACGCTTCTGCTCCACCAACAATTTCCAAGATTTCCCCAGTAATTGCTGCTTGACGTGCTTTGTTATATGTTAATTTTAATTGGTTTCTTAATTCTGTAGCGTTATCGGTTGCTTTGTGCATTGCCGTCATACGCGCTCCGTGTTCTGCTGCAAACGAATCTCTAATCGATTTGTATAGTTGTGTTTTTAATGATTTTGGAATCAAAGTCAACACAATTTCTTCTTTAGAAGGTTCGAAGATATAATCAGAAGCTACTACTTCACCTCCAACAATAGGAGCTAATGGTAAAAACTGTTGGGTTCTCACAATTTGAGTCGCTGCATTTTTGAATTCGTTATACACGATTTCAATTTTATCATACTCACCTGCTACGAATTTATCCATTAACTGTTGCGCAATTGCAGCTGCATTGTCAAAAGTCAATTGGTCGTAAACACCGTTTTGAACGTCAACTACATTGTGTGTTTTACGTAAAACGTCGTTTCCTTTTTTACCGATAGCAAAAACATCCACTTGTTTCCCTTGGTAAGTATCTGCTACTACTTTTACTTGTTTGATAACGTTTGAATTAAACGCACCACACAAACCTCTATTAGAAGTAATTGCAACGATAAGCACTTTTTTTACTTCTCTTTGAGCTGTAAAAGCACCACCTACTTCTCCTTCAAGAGTTGCACTTAAGTTTTGTAATAGTTCAGTAAGTTTTTCTGCATACGGACGCATAGCCGTAATGGCATCTTGCGCTTTTTTTAATTTTGCAGCAGAAACCATTTTCATCGCCGATGTAATTTGCATCGTAGATGAAACAGAAGTAATTCTATTACGTATTTCCTTTAAGTTTGCCATTTTGTTAATTTGTCAATGTGCCAATTTATCAATGTGTCAATTAATTGTCTAATTGACACATTGTCTAATTGACTAATTAATTATATTTTGCTGAAATTTCTTTAGCTACGTTTTCTAAAACGTCAGTAATTTTGTCATCAAATTTACCAGCTTTTAACGCGTCTAATGTATCTCTGTGTTTAGCATTTAAGAACTCTAAATAATCTTTTTCGAATTCTTTTACTTTGTTAACAGGAACATTTCTTAACAAGTTTTTAGAACCTGCATAGATAATTGCTACCTGATTTTCAACTGTAAATGGAGAGTTTAAACCTTGTTTTAAGATTTCTACGTTTCTCTTACCTTTTTCAATTACGTTTAAAGTAACTGCATCTAAGTCAGAACCAAATTTCGCGAAAGCTTCTAACTCACGGAATTGAGCTTGGTCTAATTTTAATGTACCAGCAACTTTTTTCATTGATTTGATTTGTGCATTACCTCCAACACGAGATACCGAAATACCTACGTTGATAGCAGGACGAACTCCAGAGTTGAATAAATCACCATCTAAGAAGATCTGACCATCAGTAATCGAAATTACGTTTGTTGGGATATAAGCAGAAACGTCACCTGCTTGTGTTTCGATAATTGGTAACGCTGTTAACGAACCACCACCTTTAACGATTCCTTTAATAGAATCTGGTAAATCGTTCATGTTTTTAGCGATTTCGTCGTTAGCGATAACTTTACAAGCTCTTTCTAATAAACGAGAGTGTAAGTAGAAAACGTCTCCAGGGTAAGCCTCACGTCCTGGTGGTCTTCTTAATAATAAAGATACCTCACGGTACGCTACTGCTTGTTTAGATAAATCATCATAAACAATTAAAGCTGGACGACCAGAATCTCTGAAATATTCTCCGATTGCAGCACCCGCCATAGGAGCGTAAACTTGCATTGGAGCAGGATCTGAAGCGTTAGCCGCTACGATGATAGTATAAGCCATAGCTCCTTTTTCTTCTAATGTTTTTGCTAAAGCAGCAACAGTTGAAGCTTTTTGACCTACAGCTACATAGATACAGAATACAGGTTGACCTGCATCATAAAATTCTTTTTGATTTAAGATGGTATCGATACAAACTGTTGATTTACCAGTTTGACGGTCACCAATAACTAACTCACGTTGTCCACGACCTACAGGAATCATCGCATCAACTGCTTTTACTCCTGTTTGTAATGGCTCAGTTACTGGCTGACGGAAAATAACTCCAGGTGCTTTTCTTTCTAATGGCATCTCATATAACTCACCACCAATTGGACCTTTACCGTCAATTGGGTTACCTAAAGTATCCACAACACGACCTACCATTTGCTCTCCTACTTTAAGAGAAGCAATACGTTGTGTTCTTTTTACTGTAGAACCTTCTTTGATTCCTGTTGATGGTCCTAAAAGTACCACCCCAACATTGTCTTCTTCTAAGTTCAATACGATAGCCTCTAATCCGTTTTCGAATTGAACTAACTCTCCGTATTGAGCGTTTGATAATCCGTAAACACGAGCGATACCGTCTCCAACTTGAAGTACTGTTCCAACTTCTTCTAACGATGCACCAGATTCAAAACCTGATAATTGTTGTTTTAATATTGCTGAAATTTCAGCAGGTTTAATTTCCGCCATTTTGATATATCTTTAATGGTATATTAATTACTAAACTCTCTTTTTAAATTTTGCAGTCTGCTTGCCACAGATGCATTGTATTGTTTGTCGCCCATTCTTAAAATAAATCCACCAATGATAGCTGGATCTACAATATTTTGAATAGTAATTTTTTTATTTGAAAACGATGCAATTTTTGCCAATACTTTAGCTTCTAACTCAGGCGTAATTGGGAAAGCGGTAGTTACCTTAGCAATCTCAATTCCGTTAAGTTCATCATATAAAGCATTGAACTGTAAAGCAACATCATTTAATAATTCAAATCTTTTGTTAGCTAAAAGCAATTGAAATAATCCTTTTGTCTCTTTTTGAGCAGAAGCAAAAATTTCATTTAAAGATGAAAATTTAATTTCACCTTTAACAATTGGACTTTGCAAGAAGTCTTTTAATTCTAAACTTTCTTTAATTGCTTTTACAATAGCAATCATATCTGCATTAACTGCATCTACAGAATTGTTTACTTTGGCAATATCCAAAATAGCTTTAGCGTATCGAATTGCTGCTCTAGTTCCTGCCATGATATTAGTTTAATTTAGCGTCACCTAACATTTTCTCAACCAATTTAGTTTGAGCTTCTTTGTTAGATAATTCTTCTTTTAATAATGTCTCGGCAATTTCTAATGACAAAGAAGAAACTTGATTTTTCAATTCTGCCATAGCTGCATTTTTCTCACTTTCGATAGAAGCTTTAGCAGCCTCAATCATTTTTTCGCCTTGTGCTTGCGCTTCAGATTTAGCATCAGCAATCATTTTTTCTTTGATTTCTCTTGCCTCTTTAATCATCAAGTCTCTTTCAGCTCTAGCTTCAGCTAATAATTTTTCATTATCCGACTTCAAGTTTTGCATTTCTTTCTTAGCATTTTCAGCTGCTAATAAAGCGTTAGAAATTCCTTCTTCACGAGCTACAATTGAATTCATGATAGGTTTCCAAGCAAATTTAACCATTAGTAAAATTAACACTAATAAGATAATTGCTTGCCAGAAAAATAGTCCGAATGAAAAATCGTTAATTAATTTCTCCATGTTTTGAAAAATATATGTTTAAATAGTACTTTCTTTTTAAAAGCAGTACCTGTAACCAACCGTTACAGATACTGTTTTTTCTTTCTTTATTATTTTCCTAAGATTAAAGCAGCGAATGCTAAACCTTCTAATAAAGCAGCGATAATAATCATCGCTGTTTGAATTTTACCTGCAGCTTCTGGTTGACGTGCGATAGCGTCCATTGCAGAACCACCGATTTTTCCTAAACCTATCGTGACTGGGAAAC
>OGVV01000036.1_pt1 | contig 13050 bp, 5 predicted proteins | sample 1575891 | NCBI WGS metagenome assembly OGVV01 (sample SAMN07581546, study PRJEB24739) | freshwater metagenome | place: Singapore | collected 2015-04
TGTTAGTTGTATTGCTGTACCATTGGTAAGCGAAAGTTCCGATACCTCCTGATAGGGTTAGGGTTAAATTTGTTGGTGTGCTGTTTTGACAAAGTGTTTGTGTAGCTACAGCTTGCGTATCCACTATTGGATCTGCTACTACGATAACTTCAGCGGTGTTGGAAGAAGTGCTACCACAGCCGTTACCACTAAGGGTTACGGTTGCGTAGAAGTAGTAAGTTCCAGCAGTGTTGAATGCAGCAGGAGTATAAGTACTGTTAGTAGCCCCAGCGATAAGCGTTCCACCAGTGTTGCTGTTAGCGGTATTGCTGTACCATTGGTAAGTTGCAGTACCAACACCACCAGTATAGGCTACTGAAAGCGGAGCAATGGTTCCGCCTACGCATATGGATTGTGTTGTTGTAGGTTGTGTGGTTATGGTGGGTAAAGGATTAATTATCACTTCAGCAGTATTGGAAACGGCATTGGTACATCCTCCAGCGGAGAAGGTGATAACGCAGTAGTAGTACAAAGTACCTACCGTTGCACTAGGTGGTGTGTAGGAAGCATTGGTTGCTCCTGCGATAGCTGTTCCTCCTGTATTGGTGTTAGTTGTATTGCTGTACCATTGATAAGCAGGCGTTCCCGTACCGTTGGTGTAGGTTACGGTCATTGTATTAGTTGTTCCGTTTTCACAAACCGAACTTGAAGCAGGTTGAGAGGAAATGGTAGGAGCTGGCACAACGATTACGGTGCTTACGGCACTAATGGCATTACATCCCACGCCACTTTGCGTGATTACACAGTAGTAGTATTGTGTGCCTACCGTTGCAGTAGGAGGTGTAAACGAACTGTTAGTAGCCCCGGCGATTAGTGTTCCACCAGTAGTGCTGTTAGTTGTATTGCTGTACCATTGGTAAGCGAAAGTTCCGATACCTCCTGATAGGGTTAGGGTTAAATTTGTTGGTGTGCTGTTTTGACAAAGTGTTTGTGTAGCTACAGCTTGCGTATCCACTATAGGGTCTGCTACTACGATAACTTCAGCGGTATTGGAATAAGTGCTACCACATCCATTACCGCTAAGGGTTACCGTTGCATAGAAGTAGTAGGTTCCAGCGGTGTTGAATACTGCTGGCGTATACGAACTGTTTGTAGCCCCTGCGATAGCTGTTCCTCCAGAATTGGAGTTGGTGGTGTTGCTGTACCATTGATACGTAGCTGTACCAACACCACCAGTATAGGCTACTGAAAGCGGAGCAATGGTTCCACCTACGCATATGGATTGTGTTGTTGTAGGTTGTGTGGTTATGGTATGAATTGGTATGATTGTAATTGTGGCCGTATCACTTTCCGGGTTACAAGGTCCGGGCGGGTCATTGGTATTTAAAGTTAGAACGATAGTTCCTGTAAAGTTTAGGGGAGGGGTATATAAACTGGTTAAGCTATTTGGGTCAGAGAAAGTTCCTCCATTAGAAGAAGTCCAACTTCCCGAAGAAGCAGCACCTCCTACTGTTCCGTTTAATTGTATGGTTCCGTTTTGGCAAATAGTAGTGTAAGTACCTGCGTCAACCGTAGCTTGTTCATTAATTACTACTTGAAACGAAATTGTTTTGGCTGGACAAGGTCCGATTGGATCTTCCGATGTTAAAGTAAAAGTAATGGTGCCAACATAGTTCGTTGGTGGCGTGTAGGTAGGGGATAACGCAGTATTACTAGGTGAAAACGTTCCACCTGGTATCGAAGCTGTCCAAGTCCCTGAAGTAGTTCCGCCTGTAATACTTCCATTTAAGGGGATTGAAGTGTTTATGCAAGTAGCAGTAGGACCTGAAGCTGCCATTTGTACGGCAGGATTCACGATGATACTGTTAGCATAGGTATTACTTCCACATTCATTTGTAAGTGTTAGTGTATAGTTGTAAGTTCCTGCGGTAGTAAAGGTAAGAGTTGGATTTGCTGCTGTTGTACTTGAAATTGAGGAAGGTGGGTTGCTACTAAAATCCCATAAATAGGTTACTGCTTGAGTAGCGTAACAGTTGAAAACTATTGGATTTAGAGTAATCGATTCTCCTTCGCAAATGGTTTGTGTGGTTAAACTGGTTGAGGGTTTGTCTTTAATTGTTATGGTTATTGTTTTTACATCCGGTTGGCACATGGCTCCTGCTACTGCGTTTTGTAGAGAAGTAGTTAATTGTATGGTATAAATCCCAGCACTAGTGAATGTTATTTCAGGTTCAAAAGTGCTAGCATTACCAGAAGAAAAGCTCCATCCTGGATTTGTGGCACTTGGACAGTTGTCTGGATTTGTTTGTGTTATTTGCCAATTGTAAATGTTACTGTTATTGCAACCAGGAGTACTTGATAAATTATCTAATTGTACTGTTGTCGGCGCACAGCCAGAAGTTGGGTTAACAGTAAAATCGGCAACAACTTCCGGATTAACACATATTGTTATGGTTTCTGAGGTTATTCCACATCCATTTAAACCTGATGTAAAAAGTGATATGGAATAGGTTCCAGCGGTATTAAAAGTTATGTCTAATGTATTGGTAGCGGTTTGCGACCAAACAGAAGGATTGTTTGGGAAAGTTCCGTTAAAGCCTAAATTGCCTACTACTGTTACAAAAGGATTTGGTGTTATTACACCACTAGCTCCAACGGTTAATAGACCAGAAGGCCCTGTAATTTGCCAATACCGTTTGTAATTTTGTGTGCATGTAAATGTGGGGCTGCTTCCAATGTTAGTTCCAGGCGTTGTTGAATCTGTAAAGGTTACACTTGTATTTATACAAATAGTACTATTTGATGGATTTGCTGTAATCGCAGCTATGGGTTTTGATTGAATGTTTATAGGACCTATAGCACTTGAACTGCTTCCACATGGATTGGAGACTGTGATAGAAGCTTGAAACGAATTGGGGTAAACGGTTTGATTGATATTGGAACTGGTTCCACATGAAACGGTGTTGAAATTATGTGTTACTACAAAACCGGGTGTTGTTACTTCGGCATGTGTAAATGTTTGTGGGGGTGTATTATCATTTACTAAAAACGTATAAATGGTTCCCAATGTGTTTTGAGGTCCAGGTATTATCGAATACTGAACTGTGCCTGGATTACACAAAACAGGCACGCCAAAATTTATGATTGAAGCTGTTGGATTTGCTCCAATAAAAACATTGTATATCTGCGTATTTCTACAACCTGACTCTAAAATTACTGTGTAAGTTATTTGAAACATTCCATTGCTGGTATACGCATGAAAGTCATCTGTTATATTTGTTCCAGTAAACGTTGTGTTTGTTGTTCCGTCACCCCAATCAATAATGTGTTGGCTATTGTTGTTGGTGTTGGTTGAATTGGTGGAGAATAAAAACAATCCACCTGTTGTTCCATCTGCACAATAATTAAAATAAGGTTCGTTGATAAAATTAGTTGATGTCCATCCAACACCAGTGGTTACTTCAATTATAGGTGCTGTGGCGGTTGAATTCTGGACAATTACAGTTACATTACTACTTGAACCGTTTATGGTTAGAGTAGTGGTGTAATTACCTGCTGTGTTGTAAGTAATGCTGTGAGGTCCTTCTGTAGTTTCAGATGTGTTATTGCCTCCTTGAAATGACCATAAGTAGGTAGGGTTAGTGCCTGTATTTGTTGATGTATTGGTGTACGTAATAGTTTGACCTCGACATATTGTAATTGATCCATTGACAGCCGCAGGATTTGTAGTGAAGCTCACATTTAAAATATTTTCTTTAGTGGCAAGGGAGTTTTCGTTAAAAATTGCTGCATGCGTTTTTATAGGTAAATTTAAAAAGACCCAAAGCATTGTCATTACTGATAAAGTCTTTTTTATGCATTTCTTAATTTTCATAATTTTTTTTTGTATTTAAAATACCCCTTTTTGAATTTGACTGCAGCCAATTTCTTAAATTGTTTGAATACAATTACTGTTTGGGTAATCCTTGTTTTTTTGAATATTTCACCTCTTGAAATAAATTCACTTCTAGCGTTTTTGAAACTAAAACAATGATTGATTGCTCTTATGTTTAACTACTGATGAAAGAAAATATATAATCTAAAAAGTTACATATCTTCTTTTGAGATCTTTTGTGATTTCGTCTTCTTTAAGTTTACCTTCTGAAATTAAATTCTGGCAAAAATGTTCACTAATCAACAAATTACATACTTGAATTATAGGGATATTCAATCAATACATCAGAAAGACATATTGTTCTACAAAAATAATAATTTTAATTTTATTCTTGTTAATTAATTGTTATTGTTTTGTGTTCGTTTTGATATTTAGTTGTACTCCATACACTTCATTTTTAGTTTTTTTATTGATTTGTGCAATTGTAATTTTTATTTTATTAAAGTAATAGCAAATTGTAAAAGTTGTTTCTTAAGCGCTTCTTATTTTAGGATTGAGCAGGGGACTAATTTTCTTAATTGTAGTATTCATTTTTGTAACCCAACTTCAATTTTGCTACCTTTGAAAAAAAAATAGCAGTATGTCACAGTCCAAAATTTGGTTGTCTTCACCGCATATGGGAGGAACCGAACAGCAGTATATAGAAGAAGCTTTTGCTACTAACTGGGTGGCGCCTTTGGGTCCTAATGTTGCTGGTTTTGAACATGATTTGGAACGCTATTTAGGCGGAGGTGTATCTGTTGGGGCTTTGAGTTCGGGTACTGCGGCTATTCATTTGGGTTTAATTTTATTGGGTGTTCAAGCAGGTGATGAAGTTTTGTGTCAGAGCATGACGTTTTCAGCATCCGCGAATCCTATTTTGTATTTGGGCGCTACACCTGTATTTGTTGATAGTGAGACTCAAACTTGGAACATCTGTCCGGTAGCCTTAGAAGCTGCCATAATTGATAGAATTGCAAAGGGTAAAAAACCTAAAGTGATTATAGCAGTTCATTTGTATGGTGTGCCTTATCAGGTTGAGGCTATAAGAGCTATTGCTAAAGCTTATGATATTCCCATTTTAGAGGATAGTGCTGAGGCATTAGGTAGTAGTTACAAAGGTAAAAAGTGTGGTACCTTTGGTGATATTGGTGTGTTGTCGTTTAACGGGAACAAGATTATTACCACTTCTGGAGGTGGTGCGATCGTTACGCCTACTGCGGCATTAAAAGAAAAGGCGGTTTTTTATGCCACTCAATCTCGTGATGCGGCACCTCATTACCAACACAGTCATGTTGGCTATAATTATCGTATGAGTAATATTTGTGCGGGTATTGGAAGAGGACAGATGGAGGTTTTAGAAAGTCATGTGGCGCATAGGAGAGCCATGCATGATTTTTATGCAGCTCTATTTGCTCCCATTGCTGGGATTACAGTTTATAGTGTTCCCAATTCGGATTATTTTTCTAATTATTGGTTAACGGCTATTACCATTGATGCTTCTCAAACTAATGGATTGGATCGTGAGGGACTTCGATTGGCATTGGAAGCAGCGAATATCGAGTCGCGTCCTTTGTGGAAGCCAATGCATATGCAGCCTATTTTTAAATCTTATCCTTATTATGGTCAAGGAGTTGCGGCTTCTTTGTTTGATTGTGGTTTGTGTTTGCCTTCGGGTTCTAATTTGACTTCAGCAGATCGCCAAAGAATTCAAGATGTTATTTTATCAATAATTAAATAAAATATACGGTTTAGTATACGTTAGACGGCTTGGTATTTTCTATTTTCGGATATTCTATAATTTATCCTTATGAAGTTTCTATATACGTCTTTTTTTTCTTTGGTCTGTTTTTTTTCAACTCCTTCTTTTGCGCAGTTTGATGTAAATAATCTATCTGTTGAATTAGGGTATGGTTACACAGGTGCTGTGGGTCCTTATTCTCCTGTTTTTAATTCTAATTTTTCAGGAATGCGTCATTATGATTTGGGTATTCGTTATATGTTTACTGAAAAGATAGGGGCGAAGGTGTTTTACAAAGTAGATTCTTTTGTGAATGATCCTGGAGGAAAAATAGGTATTACCTACAATACTATTGGAGGTTCCTTTGTGTATAATGTAGGAAAAGAATTTGGACTTACGTATTTCACTCGAGATAGGATAGGGGTACTTACTCATTTGGATGGAGGCGTTTCTTTTTCTCGTGTTATTGATACAAGAATCATTGAAAAGGTTGGGATTGTTGGATTGGGAGTAACTCCAATGTGTACCTTGTCTAATAAATTTGCCCTGTATGGGGATTTTACTTATAACTGGAATTTAAAACAACACTATGGTTTTGATGGCATGCTTTTGAATGCCGATTATACTCCAGAACCAGGTAGTTTTTATAACTTTTCAATAGGTTTGATTTATTATATTGGAGAGCATCAATATCATGCTGATTGGTATTGATTTGCTTAATTTAGCTTCTTCTTATTTGAAAAGTGTATTATTCAGCATTAGATTGGCTATTTTTTCTCCATTGTTGTGCGTTATTTTATCTTGAAACGCTTTAATATGATTTTTATGATGGATATCGGACCCTGTAAAATCATATAAATTTTCTTTTATTAAATGGTGTGCTGTATCGGCTACTTCTTTCCCGTAATATCCCACTGTTGCCAGTAAGTTTAATTGGAAATAGCACCCTGCTTTTTTTAATTTTATATATTCTTTTTTGTTGTTATGGTAGTAGGCATAGCGTTCTGGGTGTGCTAAAACTATTTGGTAACCGGCAAGTTGTAGTTCGTATAAAAAGTCATATAATTGTAGGGGTGCGTTTAAATAGGATAACTCTACCAGCACATAATTTTCTTTAAGTGTTAGTAATGTTTTGTTATTTGCCTTTTGTATTACCGATTCGTCCAATGCATATTCAGATGCTGCTTCGATGGTAAAAGGAAGTGTTTGTGTAGCATTAACCTCAATTAGAGCCTTTGTGATGGTTTCCGGCGTATTGTCCCAAATGTTGGTCATGGTATGAGGTGTTGTTATGATTTTCGAGAAACCCAACTGTTTCATTTCTGATGTAAGGGATTTCGTTTCTTCTAACGATTTGGCACCATCATCAATACCTGGTAATACATGAGAATGAATATCCACATAGGTATTGGGAATTAAATCCGAAAGTCTAGGTTTGCTTTTAAATAGGGAAAACATGCTTGCTATTTTTGGCGAAATTACGTATTTTATTTTTAAGTGTTGTTGGTTTTGAAGGGAGTGTTGTTTTATGATCTATTTTTATTTTTTTTGTTTGATATGATGGAGTAGGGATAAAAAAAAACTACCCCTAACAAAAAACGAATTTCGTTAGAGGTAGTACATTGATTACAATAAATAATCAACTAAACATCTTCTTTATTTAAAATTGGAATTTTATAAAAAATTCGTTTGAACCGTTAGCTCTTCCAAGAAGTTCGCTTCTTAAGCTATATTCGTATGCATAACCAAGCATTAACTTTTTACTTACTCTTACTTTAGCTAAGCCGGCTAGTGATCTATCTGTACGATATGTTGCTCCTAAGTGAATCATTTCGTCAATTACAGTTGTTGCTGTAAAATCTGTAGAAAAAGGAGCACCGTTTACATATCTAACCATGAATGAAGGCACTAAATCAATGGTTGGGCTTAACAAGAAGTTATAACCTCCAGAGAAATAGTAGTGTACTCTATCGGTAGCTACTGTTGCATATCCGTCTTGGTTTTTAGCTCTATCGGTATTCAACATTCTAGGAGTAGACAACGACAGGTAATATTTATCATGTTTTAAATAAAAACCAGCTCCTATATTTGGATTGAATCGTGAAATAGGTGCCAAGCTAGGATCTGCAATGATGTTATAGGATTCTAAACCACTGGTATTTACTTCGTAGTTATTACCTCCTGCTTTAATCCCCATGTATAAGTCAAGTTTTTCAGAAAGTTTTACTTGGTAGGCAAAATCGATAGCCACAAATCCTTGTTTTTCAATAAAAACTTTATCATAAGTAAAAGAGACTCCAATGGCTAATTTTCTATTTTTAAGCGGAGACATAAAAGAAACGGCCTGAGTAGAAGGAGCATCTTTAATTCCTGTCCATTGCTGTCTGATAGAAGACTGAAAACTTGCATTATCATTTACACCCACAAAAGCTGGATTTACCAAATTTAAATGGTCTTTATAGAAAGTAATCATACTTTCTTGCTGAGCTAATAGGCTACTGCTTGTAGCAAGCAGTAGTCCTAATAGAAGAATTGTTTTTTTCATAATTTGTTTCATTACTTTAATGTGATGTGATTACTTTCTAGAGATGTATAACCAACCATCGTAGTCGATAGTACCATTTCCATCTAAGTCGATTTGATAGTAATAAGAACTTCCATCAGGTAACGATTGGTCGCGGTTTTTGTAATGACCATCCCATTCGTTGTTATATCTTTTAGTTCTGAATACTAAGTCTCCCCAGCGGTTGAAAACGCTTACGCTATTGTTTGGATAGTTTTCAATATTGTAAATCATCCAAGTGTCGTTAATACCGTCACCGTTTGGCGTCACCGCCTCAGATACGTTGATTTCTATAGTGTCACAAACATCTCCAAGACCGTCATTATCTCTATCTTCTTGTAATGGGTTGTATGTGAACGGACAGTTGTCATACATATCAAGAACACCGTCGTTATCATCATCGTCATCACATTCATCTCCCATACCATCGTTATCGTTGTCATTTTGACTCGGATTAGCTACAAGAGGACAATTGTCATGAATATCTAAGATGCCGTCATTATCGTCATCCTCATCACAGTTATTACCTACGCCGTCTCCATCTGTATCATCGTTAACAGTAAGGACAGTTACGGTAGCTGTTCCTGTTGCTACGTTTCCGTTTACGTCAGTTACTGTTAAGATTACCGTGTTAGTTCCGATGTTGTTACAGTTGAATTCGCTGATATTAACTGTTACTGATGCAATGCCACAATTATCGTAAGATAGATTGTCTATCATTGCCGCTGTAATCGAAGCTGTACCAAAATTGTTTAATGTTACAGTAATATTACGTGTATTTACAACTGGAGCAATAGCATCTACCACAGTTACAATTGCTGTACCCGTATTTACATTTCCATTTACGTCTGTAACTGTTAGTGTTACTGTATTAGGACCTACATTAGAGCAATCGAAGCTAGCTGGGCTTACAGCAAGTGTATTTACAGCACAGTTGTCAAATGAACCGTTGTTAACATTAGCTGCAGTAATAGTAGCTTGTCCATTTGCATTTAGTTGTACTGTAATGTTTTGAGTAATTACAGTTGGTAAAGTAGCATCGGTTACTGTTACAATTTGAGTAGCAGTAGCTGTGTTACCAGAACCGTCTACTACGGTCCAAGTTACGGTTGTAGTACCTAATGGGAATGCAGCAGGCGCGTCGTTTGTTACGCTTGCTATAGAACAGTTGTCAGTAGTTATAGCATTACCAAGAACTAATCCTGTTCTAGTACAATCTGTATTAGTAGTTGTATTGATAGCAATAGGCGCTACGATAGTAGGTAATTGCGTGTCAATTACAGTTATCACTTGAGTAGCAGTAGCTGTATTACCAGAACCGTCTACAATAGTCCAAGTTACGGTTGTCGTACCTAGAGGGAATGTTGCAGGTGCGTTGTTTGTTACACTAGCTATCGAACAGTTGTCTGCTGTTACTGGAGTTCCAAGTACTACGTTCACCGCGAAGCATCCGTTGTTTGTTGGTACAGTTACTGCAGCAGGTGCTGTGATTGTTGGTACTGTTACATCTGTTACCGTTACAATTTGAGTAGCCGTAGCTGTGTTACCAGAACCATCTACTACTGTCCAAGTTACGGTTGTAGTACCTAATGGGAATGTTGCAGGAGCGTTGTTTGTTACGCTTGCTACCGAACAGTTGTCAGCAGTTACAGGAGTTCCAAGAGTTACTCCAGTTGCTGTACAAGCGGTGTTTGTAGTTGTAGTTACTGCAGCAGGAGCTGTAATTGTTGGATTAATATTGTCAACTACTGTTACAGTAGCTGTTCCTGTATTATTATTTCCTGAAGTATCTGTAACAGTAAGGGTTACCGTATTTGCACCTAAGTCATCACAAGTAAATGAATCTGGACTTACACTCATGCTTGCGATTTGTGCATTATCTGTAGATCCATTATTAACTTGGTTTGCTGTAATACTTGCTAAACCATTGCTATCTAAGTTTATGGTTATATTTTGAGTATTAACTACAGGGTTTACATTATCAATAATTGTAACTTGTACTACTGTATAATCTGTGTTTCCAGAAGAATCTGTGATTACTAATATTACATTATTTACTCCAATATTTGAAGGGCCAAATAGGTTTGGAGACGCTGTTAAAGTAAAGTCACATACATCAAACGAACCATTATCTATTAGTGCTGGGTCTAATACTAATATGCCATTAGCATCTAAAGATAAGGTAATGTTTTGGCCTATAGCTACAGGATTTATATTATCAACAACTGTTACTGTTATGGTTTGTGTTGAGCTATTTCCGTTGACATCAATTACTGTAAGATCTACAGAATTATTACCTAAGTTTGAACAATCAAAGTTTACTTGGCTTAATGACATCGATGCTATTCCACAATTGTCATAGCTGCCATTATTAATATCATTTGTAGAAATACTAGCATTACCAGATGCATTAAGCTGAATTGTAATGTCTTGAGCAATGATAGTTGGGTTAACATTATCTTCAACAGTTACAATTGCTGTGTTTGAAGAAACATTTCCATTTACATCGGTTACTGTTAAAGTTACTGTGTTTGGACCAATATTTGTACAATTAAATGTATAAATATCTAATAACATATTATCTATGGCGCAATTATCTGTGGATCCATCATTTACCATTTCTGGAGTAATAGTTACATTACCATTAGAATCTAATTGAGCCGTAATGTTTTGAGTAATAGCATTTGGATTTTCAATATCATAAACAAATACGTTTTGTGTAGCTGTTGCTGTATTTCCTAATCCATCAACAACAGTCCATGTTACAACTGTATTACCAAACGGAAAAATAGCAGGAGCATCTGAACTGTAAGAAGCAACAGTACAATTATCAGCAACGGTTGGTGTGCCTAAAGCTACCCCAATAGCTGTACAATCGCTGTTTGTATTTATACTAATATCTGCTGGAGCTATGATTGTTGGATTAGTAACATCAACTACAGTAGATATATTGAACACTTGAGAAATAGTACAAGAATTTGCATCTGTAGCAGTTACTGTGTAAGTGCCAGCAGTTAAGCCAGTGGCAGAAGCAGCAGTGCCGCCAGATGGTGACCATGAATAGGTATAACCTCCAACCCCTCCAGCTATAGAAACGGTAGCTGAAGCATCACTTGCACCAACACATGATTCTTGAGTTTGGGAAGTTGAAGCAATTGCTAATGCTGTCGGTTGGGTTATTGTAAAGTTTCTGGTTGCAGTACAACCATTAGCATCTGTTACGGTACATGTCCAAGTTCCAGCTGTTAATCCTGTAACTGTTGTTGTGCCATCCCCAGTAGGGTTGCCTGGAGTCCAATTATATGTGTAAGGTCCTGTACCTCCTGTTGCTGCATTTACACTAGCAGCACCTGTTGCACCTCCATTACAAGCTACATTGGTTTGTGAAGCTGCAGTAACAACTACCGCTGTAGGTTGTGTAATTGTGAAATTTTGAGTAGTAGTACAACCATTAGCGTCTGTAATTGTACATGTCCAAGTTCCAGCAGTTAATCCAGTTACACTTGCTGTTCCATCGCCAGTAGGATTACCTGGGGTCCAGTTGTAAGTATAGCCGCCAGCACTACCTGAGGCTGATACTGAAGCAGCACCATTTGAACCTCCAAAGCATGAAGCATTAGTTTGAGAAACAGCATTTACAACCAATGATGTTAAATGAGTAATTGTAAAAGTTCTTGTAGTAGTTCCTCCAGATGGGTCGACAACAGTTATTGTAATTGTAGTTGTTCCTGTTTGTCCTGCTGCGAATGTATAGCTTAATGTTCTTGCTGCTGTTGTACCTCCTAAAACTAAATTAGCATTTGGTAATAGGGTAGTATTACTTGAGGTAGCAGAAACAGTCATTAAAGTTAAGTCGGTTGTTTCTGCATCTCCAATAGTAAAGTTAACAGTCGCAGGAGTAGCTCCCTGACAAATCGTTTGATTTGCAATAGCTGTTATAGTAGGATTAGTATTTGAAATTAATGTTGGTTCTGTAGTACTAACATTAGTTGCTCCGTTATAGGTACAACGACCTACTATCTCACCTGTTGAAGGATTTATGAATTCCAAGGTGTAGTTACCTGCGTTTGGTAAATTAATATTATAAAAACAATAGGTTACTAAATAGTCTCCACCACTAGTTGTTGTTACAGATGGAGGACCTGGTTGAGCTGTACTCTGCACCCCATTAATCCATATTCTACCAATAGCAGGAATAATACCCGGTAAAGTAGCTGCAGTATATTTAAATCTTATATTGCCTGTTTTAGCTGTAACAGGTACATTAGCATATACCGTGCTAGTAACACTTGGATTGGTTGGTGTTCCACTTACTCCAGGACATAAATTTGCTTGCCCGTTTCCGTTACTTCTTTGATCTATGGTTGCACAAGCATATAAGGTTGTGAAGTCAATAGTACTAATATCAGAAGTTAGTAACTCATTATTATCTCCTAAGTAAGTAGATACAAAATAAACGGTGTAATTTGTTAATGCGTTTAATCCTGAAATATTATACGTTGTTTGAGTGTTGGCTGTAATTGATGAGCCTCCAGAATTAACAACAGTTCCACCGGTGTAGGATGTTCCTTGAATAATTTGACTGCTTGTTGGAGGAGTACTTCCACTAGGAACTACAACGTAATAACCGTTTGAGTTCAATGAGGTTGTAACCAACAAGTCTGCACTATTCGTTGCTATGTTTTCAACAGAATTACTTACCCCTAATGATCTACCATAATCTATCATGGCATATAACATGTTAGACATTTGTGGTTGCGGTTGCCATGAGGTATTAGTAATAAAGAAAGGCGTTGTCATCCCCGAGAATAATACTTTACCACTTCCAGAGGTTTTTTATCGTGACTGGGAAAC
>OGVV01000037.1_pt1 | contig 13018 bp, 18 predicted proteins | sample 1575891 | NCBI WGS metagenome assembly OGVV01 (sample SAMN07581546, study PRJEB24739) | freshwater metagenome | place: Singapore | collected 2015-04
AGTAAGTAAAGCATCATCACCTCAAGAAAAGCAAAAGAGAAGAAAGCAAGCACGTATGGGAGAAGAGTTTGAACTAGATTAAATCTTTATTAAATGATTGATTGATCTAAATAATTACATACTACCTTACTAGGAGGTAAAAATGTCAGTCGCAGCTCTTTGGGCTTGGATTATTGCTAACGAAGCAGCAGTAGCAACTCTTCTACTTGTTGTTTCTGAGCTTCTTGGTGCAGTCCCAGCATTCAAATCAAACGGTATTGTTTCTTTTGCTCTTCTTCAAGCAAGAGAATTTGCAAAGAAAAGAGGTGGACAAGATCCAACTCCTTGAGTAAATATCAATAAAATAATAATAATGAGGAGTAATTAAACTCCTCATTTTTTATAAATACTTGTAAGAAAAAATTTTAGTAAAGGTAAAAAAAGAATGGCACTCTGGGGAACCGCAGATAGTCTTTATTCCGTTGGGACAATAACTGTAGATTATGCTGCAAAAACTATTACTGGATCTGGAACTTCATTTACTGCAGCAGGAATTTCTGTTGGAGATGTAATTACCATTGGAGCGGGTGGAACTTTTGGTTCTGCGGTAGTATCAGATATTACTTCAGACACTGCAATTTCAATTGCAACAACTCAATATTTAAGTGGTGCTGCAATTGCAGGGGTAGCTTACTCTCTTTCTGAAAAACCAGTATTTACTCTTGAAGATTCTGGATATCTTTATTCTGCAAATCCTAAGCACGAAGTGTATGGTGTAGATAAATTTGAAATTTCTGCAATTGGAATTTCTACTAAGTATGGTGGAATACACGGCGGATGGGTAGGTATTCAAACTTATGTTGATATGCATGGCGAACTAAGAGTTAAATCCGAAACTCTTGTTGCTATGTCTGAAATTGCTAGTGGATCTGCTTCTTATAGTTCTTCTGGAGATGCTGCAGATGATGCAGTTTTTGTTGATGCAATTATTACAATTCTGAGTCAACCTGAGGATGCAGTTGGTATTGGAACTACAGAAGATGCAGTATTTGCAGTTGATGCTAGTGTAACTCCTTCTTATGCACCTCTATCTTATCAGTGGTATGAAGATAGTACAATTCTTTCTGATGGTGGAGATTATTCTGGAACCACAACTCCAATTCTAACTGTTGCAAATGACAGTGATAAGAATGATGGAAGAGAGTATAGTGTAATCATTACTTCTGGTGGTACAACTCAAATTTCCACTGGTGCGACAATTACTTATGCTTGATAACATATGATTTTTAGTGAGCTGACTGAGGAAAATTTCCTTTTATTCGCAATAAAAAATTATGAAAACCCTCAGGCAGTGACGCAAGAAGATTTTCATAAAGATTTAAATCATTTTAAATATATAAAAAGATTACTTAAAAGATATAAGACAAGTGGTATATTAAAAACACATTTGCTTATAAATCATTTTATTGTTTTGTATAATATTTTTGGTGACGCCACAACTCCGATGCTTTTTTATAAAATTGAAAAGGAGTTGTGGTCTTCAATAAAAACATTTATTGTTTTTTTAAATCGTCTTCCAGACTATCCTAAATGTTATATACATGATATTGAGATTGATGAATATTGTATGCAACAACTATCTTTAATTTCAAATGAAAAAAATTGATAAAATAATAACAATCATAAAAGAAATGATGGTTGCAAATCCACCAGGGACTTCCGGTGGATTCACTTCTTCTGGAGACCCAAAATATTCTGCTGGATTTGATCCTTTATTACAATTTAAAAATAAAAATAAAAATACTGTTGATTTTCGTAGGGTTCCTAAAAAATACAAGGATTGGGTAAAATACCTAAAAAAATAAATAATATTAAAACTTTTTATGTTTTGGTGACATAAAAATAAGAGGGAAAAATGTCACCATTTTCAATTAGAAGATCTGACTTGGCAAAGTTAGACGTTTTAGAAACTAAATTCAATATTTACGAAGAATTATCTAAACAAATGCTGGATAAATTGGAAGCAGCAGTAGATAAGATCTCAGAAGCAAACAGTACGATTGCTAATATTCTTACGAAGCACGATGAAAGAATAGAGCAAACTCTTAAGAATGATCAAATTTTTATGAAAGAACTTGATGAAATGAAATCGGAAAATAAAGAAGATCATCATAGAGTTTATAAAAGAATTGAATCCTTAGAATCTAAAATAGAAGAATTTGTAAAATTTCGTTGGATTCTTGTTGGCGCAGTAATCATCATATCTTTTATTTTTTCTCAATCAACTACCGTTGTTGATATCTTGACCCCTGAGGACAAATCGGTTAGAATTGAGAAGACAAACTAGTACTTGATTTATAATGGATTTGATTGATTCCAAGTATATTGGACTCGTATCTTCACGTCTTCAAAAATTCAAAAAGGTAAAATCAGACCTCTATAATTTTCGTTGTCCTATCTGTGGCGATTCACAAAAGAACAAGAATAAGACGAGGGGATACTTTTATGCCGTAAAAAATAATACTAACTTCAAGTGTCATAATTGTGGTGCTAGTTTATCTTTTAATAACTTTCTAAAAACAATTGACCCGACTCTTCATCAGGAGTATTCGATGGAGAAATTTAGGGAAGGTTTTACAGGAAAAAACTTTGTTGTAGAGGAACCAAAAATTAATTTTGAGACCCCAAAATTTAACCAGAAAATTGATCTTCCAAAAGCATCACAAATCCAAATTTCAAAAAAATACTTAGAAGATAGAAAATTAAATCCAGATAAGTTTTTTTATGCAGAAAAATTTAAAGAATGGACTAACACTAAAATAAAAACATTTGATGAAACTTCATTAAAGTATGAAGAACCAAGAATTGTAATTCCATTGTATTATAATAAAAATTTAATTGGATTTCAAGGCAGAGCACTAAAACCTAGTAAGATTAAGTATATTACCATTATGCTTGATGAAGAATCTCCAAAAGTATATGGGTATGATACGATAGATAAATCCCAAGCTGTTTATGTTTTAGAAGGTCCTTTTGATTCTTCTTTTGTTAAAAACTCAATTGCTATGTGTGGATCTGACCTTGATTTAAAACATCTAAATATTTCTCACCCGGTATATGTTTATGACAATGAACCTAGAAATAAAGAAATACATTCAAGGATGTCTAAAAAAATAGAACAAGGGTACTCTATTGTCATTTGGCCCTCTTTTATAAAAGAAAAGGATATTAATGATATGATCCTGTCTGGACTTGATGTGCAATCTGTGTTAGAATCAAATACCTGTTCTGGTTTAGAAGCAAAACTAAAATTTACTACCTGGAAGAAAGTATGAGTAACGGAATTAAAGTTAAAAAACGTAATGGAAAAATTGAACCTCTTGACCTTGATAAGATGCATCTAATGGTTGAAGAGGCATGTAAAGGTCTTGCAGGCATCTCTGCTAGTCAAGTTGAGATGACTTCTGGAATTCAATTTTATGATGGAATTTCAACCAAAGAAATTCAAGAAATTCTTATTCGTAGTGCAAGTGACCTTATTGATCTTGATCACCCAAACTATCAATATGTTGCTGCTCGTCTTCTTTTATTTTCCGTGCGTAAGCAAATTTATGGAAGAATGAAAGAAATGCCTTCTCTTGAGGAACATATTTACAATTGTGTAAATGCTCAAGTATATGATAGTGAAATTTATACCAAATATTCTAAAGAAGAAATTCAAAAGGCAAATTCTTATATTGATCATGATCGTGACTATTTGTTTACCTATGCTGGTTTAAGGCAAGTTGTCGATAAGTATCTTGTTCAAGATAGAAGTTCTGGTGGAGTATATGAAACTCCTCAGTTCATGTATATGATGATTGCTTTAACTATTTTTGCGGAATACCCAAAGCATACAAGAATGTCCTATGTTAAAAGATATTATGACGCAATCTCAAAACACAAAATCAACATTCCCACACCTATCATGGCAGGGGTTAGAACTCCACTTCGACAATTTGCTAGCTGTGTTCTTGTTGATGTTGATGACACCCTCGATAGTATCTTTAGCTCTGATATGGCAATTGGCAAGTATGTTGCACAGAGGGCGGGAATTGGCATCAACGCAGGTCGAATCCGTGGCATCAACAGTAAAATCAGAGGTGGAGAAGTTCAACATACAGGTGTTGTTCCATTCCTCAAAAAGTTTGAAAGCACTGTCCGCTGCTGCACTCAAAATGGCATCAGAGGTGGATCAGCAACTGTCCATTTCCCAATCTGGCACCAAGAAATAGAAGACATCATCGTATTAAAAAATAATAAGGGAACCGAAGATAACAGGGTTCGTAAGTTAGACTATAGTATCCAAATCTCTAAACTCTTCTATGAACGTTTTATCCGTAACGAAGAAATTACACTCTTCAGTCCTCACGACGTTCCTGGTCTTTATGATGCTTTTGGTACTCCTGGATTTGATGAGTTATATGTTCGTTATGAACAAGATCAGTCTATTCCAAGAAAAACTATCGGTGCTCAAGAACTCATTTTGGACCTTCTAAAGGAACGTGCTGAAACAGGACGTATTTACATTATGAATATTGATCACTGTAATTCTCATTCTTCATTCAAGGATAAAATTGAAATGAGTAATCTCTGCCAAGAAATTACTCTTCCAACTTATCCAATTCAACATATTGATGAAGAACATGGAGAAATTGCCCTTTGCATTCTTTCTGCTATTAATGTTGGTAAAGTTAAGTCTGATGAAGAACTGGAAGAACTATGTGATCTTTCTGTTCGTGGACTTGAAGAACTTATTGATTATCAAAAGTACCCAGTAAAGGCAGCAGAGATTGCTACAAAGGCACGTAGATCCCTTGGAATTGGTTACATTGGACTTGCTCATTATCTTGCAAAACTTGGATTTAAATACGATTCTCAAGAAGCATGGGATGCTGTTCATGGACTTTCAGAAGCTTTTCAATATTATCTTCTAAAAGCATCTAATCAGATTGCTAAAGAAAAAGGTCACTGTGAATACTTTGGTCGCACTAAGTATGCTGATGGTATTTTACCAATTGATACATATAAAAAAGACGTTGATGAAATTTCTTCTATTCCACTAGAACATGATTGGGAATCTCTTAGGGCATCTATCTTGGAACACGGTCTCAGGCACTCAACACTGTCCGCACAGATGCCTTCGGAGAGCAGTTCCGTTGTGTCAAATGCAACAAACGGAATTGAACCACCTAGAGGGTACTTGTCCATTAAAAAGTCGAAGAAAGGTCCCCTTAAGCAAATTGTTCCCCAGTATCAAACACTTAAGAACAATTACACGCTTCTTTGGGATATGCCTAGCAATACTGGTTATATCAATATTGTTGCTGTTATGCAAAAATTCTTCGATCAAGCGATTTCTGGAAACTGGTCCTATAATCCGGAAAATTACCCCAATAATGAAGTACCTGTTAGCGTAATGGCTCAAGATTTTCTAACCACTTACAAATATGGGTGGAAAACTAGTTATTATCAAAATACTTATGACATTAAAACTGATGAAGTTATTGAAGATAAATTAGATAAGGTGGATTCTTTAATAGATCAAATTCTTGAATTAGGAGATGAAGAAGACTGTGAGTCTTGTAAGATTTGATGTTGTTAATTTAAAAATTTAAATTTATAAGAAAGGAATTATGCAGTACGATTTTATGGCAACCAAAGAACATGAAACTATTAAAGGGATGACCGTTTTTAATACGGAAGAAGTTAACACCAAAAAGCAACCAATGTTCTTTGGTAAACCATTAGGTGTTCAAAGATATGATTCTTATAAGTATCCAATCTTTGAAAAACTTACAACTCAACAACTAGGATATTTTTGGAGACCTGAAGAGGTCTCCCTACAGAAAGATAGGGGAGATTATCAAACACTTCGTCCAGAACAAAAACACATTTATACTTCTAATTTGAAGTATCAAATCATGCTTGATTCTGTTCAGGGTCGTGGTCCTGGCATGGCATTTATTCCATATTGTTCTCTTCCTGAATTAGAAGCATGTATGACCGTATGGGAATTTATGGAAATGATCCATAGTCGTTCATATACATACATCATTAAAAATGTCTATTCAGATCCTTCTGAAGTATTTGACACCATTATTCACGATGAAAGAATTCTAGAACGTGCCGAAAGCGTTACAGAATCATATAATGATTTTATCAACTCTGCTCAAAATTATGGTACTTCAGAATCTTGGAGGCATCGTCTTGAAGGAGTTAATTACGCAAAGGAAAATCTCAATGATGTTAAACGAAAACTTTATAGAGCAATTGCAAACGTTAACATTCTTGAAGGTATCCGCTTCTACGTTAGTTTTGCTTGCAGTTTTGCCTTTGGTGAACTCAAGCTTATGGAAGGATCTGCAAAAATCATATCACTTATCGCAAGAGACGAAAATCAACACTTAGCACTTACTCAAAACATTTTGAATAAGTGGAAAGAAGGTGATGATCCAGAAATGAAGCAGATTGCTAAAGAAGAGGAAGAATGGGTTTATAAAATGTTTGATCGTGCTGTAAATGAAGAAAAGAAATGGGCAGATTATCTATTTAAAGATGGATCTATGATTGGTTTGAATGACAAACTACTTCAGCAATATGTTGAATGGATTGCTAATCGTAGACTAAAAGCAATTGGTCTTAAGCCAGTTTATGATATTTCTGCCAATAATAATCCTCTTCCTTGGACACAACATTGGATTTCTTCTAAGGGATTGCAAGTCGCACCCCAAGAAACTGAAGTTGAATCTTATGTAGTTGGTGGTATTAAGCAAGATATGAAAAAAGATACATTTGCTGGGTTTAAACTCTGAGTTATTCTATTAGCAAACTTTTTTCTACAATCCCATAAATTCTTTCTACTTCACTACTAAAGAATTTACCTTCAACATTCGTATTATAATAATCTTCTCTTAAGATTACATCTCTTTTAAATTGTTCCATAGTCTCATAAAAACTCATAGATTTTTTATGGGGGCATAAATATAAGATTTCTCGGAGAAATTTATTTTCTCCGAGATTTTTTACGTCTTCAATTAATTCATCACAAGATCCAAAATATTTCTGCCAATCACTTTCTTTAGTCTTTCTTCTTCCCGTTTTACGATCTTTTTGTCTTGTCCAGAAATGTTTTTTACCGATATATTTTTTATTATTAGTTAGATTTGTAATTAAGTATACAAATCCTTCCATTCCTTTCGGTGCCTCCGTAAAATCTTGTGAGTTGTATTTCCAAGTCATTTATATAGAAATAAGAATAAACTATGTATACCAATAAATAATCTTAAACCGCATTTTAAACCGTCTACAAGACCCTACAACTGGGTCTTTTTTCATATAGACTATCAGTATCGTATTTAAGACTATGAAACTCTTTAAAGCACTATTTAAATTAATTGCTAATCTATCTAAAGAGGATAGGAAAGTAGTTGTTACTGAAAATTACTCTGAGGTGAAAGAACCAGAACCAGAAGTAGAAATTAAAAATCAAGAGCAAGAAGAGGATCAGGAAGAACGACTAGTAATTCATAACGAAGAACTTTCAGATGTTCGTGATTGGGCAATTAGGAAAATTGAATTGCTTCATGAAGCAGATAGGCATCGTAATGCTCGTGCCCTTGCTGCTGAGTTTGATGAGTGGATTAATATTCCAGATGATGTTGATGAGATTGATTATATTTCTATAGAAAATAAAGATTGGACAGATGAGCAAGAAATTGACATCAAGTGAATTGACAAATCCTAAATAATCACTTATTATGTAAAATCCCTATTATGAGTAGGGTAATTATTATGAGTCTTTGACGTGACATTTAGAGCCGTGGGTACTGCCCCTGAGAAGGGGAACTTCTCCTTTACCTATACGGATGTAGAGTTCTATTAAAATTAATGCTAAAAAACCTTTCAATTGTAGCCGTATCTCTTTTAGGTGCGGTTGCGACATCAGCGGCAACACTGCCAACACCGAGTTCTGCTACTTCTAGTAACACTCAAATTTCAATCTTGACAGAAGAAAGCAAAACTCAGGAGACAGCGACCAAAGAGGTTGCTCCCGAAAATCCAAAAGTGAAAAGGCTAGTTTGTAAAGGATGTAATTCAAATGAAGCACGTACTCTAGAATTCCTTCAGAGTCGTGGAATTACCGATAGAAATGCCCTCGCAACCATTATGGGTAACATTCGTCAGGAATCAACGTTTCACCCTAATATCTGCGAAGGTGGTGCAAGAGTTTCCTACAATAGTTGTAGGAGTGGTGGTTATGGTTTGATTCAGTGGACCAACGCTCCTAGATTCTTTGGATTAGGAAAACATGCTGCTCGTATTGGAGCAAATCCTTCCACACTTGATGCACAACTTGATTACATGTTGCATGAAGGTGATTGGAAGATGATTGAACCTTATATGAAGACGCCAGGCAAGACCATTAATCAATATATGCGTCTTGCTCAAAGGTGGATTCGTTGGGGACATCACGGGGCACGAACTGATTATGCATACAACTATGCAAACAAATTAGTTCTAACTGAGATTGAATCTTAATTTAGTGCAGTTAAAGGTAGTTAATTACCTTAAGACTGATGTAGAGTTCTATTATTAAAAATGCTTAAAAAATTATTTACAATTGCTACTATTTCATTTTTTAGTGTAATTCCATTTAAAGCACATGCTGCAAGTGGATGCACTTCTGCTTCTTATTATGGAGTTGATGATGGATTTCATGGAGCCATAACAGCAAACGGAGAAAGATTTAATGCTTATGGTTATTCAACTGCTCATAGATCTTTACCATTTGGCACAAGACTAAGAGTAACTAATCAGTCGAATGGCAAATCTGTAATTGTTCGTGTGAATGATCGTGGACCTTTTGTCGCAGGAAGGTCATTAGATCTTTCTTATGGTGCTTTTGCATCAATTGCTTCTCCAAGTCAAGGTGTTGCCCGTGTTTGTTATTCCCGAGTTTGATAAAATTTGAAAAACTGAATAATGATAAAGAGGGTTTATACCCTCTTTTTTTATAAATACCTAAAAAGTATTTGTAAAATGGACACACAAGATTTTCGTAGTCTTCAAGAAGCATATATGGAAATTTATCATAATGAGTTGGATGAAGGTAAAGTAGAGTGGGATAATCCTAAAAGACATTTGCCATCTGGATTAACCCCAAGAGAAAAGAATAGAGCAAAGAGAATTTCTACTGGTGTGGAAAATCCAAATATAAAACCATCTGAAAAGCAATTAGAAAGATATGGGAAGTTGAAGATTGCCCACGATACTGAAAAAGGAAAAAAAGTTCCAAGAAATAAAAGGCATCGGTTTAGTCAATTTGATACTGGACCTTTTGTAAGTGACCCAGAATTAAAAAGACGAGAAAAGAAAAATAAATTGAAAGATTTGAAAGAACCAAAAGAAAGTTATGATTACTATGACATCATCCTCTCACATCTTTTAGATGAAGGATATGCTGAAACACCAGAAGCAGCAAACGTTATTATGGTAAATATGAGTGAAGAGTGGAGAGAAGGTATTATTGAGGCATATAAACCTTGGGATTTTGGTCCAAAGCAAAAAGCAAAGTCAAAATATACAGAATTACTTAAAACAAAACAAGCTGAAGTGTCTAGAGGAATTCCTGGAGGAAGGGGAACAGCAACTAGAGCAAATAAAATTGGTAGAGTAGGGACTGAGATGAGAAGGACCTTAGATAAGGACACCCAAGAGACAGGGGCAGATCCTAAGAAGCAAGGTCTTCAACCATCCACCAGAAGGCACACAGAGGCAGCTAGAAGGAGGGCATCAAGGGGTCTTCCAAGTGCTTCTACTGCTAGAAAGTCTTATGGTTGACATAAGGTTTAAAACTCTGTATAATCAGGTTTGTAACCGATGATAAACATATAATAACTATAGATATATAAGATAAAGAAGAAACCTTATGTATCAATATAATATCAAAGATATAAGAGTAATTGATGGTGATACGATTGAAGCATCAATTGACTTAGGATTTAATATCTTTATAAGACAAAATATTCGTTTAACTAATATTGATGCTCCACCAGTTCATTCTTTAAATGAAGAAGTAAAGAAGTATGGATTGAGAGCAAAGGATAAATTACAAGAATATATTAATTCTGGAAAAGAAGTTATTGTAGCAACTCAAAATCCAAACAAGACCGAAAAGTTTGGACGAGTTCTTGGTGAAGTATATGTTCAGGGGCATAATCTAACGGCAAGTGAATATCTCTTTGCAAATCAGTATGCATGGGCATATGACCCTACAAATAGAAAATCAGACCTATCAGAACTCGCACCATTAAATGAGTAATCTACCAGAAGAACCAGAAGAGATAATTGACTTAGTTGCTAAAACCAATTATCTCAAAGTCAATACTGAACTTGGTGAGATTAAATTAGAATCTCATAATCAAGTCAATATTCAACCAAAAGGAACTCCTCTTGGTTTGAAATTAAAGTTGGAAGAAACTGGAGATATTACACCTACCATTACATTTGATACTAAAAAACTCAGAGAACCTGCTAAGAACATTAATCCTTCTGAGATTGTAGATAATGCTATAGAGGAATACCTAAATGACCAAGAAATCTAAATTCAACATTTTTGAATTCAAATCAGGACCAGAAAAAAGAACAATCTTTCATTATGTAAGAGTTGGATTTCTTTTAAAGGGAACGGTAGATGTAGTATCTCTACTTCCTTTTGTAGACCGTAAGTTTCTTTTTAATTTGATTGATGAAATTCAACTTAAGTTTGGTTCTGATGTTCTTAACGATTATATTATCAAAGATGAAGAATTACTCCGTTTTCGTATAGATAGAACTATAGAAAAGGCAATCAAAGACTATGAAGATTCCTGAGGGTTTAATTACGTTTCGTTTAACTCCAAAGAGGTCTCTAATTGCTGCTCTGGTTGCTGCGAGTTTGACCTTTCTAACCGTTAGATGTGGTATAAGTCAGGAAGATTTGTTAAAGTGGTATAACGAAATTCGTAAGACCATCAAACTTGATTTGCCTGATGAGAACAATATTCTGAATGAAATTGATAGACAACTCAACGAAAGAATTAATAAGACACCAGAACTATTGGACTTTAAAATTCGTAGAGAAGTTGACGATGCGATTGGTCGTTATGAAAGATTGACAGGAGATTACGGAAATGTTAGAATACCTTCACCAAGATATTCAGAAAACCTTATAGATAGTTCTGTATGTTATTCTGATGATTGTAAGGCACTTGGAGGGGAAATGAGATTATGTTCTCCTTGGTCCCCTGATTGTCCAGACACTTCCCAACCTATCACAAAGGACTTGACGGAGAACTCGCAAAGTGCTATTCTTAATGAGTGGTCGGGAAACCAACCACCTGAACCTTGAAAATATGATGTTAATGCCTCTGTAGCTCAGTTGGATAGAGCAGGGCTTTTGTAAAGCTCAGGTCGCAAGTTCGAGTCTTGTCAGGGGATTAATCCTCGTTTGGCGTAATCGGTAGCCGCGGCAGTCTCAAAAACTGCTTCCGAAAGGAGTTCCAGTTCAAGTCTGGAAACGAGGACTTGACAATCTAAGGGTAATGCCTTATGATTGTCTTGTTGGAAATATAGCTCAACTGGTTAGAGCACACGCCTTATAAGCGTGAGGTTCTGGGTTCAATCCCCAGTATTTCCACTGAACCTTTTGGTTCTTAATTTTGCCCGTGTATCCCAATCGGCAGAGGAAGCGGACTTAAAATCCGTTCAGTGTCGGTTCAAATCCGACCACGGGTATTGACAATCTAAGATATATAATCTATGATTGTCTTATGGGCACGTAACTCAGCCTGGATAGAGTATCCGACTTCTAATCGGTTAGTCGTAGGTTCAAATCCTACCGTGCCTGTTTTGAATAAAACAACATAAAATTATAAACAATATGGAATGTGTAACTTGTGGAAAACAGCATAATAATCCAAAATTTTGTAGTAGAAGTTGTTCCGCTAAATGGACTAATTCTAAACACCCTAAACGGAAAAAAATTAATTTTCCCAATAACTGTGAAACGTGTGGTGTAGAAATTGATTATAGAAGTAAAAGATGTATAAAATGTTGTGGTTCTTTGGGTGATATGACATTAAAAGAAGCAATTTACGAAAAACATCATAAGTCTTCTGCTTTTGCTTTAATTAGGACAAGAGCAAGAGCAGAAGCAAAAAAACTTGGATTTAATAAATGTTGTAAATGTGGGTATGATAAACATATAGAAATTGCACACATTAAACCAATTTCTTCTTTTGGTGAAGAAGTTATGATAAGTGTCTTTAATTCTAAAGAGAACATAATGCCATTATGTCCAAATTGTCATTGGGAATATGACCACAATCTTTGGACTTGACATTATTTTAAAAATAATGTAATATATAAAAAGTGGTAAAGGGTAAGTCCCCGGAATATCTTTATGAGGTATATCACACTTACCCCATTACGCTTGACAATCTTTCCTATATAATGTAAGATTGTCACAAATGCGGGGTTAGTTCAGCGGTAGAACGCTATCCTTCCAAGTTAGATGTCGTCGGTTCGATTCCGATACCCCGCTCTTGACTTTTAGAAATAAAAGTCTTATAAATAAACACATAACTGATTAGAACAATGACCTACCCAATGCCCACAAAACAGTTTAGCAATCTCGATTGCCTCTATTGGCATATTGAGGGTGCTCCCCTGTTTGCGGATATGGTAGGTCGAATGTAAGACCAGACCATAAAAGCAAAAGAGACAGGGGAGAGAAACATTAAGTTTCCTCCCCTTTTTCTTTGTCTTGTGACGGTTTCACAAGTGTCTACCACCCACTCCCCAAGAGACCAAACGGTGGTATTCTAATCAAGTGGTCGAGAGAGACCACACCGAACCTTGAAAATTTAAACCTTAATGGGTCTGTAACTCAACGGTAGAGTAACGGGCTTTTAACCTGGAAGTTGTGGGTTCAAATCCCACCAGACCCATTGCCCCC